>ODAI012555321.1_pt1 | contig 304771 bp, 284 predicted proteins | sample 1539321 | NCBI WGS metagenome assembly ODAI01 (sample SAMN02144231, study PRJEB22623) | gut metagenome | biome: sheep rumen | host: Ovis aries | place: New Zealand | reverse complement strand
TTTAAAACAGATGTCGATGGAAAATTCCGCAGAACAAGGCGGAGGACGCAGGAATCCTGACGGATTCCGAGGACGACAACGCAGTTCTGCGGAATTTTACACGGCAGATGTTAAAGGATTTTATTAGAGAATAGTATTAATTGTCAACAGCGCCACGCTCTCTACATGCGCTGTTTTCGGGAACATATCCACAGGGGTGACTTCTACTGTTTTGTAGCCGAGGGCGTCAAAGTATTTCAAATCTCTTGCCAAGGTCGCAGGGTCGCAGGAGACGTAAACCACCCTGTCGGGCTTCATCTCTGCTATAGTGTTCACAAGCTCCTCGCCGCAGCCCTTTCGCGGAGGATCGACGATAATCACATCGGGTTTAAGTCCGTTTTGTTCAAGCTCTTTAGCGGCATTTGCCGCGTCCGAACAAATAAACTCGGCGTTGGTAATTCCGTTATTTTCAGCGTTTTGACGCGCGTCCTTAACCGCGTCGTCAATAATTTCAACGCCAATCAGCTTTTTGCAGTCCTTCGCCATCGTCAGCCCGATTGTGCCTGTTCCGCAGTAGAGGTCGAGCAAAACCTCGTTTCCGCTGAGATTTGCATACTCTTTTGCCTTGCTGTAGAGCTTTTCGGCCTGTGAGCGGTTGACCTGCCAGAACGAAAACGGCGAAATTTTAAACTTCAAACCGCATAGCTCGTCGGTGATGTAACCGTTGCCGTAGGCTGTGCGGTTTTTCGCGCCTAAGACGACATTTGTATTTTCTCTATTAGAATTAAAAATCACGGTTTTGAGGTTAGGAATTCTCTCCCTGAGCATTTTTACAAGAATATCCTCGCCCTTGATTCCGTTGCCGTTGACAACATAGCAGACCATCAGCTCATCCGTTTTTTCGCCTATTCGGATGTACAAGTGCCTTAGCCTGCCCTTACCCGTCTGCTCGTCATAAACCGAGGCGTTTGTAAGCTCGATAAACTCCCTTGTAACCTCGATAACTTCGCTGAATATTTTAGGTTGTAGGGAGCAGTCGGAGCAGTTTACAATCCTGTGGCTGTGAAAGGCGTAAAAGCCAATCAGCAAATTGCCGTCCTTATCCCTGCCAATGGGGAACTGAGCCTTGTTGCGGTAACGCTCCGTCTGGTCGCAGGCGATAATCGGCTTGATTTCGGTATCAATACCGCCGATTCTCCTTACCGCGTCAGCCACCTTCCGGCTTTTTATATCACATTCAGCGGAGTATTTAATGTGTCTCCATACACAGCCGCCGCATTTTGAAAAGCACTCGCAGTCGGGCTCGGTTCTGTCCCTTGACGGAGTTATAATCTCCTCAATCTTGCCGAAGGCGTAGGTCTTTTTGACCTTCAAAATTTTAACCCTCAGAAAATCCCCGACGGCTGAAAGCGGCACAAATACAGCGATACCCTCGTCGGTTTTTCCCACGCCGCTGCCCTCGGCGGTGGCAGAGGTGATATTCAGTTCTATAATATCGTTTTTCTTCAACATAATATCCCTGCAAACTTAATAAACTTATAATATTATCTTACCATTTTTGCGCTTATTTGGCAACATTTTAAGAAAATTGTATTTAGGTATTTATTTTTTCTGAAAAATAGCTTATAATTAAAGTTAATGTAAATAGCACAAAACATTCTGAACGGAGTTGTACTTATGGATTACGATAAATTACTTAATGAGATAAAGCGAATTCATTTTATCGGTATCGGCGGCAGTGGAATGTGCCCGATTGCCGAGATTATGATGAGCGAGGGCTTTGAGATTTCGGGTTCTGATATGAACGAGGGCGAAACGCTCGACAAAATGAAGGGTTATGGAATTCCCATTTATATGGGACACGCGGCTGAAAATATCAAGGGCGCAGAGCTTGTTGTATATTCCGCGGCGGTTAAAGAGACCAACCCCGAGCGTAAGGCGGCTGTGGAGCAGGGAATTCCCTGCATTGAGCGCAGCGTAATGCTCGGAGTTGTGTGCAGAAGATACAAGCGTTCAATCGCTGTTTCGGGCACTCACGGCAAGACCTCAACCACCGCTATGCTCTCGCAAATTCTAATCGGCAGCGGCTTTGACCCGTCCGCGATTATCGGCGGAAAGCTTCCGTTTATCGGCGGCAACAGCTACGTAGGTCAGAGCGACATCATCGTCTGCGAGGCGTGCGAGTACGTTGACACCTTCCTGCAGCTCAATCCGTTTATCTCGATTATCCTCAATATCGACGCGGATCATCTCGACTACTTTAAGAACCTCGACAACATCAAAAAGTCGTTCAACCAGTTCTCCAAGCAGACAACAGGTCTGCTCGTAATAAACGGCGACGACCAAAACACCCTCGACGCGGTTAAGGACGTTGACATAGAAAAAATCACCTTCGGCTTCGGTGAAAACTGCGATTACCGTGCGGTTAACATAAGCGCCGACAAGGGCGTTCACGAGCAGTACGACCTGCTCTATAAGGGCGAAAAGCTCACGAGCGTTAAGCTGATTGTGCCCGGCAGACACAATATTTACAATTCACTCGCGGCGGCGGCGACGGCTCATTACCTCGGCGCAACCCCGAACGAAATATCCGAAAATCTGCACAAGTTCGGCGGAGTTCACAGACGTTTTGAAATCCTCGGAACTCCCTGCGGAATCACCGTTGCGGATGACTTTGCTCACCATCCCACCGAGCTCACGGCAACGCTCAACGCCGCAATGCAGATGGGCTTTAACAAGGTTTGGGCGGTGTTCCAGCCGCATACCTTCTCAAGAACCGCAATGCTCCTTGACGACTTTGCCGAGGCGCTCAAAATCCCCGACGTTGCAATTGTGTCCGAGATTTTGCCGGTAAGAGAGACCAACACATATAACATCTACGCCACAGACCTGACCGCGAAAATCCCCGGCAGCGTTTACCGCAAGACCTTTGAGGAGATTACCGACTACGTGTGCCAAAACGCCAAGGAGGGCGACCTTATCCTCACAATGGGCGGCGGCAACGTCTATATGTGCGCGAATATGATTAATAAACAGCTAAAGTTTATGGAAGAAAATAACTGATAAAAAACGGTTCTAATCTCAACTGAGGTTAGAACCGTAACTTTTTATTCCTTAACAACTCTTTTTGTTTTCCACTTTCCGCTTTTCCAGCGCAAAATCATCATAACGCCGCGGATACATTCGTCGGCTGCAAGGGCAATCCACAAGCCGTAAATTCCCATGCCGAATACCACGGCGAGAAGATACGAGCCGAGTACGCTTATCAGCCAGTTTGAGAAAATCGCGCAGAAGGTGGGGAAGTACACGTCCCCTGAGCCGCGCAGACAGGCAATCAAAACAAGGTTTGTCGTCCTGCCGAATTCGAGCACGGTGTTAATCAAAAGTATATTAGCGCCCATCGTTATAACCGCCTCGTCCGCGGTGAAAATCCCCATTAGCTGAGATCTTAAAATCACGCCGATTACGCAAATTCCTGCCGCAATCGCGAGCGCGAAGGAGTACGAGCGAAAGCCCCTGCGGTACGCCTCGTAGGTTTTTTTCGCGCCTACCAAATGCCCTGTAATAATCTGAGAAGCCTGAGCAATCGCCACCGCGAAAAGATAGAAAAACATGGTTATATTTTGAACGTAGGTTTTTGTTATCAGCTCGGCTTCCGTCAGGAAGTTAAGCACCAGCGACGTGATCACAAGCTGCGAGAGGTTGTACAAAAACGTCTCCAGCGCCGACGGTATGCCGATTTTGAAAATATCCTTCAAATCGTCCTTTGGGAACGGCTTTAACAGCTTGAAAATCGACGGCTTTTCTACCTTGGTAAAAAGTACAATGCCGAGCACAATCATTCCGGCAATCCGGCTGAACGTCGTGGCAATTGCAACGCCCATAACGCCGAGCTTCGGAAATCCCAACAGCCCGAGCACAAACAGCACGTCAAGTCCGGTGTTGACGATGTTCATTCCAACCGTGACGTACATCGTGATTTTCGTCAGTCCGTGGTTGCGGATAATAACGGAAGCGTTGCTCAGCACCGCCTGCAAAAATATAAATCCGCCGACGATTGAAAGGTACTGCCCCGAAAGCTCAAGCAATTGTCCCTTAGCGCCGATAAAGCTGAGAATTTGCCTGTTGAACAGCACAAGCCCAAGGCTTATCACAATTCCGAATATAAAGTTAATTGTAAGCGAGAGCGCCGCAATCCGCGAGGCGTTCTCGCGTTTTTCAGCGCCCAAATACTGCGAAATCAGCACAGCGCTCGCGCCTGAGATAACCGTAAAAACTATCGTTACAATCGACACCGCCTGATTAGCCGTGCCAACTGCCGAAGCCGCCAAGTCGTCGTAACGGCTCAGCACAAAAACATCGACAAAGCCGAGCAGCATAAACAGCGCGGTTTCGATAAATATAGGCCATGCAAGGTTAAACAGCTTTAACTGCTTCATAAAATCACCTGCCTTAGTTCATTATACAAAAAGATTTTGCAGAATTCAATTTATAAAAGCAATTTTATGTTCGTAAATGTCGATAATTTGATTACTATTTTTACTTGACTGCACACCCTTTGGAGTTATATAATATATTAGTATATATTGTGATTTATGGAAGTGATAAAATGAAGTATCATAAGCTGGTAGAAAACGCCGTAAAGCCCGAGGGCTTTTGGGGCAAGTTGATGATTCGTTCAATGAACAAGGGGCACTCCGACCTTACCGACTGGGCGTTGTGCCATATTGATATTAAATCCGGAGATTACGTGTGTGATATTGGCTGCGGCGGCGGAAAAACCGTCGGTAAGCTTGCAAATTTGGTAGGCTCAGGCAAGGTTTACGGCATTGATTACTCGGATTTGTGCATAAAAAAGGCAGAAAAGCTAAATCATAAAAATGTGCTCTGCGGCAAGGTAAAGCTCTCGCAGGCGTCTGTCTCGGCACTGCCGTTTGAGGACAGTAAGTTCGACTTTGTAACCGCCGTTGAAACCTACTATTTTTGGCCTGACAAGCTAAACGACCTAAAGGAGGTTTTCAGGGTTCTCAAGCCCGGCGGAAAGCTTTTGCTGGTCTTTGAAATGTTAAAGGACGAAAATGAACCCGAAAAGTGGAAGAAGGTCGAGGACAGGCTCGGTATTGAAGCGGTATCGCGCGAGGGCATTTACGAAATGCTCGACAGAGCAGGATATCTCAATATCCGCACCTATGTAAAATCCGGCACGACGTGGCTTTGCGCCGTTGCCGAAAAGGAGTAATTGATGAAGGCTTTAATAACAGGAGCAAGCTCGGGAATAGGCAGGGAATTCGCCCTGTATCTCGCTGAGCTCGGCTACGATTTGATAATCTGCTCGCGCAGTACCGACAAGCTTAACGCCCTTAAGGACGAGATTAAAAACGTCAGCGTGCGAGTAATTACAATTGACCTTTCGCGCGAATCCGACGCTTTTGATTTGTACGAGCACCTAAAGGAAGAAGATATCGACGTGCTCATCAACAACGCAGGCTTCGGAGCGTTCGGCAAGTTCCTTGACGTTCCGCTTGAGCGCGAGGTCGAGCTTATCCACACCAACGTAAGCTCGGTTCATATCCTCACAAAGTGCTTTTTGAAGGATATGCAGAGCAAAAACAGCGGACTTATCCTAAACGTCGGCTCAATGGCAGGCTTTTCCGCAGGACCGAAGCTGTCGAGCTACTACGCGTCCAAAAACTACGTTGTCCGCCTTACCCAGGCAATCAACGAGGAGCTCAGGCGCGACGGCAGTAAGGTGAAAATTTCCGTACTCTGTCCCGGACCGGTCGAGACGAACTTCAACAACGTCGCGAACGTCCGCTTTACCACCAAGGGGCTAAACGCGCGTGACGTTGCGCGTTATGCCTTTGACAAGGCAAGACAGGGCAAAATAATTATTATCCCCGGATTTTTGATGAAAACCGTCAAGTTTTTCGAGCATTTCCTGCCCGAAAACTTGCTGACGAGGATTTCCTACAACGTGCAGTCGAAAAAAGAGGGTAAATAATTTCGATGTACAAAAAGGTAAAGAAGTTTTTCGAAGCAATCTCGCCGTTTCTCAAAAAGATTGAGGACGACAATATTTTTGCAATCTCAGGCCAATCCGCATTCTTTTTGCTGTTGGCCTTAATTCCGTTTGCGATGTTCGCGGTATCAATTCTGCAAAACCTGAATATTCCCGTGAGCAAGTTCGACCGCTTTTTCAGGATTATTTTTAACGACGCGGTGTCGGCGCAAATTTCAAACTTCCTCGGCAACGTAAACAAGGGCTCGGTGAGCGTGCCGCTTATTACAATGTTCTTTACGCTGTGGTCGGCGGCGCAGGGCGTTCACGCTATAACAAGCGGACTTAACCGTATTCATCATACATACGAAAACCGCAACTGGTTCTTGGTGCGGTTCAGGGCGATGTTCTACACGGTTGTGTTTGTGTTTATCCTTTTCGCAACCGCCTTTGTAATCGTCCTCGGCTCGTCAATCCAAAACGCCATAGCTCAGCACGTGCCCGAGCTTCCGAATGTGGTCGCAGTGATATACAGGTTCAGGTTTATAATAATCTTTGTTTATCTGGTCTTTTTGTTTTCATTTATCTACCGCAACCTTCCGAACCTCACGCCGGAAACCAGGGCGGAATATAAATTTATATATCAGCTTCCGGGCTCATTGCTGTGCGCCGCGGCGTGGATATTGCTCTCGTGGGGAATTTCAATTTACGTGGGCGATTTCAACGGTTTTTCAATTTACGGCAGTCTTTCCAAGGTTGCGGTAATGATGGTGTGGCTGTACTTTTGTATTTTGTTTTTGATGTTCGGAGCGGAAATCAACTGCCACTACCATGTTCAGATTAAGCATTTTATAGATAATAAAATTCTCAGAAAGAATAAAAGGAAGAAACGTTAGGGTATCGGAGTAATTCAAAGGAGAGATAGTATGATAAAAACCTTAGCTGTACATATTAAGGGGTATATCAAAGAGTCTGTTATGACTCCGCTGTTTATGATTCTCGAGGTTGTAATGGAAACCATAATCCCAATGCTTATGGCGACTATGATTGACGACGGCGTGTCAAAGGGCAACTTAAACCACGTTGTCACAACAGGGTTGATAATGATACTCTGCGCGCTTGTGGCGTTATTTGCAGGCTATATGGGCGGAGTGTACGGAGCAAAGGCTTCCGCAGGCTTTGCAAAAAATCTCAGGGAAGCTATGTTTATAAATATTCAGAGCTTTTCGTTCGCGAATATTGACAAATACTCCACCGCAGGCCTTGTCACCAGAATGACAACCGACGTCACCAACCTGCAAAACGCCTACCAGATGATTTTGCGTATCTGCTTCAGAGCGCCAATAAACCTCATCGCGGCTATGACAATGACAATGCTGATTAACGCAAAGCTTGCGACGGTTTACCTTGTGGCAATCGCGTTTTTGGCGGTTGTGCTTATCTTTATAATCAGCAAGACCTACAAGCTGTTCTCCGAGGTTTTCGAGCGTTACGACGACCTCAACGCCTCCGTTCAGGAGAACGTATCATCAATCCGCGTGGTAAAGGCTTATGTCCGCGAGGATTACGAGGTTAAAAAGTTCAACAAAGCGACCTATATGCTCTACAAGCTCTTTGTTAAGGCGGAGAATATGATGGTATCGGTATCTCCGCTTATGATGCTGACAATCTACGGCTCAATGATAGCGATTAGCTGGTTCGGTGCGAATATGATAGTCGGCAGCGAGCTTACCACAGGCGAGCTGACAAGTATGCTGACCTTCTGTATGCAAATTCTTATGAGCCTTATGATGCTCGCGCTGATTTTTGTAATGCTCACAATGAGTATGGCAAGCGCAAAGCGTATCGCAGGCGTGCTTGATGAAGTAACAACGCTTAAAAATCCCGAAAATCCCGACTTCAATGTTCCCGACGGAAGCATTGATTTTGAAAATGTATTTTTCAGCTACAGTGAAAAAAGCGAACGTCCCGTACTGAACAATATTAACCTAAGAATAAAATCAGGCGAGACAATAGGAATTATCGGCGGAACAGGCAGCTCAAAAACCAGCCTTGTCAACCTAATCGGCAGACTTTACGACGTAAATTCCGGCTCGGTCAAGGTAGGCGGCAAGGATGTCCGAACATACGACCTCGAAACTTTACGCGATAAAGTATCAGTAGTTTTGCAGAAAAACGTGCTGTTCAGCGGCACAATCCTCGATAACCTCCGCTGGGGTAATGAAAACGCAACCGAGGAGGAGTGCATAAACGCCTGCAAGCTCGCCTGCGCAGACGATTTTATTCAGACCTTCCCCGACAAATACAACACCAAAATCGAGCAGGGCGGTACTAACGTATCGGGCGGACAAAAGCAGAGACTGTGCATAGCCAGAGCGCTGCTCAAAAAGCCGAAAATCCTTATTCTCGACGACTCCACCAGCGCGGTTGATACCGCGACCGACGCTAAAATCCGCAGGGCGTTTGCCGAGGAAATTCCCGACACCACCAAGCTCATTATCTCTCAGCGTGTTTCGAGCGTAGAGAACGCCGACCGTATTGTTGTAATGGACAACGGCGAGATTAACGCCGTCGGCACTCACGACGAGCTTATGGACTCCTGCAAAATCTATAAAGAAATCTACGTTGCCCAGACCGTCGGCAACGGCGATTTTGACAAGAAAGGGGAGATGTAGTATGCCGGCACCGCGCGGAAGAAAAAATATGCAGCCCAGACCGAAGGTTAAAACTCCGATGAAAACGCTCAAAAGGCTGCTCGGAATTATTTTCAAAAAATACAAGCTTCACCTTTCAATTGTGTTCGTCTGTATTATTGTCAGCGTGCTCGCGAATGTTCAGGGCACAATGTTTATCCAAAAGCTGATTGACGACTACATCACTCCGATGGTGCAGAGCGTTTCGGCCGGAAATCCTGCCGACTTTACACCGCTGTTGATGGCAATTTCCCGCGTAGCGCTGTTCTATTTAATCGGAGCGGCGGCGCAGTTTGCCTACTCAAAAATTATGGTTTACGTAACCCAGGGCACAATGCGCGACCTTCGCTGCAGTATTTTTGAGCATATGGAAAGCCTGCCGATTAAGTACTTCGACACCCATCCACACGGCGACATTATGAGCGTATATACAAACGACGTTGATACTCTCAGGCAGATGATAAGCCAGAGTATGCCGCAGATGTTCTCCAGCGCAATCACAATCGTATCCGTGCTCGTCAGTATGATAATGCTCAGTATTCCGCTGACAGCGCTGACAATCGGTATGGTCGGCGTTATGATGCTCGCGACAAAGACAATCGCCTCAAAAAGCGGTAAGTACTTCCTGGCTCAGCAGCAGGACCTCGGTAAGGAAAACGGCTATATCGAGGAAATGATGAACGGACAAAAGGTTGTTAAGGTATTTAATCACGAGAAAAAGAGCGTTGAGGAGTTTAACGAGCTCAATGAACAGCTCTTTAACAGCGCCTACAACGCCAATAAATTCGCCAATATTCTTATGCCGGTTAACGCGCAGCTCGGCAATGTAAGCTACGTTTTGTGCGCAATCGCAGGCTGCGTGCTGTTCCTCGTTTCGGGCGGAGCATGGATAACCCTCGGCAGAATCGTCAGCTTTTTGTCCTTTAACAAGAGCTTTTCACAGCCGATTAACCAGCTCAGCCAGCAGATTAACAGTATTGTAATGGCACTTGCAGGCGCGGAGAGAGTTTTTGAACTCCTCGACGAGCCGAGCGAGTCCGACGACGGCTACGTTACCCTTGTCAACGCCGTTAATAAGGACGGCAAGCTTACCGAGAGCGAGACTCGCACAGGTCTTTGGGCGTGGAAGCACGTTCATCAGGCGACAGGCGAGGTCGAGTACAAGCCGCTCGAGGGCGACCTCGTTATGGATGACGTTGATTTCGGATATACCGACGACAAAATTGTGCTCCATAACGTCAGCATTTACGCAAAGCCCGGTCAAAAAATCGCCTTTGTAGGCTCGACCGGCGCCGGTAAAACCACAATTACCAACCTGATTAACCGCTTTTACGATATTCAGGACGGCAAAATCCGCTATGACGGAATAAATATCAATAAAATCAAAAAGGCTGACCTGCGCCGTTCGCTCGGCATAGTTTTGCAGGAGACAAACCTGTTCAGCGACACGATTATGGAGAATATCCGCTACGGCAGGCTTGACGCTACCGATGAGGAAGTTATCAGCGCGGCTAAGCTCGCTAACGCCGACAGCTTTATCCGCCAGCTTCCGAACGGCTATCAGACGGTTATCAAGGCTGACGGCGGAAATCTCAGCCAAGGTCAGCGGCAAATGCTCGCAATCGCGAGAGCCGCCGTTGCAGATCCGCCTGCGCTCATTCTCGACGAGGCGACAAGCTCAATTGATACCCGTACCGAAAAAATGGTGCAGGAGAGTATGGATAAGCTGATGAAGGGCAGGACGACGTTCGTAATCGCCCACAGACTGTCCACCGTCAAAAACTCTGACTGCATTATCGTATTGGAGCAGGGCAGAATTATCGAACGCGGTACTCACGACCAGCTTCTTGAGCAAAAGGGCAAGTATTATCAGCTTTACACAGGTAAGGCTTCTTAAAAAAGAACAGGAGGATGACAGGATTGAAAATTAAAAGACTAATCTGCGCCGTAGCGTTGTGCTTGGCGGCGATTTTCACCCTGTCATCCTGCGACAGCTTATTTATCTTTGATATCCCGAGGCTGTATTACCCAAACGGCAAAACGCTTGTCTCGCATTACCTTGATGTAGGGCAGGGGGATTCGATATTCATTGAGCTTCCAAACGGCGAGACTATGCTGATTGACTCGGGAGAGAACTACCACGGCGCGTCAATTATAAAGTATATCGAGGACTGCGGCCGCGATAAAATCGACTACCTTGTCGGCACGCACCCTCATTCCGACCATATCGGCTCGATGGCGTATATAGTTAGGAATTTTGACATCGGCTCGGTTTATCTCCCGAACGCGAGCACAAATACATATACCTACGAAAAGCTTCTCGAAGCCGTCAAGAAAAAGAAGATGAAGGTCAAAAACGGCAAGGCAGGCGTGAATATCCTAAACGACGAGGAGAATTCGCTGTATGTCAATATCATAGCGCCGGTCGATACCGACGTAAAGAACCTCAACAACACCTCAATAATCATCAAGATTGAGTACGGCGAAACGAGCTTTCTATATACCGGCGACGCCGAGACAGGCGAGCTAAAAACCGTAACCGCAGATGTGTCAGCCGATGTTCTTAAGGTAGGCCACCACGGAAGCGACACGTCGTCTCCGCAGAGCTTTATCGACGCGGTTAATCCGAAAATCGCGGTAATATCCGTAGGAGAGGATAACGACTACGGACATCCGAGCTCAAAAACGCTAAAAAGGCTCGAAAACAAGGGCTGTGAAATCTACCGCACAGACGAATTGCAGACAATCGCCGTCACCTCCGACGGAATAAATCTCGACGTTAAATCGGGCTTCAGGACAATGGAAAGAGAATAAATATGAAAAGATTTACCGTAGACAGAATTGAAAACGGCAGAGCCGTGCTCGAGTGCGAAAACGGCGACTTCGTAAGCCTCGACGTAAAATCCCTGCCAAAGAATATCAAGGACGGCGACGTGCTGAACTTTGAACACGGAAGTTGCTTTTTCAACGCCGAGGAAACCGAGCGCCGAAGCAGAAAAATAAAAAAGCTTATGCAGGCACTGTTTGAGGAAGAATAAAAGTTATAAAATTTTTCTTGCTAATTCTATTGACAATTATCCCCGACTGTGATATAATATCGACTGTTGAGCAAAAAAGCTCTTAATAATCGCGAGTGTGCTGGAATAGGCAGACAGGCACGTTTGAGGGGCGTGTGTCTTTGACGTACGGGTTCAAGTCCCGTCACTCGCACCAACCCTATGACCTTGAAAATGGCTTAAACAAGCCACTTTCAGGGTCTTTCTTTTTTCTCAAACGTGCCGTGGTCTTTATCGTGGTCTTTATTTATGCTGTTTTTGACTTGCCTTGAATGAGGTTAGCAACAACATTCATAGCTCTGACATTTGCTGTTTGTACTGCATGAGTATAAATATTCAGTGTTGTACTTGTCTGTGAATGTCCTAAAATTGAAGAAACTGTACTAATATCTACACCGCCTGTTATGGCTTGTGTAGCAAAACAATGTCGAAACGAATGTAAACCCTTAAACGGTAAGTTTTCTTCCTCACAAAAACGTTTTAGCCAAGTATAAGGCGTATTTGGGTGCATAGGTTTTCCGCACCAAGTCACAAAAAGCCTGTCAGTCTTATTCCATAAATCACCACACTTGAAGCTTTGTTCTGTTTGTTCAGCTTTTAATTGCTTTACCAAATCAAGGATTTCACTTGAAACGGCTAACGTTCTGCAACTGCTTTTAGTTTTAGGCGTGCTTGTGTAAATACCTGTACTTTTATTCCTGTAGTTTGAAGTCCTCACAATAGAAAGCGTAAGATTTTCAAAATCAAAATCCTTATATTCAAGACCGAGCACTTCGGCTCTGCGTAAACCTAAATATGACATTAACATAAAATAGGTTTTATAGTCCGTAGGTGCTTTTTCACTTATCCGTCCTAAAATTGCTCTTAATTCTTCTAAAGAATATATATCCTTTTCCTTTTGTTCTGTCTTAACCACAGATATATTTTTACAAGGATTGTTTTCAATTAAGCCACATTTAATTGCATAACGCAAAACGTCAGAAATAAAGCTTAAATAGTGCTTTTGTGTTTTCATAGATAAGCCTTGCCCTGTCCTTTGGTTAACGCCGTTTTTTGATAAGCTGATGATGAACTGCTGAATTTGCCTATAATTTACCTTATCAACATAAGTATTTCCTATAGCTTTGTATGTACGTTCTTTACAGCTTTTTAAGCGTTCGATAGAGCTTGGCTTTTGCTCTTTAGTTACTTCAATTAGGTTTAACCATTCTTCCGCTAAATCCTTAAATTTTACATTTCTTTCGGCTACAAATCCACTTTTGCATTTTTCTTCAAATATTATTGCTTGTTTCTGTACCTCTTTTCGTGCCTGCCTTTCCGTCATACCCACATCCGGTTTATATGTCATTGACTTAATAATTTGTTTATTATCAAGAGAATATCCACAAGATACCTTAATGCGATATGTTACTTCACCGTTCTTATTTTTTCTCTTACTAATGGTTGCCATATTCCGTAAACTCCTTTTACGAAATACGGATAGCACTATTATTATAACCCGACAGAGTATCAAAAAGCAAGTCTAAATCTACAAGTCTTTTTCTGCCGACCTGAACTGCAGGAATTGAGCCATTGTTTACCATTCGTCTTAACGCTCTTAACGTTAAATCTGTATTTGGATCGGCTTGCTTTACTGCTTCAAATGCTTTTGGGATTGTCCTCATTCTCATTTGATAAATCCTCCTCAAAAAATTTGTTAAATTCTTCATCTGAAATTTCACTATTAAATTTGTTTAGTTTAGGTGTATAGGGGTTAGGAATTATCAGATTTTCGGGGTTATCGGTTGTCGGTTGTAAAAAGAAGTCTTTGTAGTTTTCGGTATTTTCGGATTTCATCATATTTTCAAACTCGGCTTGATTAGCACGGTTTATCATATCAAATGCATTTGTATATTCGTTTGCAGGCATACTATAAGTTTTATAGTTCCCATTTATATCTTTGTAATGATACACGATTGTATTAAGACGGCGTAAAAGCTGTTTAATAGAGTCTGTGTTCCGTTCGCTGTCCTCAACCATAAACGTATATACTTTTTCGGGTGGATATATGGAACAGATGTAAACAGAAGTCCATAGTGCATAAACATTAGAATACCTTGCATGCTGTTGTTGTCTTGAATATACATCAAGAATAGTTAGAAGCTGTTGAAAAGGGATATTACCACGGAACTCGTCGAGAACAAGTATGCGAGAAGGATTATCAGAATAGAAGTCAAAACCACCGCCTGAACCACTTGAATTGGAATAATCTGAGCATAGATATACATCTTCTGTGGTGTGTTCTTCACATAGCTTATAATAAGTATAGGTTTTGCCTGTGCCGCTCTCGCCGAAATGCCACTCATTATGCATTTTCTTGATTAATGGTGTGTCCTTTAGCAGTTTAGCAAAATATGCGTCTTTTATCATTTTTGCATATTTTCGATAACGAAACGCAGTATCGAATATCTCTGAGGGTGTATAACCGTCCTCAATCATAGCTTCAATTTCGTCATAATCAGAGCGTTTACCCTGTTTATCCTCTACGTTTTCAAGCCCCTGCGTATAAAGTACTTGCTCGCCTTTTTCGGCAAAATCTCCCTCTTTAAGCAAGTATGCTTTTAGCTGTTCTTTACCGCCTAACTGTGGTTCTACATGACTTTGAAACAGAACATCGGATACCGCCTTTAATGTGGTTGTATTGCCGTACAGAGCCATATGGGCGTGATAACAATTATCTTGTGATAAACAAACCGCTATTCCTGCCGTGCGACCTTTTCCGCTGTCCTGCCATAGCTTTATGAAGAAATCAGCTAAGTATTTTGGTTTGGTGTATTGTTCTTTTGTAAGTTTTGCTTTCTGCATATTTGCTAAATGGATTGTAGCTATCCAACATCTTCCTCTTGTTTTTGGCGAAAAGCCCATCTTTGTCACCTGCCTTCCTGTTGTCACAGATATAGCTGTGACGGAAATAACCGCATTATAAGCGGATTTCCCAATATTTTCACTTGTCACACAAGTCAGGGGTAATACTGACCCTGACTTTCTGTCAAAGGACAGCCGCAGCTGCGCTACGGCTTGCCCTTTGACGGACTAATTTTGTTTCAGTAACGCTAATAATTTACGTTTACTGGCTTTTGGCAGAATTATCGACCTTAACGGTTGACCGTCTATAAGAACGATACCTCGGGCTTGTCCGAATTGGAGAGTTTCCTCTCCTTCGAAATGCTCACTCGCAAATAGACCTTTCCTGCCGTCAACTGTTAGGCGACCAAGCCCAACGCAGACATGAAAGTTATCTGCACTGCCGGATGAACTCGGAAAAATATTAGCGGAATATCTTTGCATTAACAACCACACAAAGCAATTACGTGAACGACCGAGCATTAGCACAGAACTTAATATGGAACGAATTTCATCGGCTTTCGCCTTAGTTTCTTTCGTCATTCCAAAATGCGACAAAAGTCCTGCAATCTCGTCAATTAAAAGAATCTTAATTGAACCGTCGCCGCCCTCCGGCGTGTCTTGAAAATCCCGATAAAACGATTTTATCAGGTCATAGCAATCTTCAAATTGAGCGAAATTAGGCGTAATGCCTTTAAACTCATTACTTGCTTTAAAATCGGCTATGTAAAGTTTGGTTTTAAAATGACGTGCCTTGTACAGCCAATAAAGCACTGCCGTACTCTTTCCGCTACCGCTACCGCCGACAACAATAAAGTGACTGTTAAGCGGAGCTAAAACTTCGCTTTGTATTCTTTGCTGTTGCCAAAACAAATAATCATACCCTAACATAATACTTTTATTCATAAAGTTTATCCTCACTTTCATCAATTAAATCTTGGTTAATTATTCGATTAGTTTTCATTAGTTTTTTTAATGAGTTTTCTTGCTCTTTGGTGGTAGCGTAATCTATTTTTAGAAAAGGAATACCATCATCTTTTCGAACCCCCCACTCATAATTAATTATGGTCGGATAATTGTACAACATCAAGTGGTTTTCGAACGCCTTACAAACAGCACTTTCTATTTTTTTCTTTTCATTATCGTCTTTATATTCTACGGAAAGTGATAAGAAAGGAATAATACTGTTTTTTTCAAAGTAAAGCAATGGTTTTGAATTAATTAAAGTTTTACTGTATTTTTCCAGTTGCTTAAATCTTTCCTCACCTATAATGTTTTCTACCGCCGTCCAAATTTTTTCCTTTAACTGCATATCTGTAGTAATATCTGTTTGTGTTGTTCCGTTGAAGAAGCGTTGAATTTTTAAAGCTGCTTCATTTTTGTCGCAGCCTGTGAAAAGCTGTATAATGTGAATTAAAAGATAATATCCACCGAAAACAGCAGTAACTGCCAATAATAAAAATATAATCAAATACATAATAATTTCTCCTTTAAGCAGGGGCAGTTAAGCCCCTGCTTTATCCTAAATTTTTATTTAATAACATCGATACGTTTTATCGGCTGAAAAACGCCGTTTTTTGTCTGAATAGCTTTATCATAAGCAACATCAATCGCAGTACCAACCTTGATATTGGAAATATCAAGTGTTCCGACATAGACTGTATCGACCTTTTGACCGAGACAACTACGACCAAGCTCAGTGTTCTTGTCGTACTCGTCAAAGCTATCGGTTACGTGGAGCGTTGCAACACGCTCATTATTTTTATTTAAAGCATACGCAATTCCGACTACTGTCATAGTGAACATCCTCCTTTCGCCTCGGCGTTTGCAACCACCGATTGACTGCACTAATATAGTGTGTTATACTAAACAAGTGCGGTAAATTAACTCACTGCTTATATTTTAGCACAACCCCAAAAAAGTGGCAAAGTACATTTTAGGGGTATGGTTTTTGTACCCGAAGGAGACTATTATGCTTGCAGAATTTAAAAAGTATTACATAAAACTTCCTAAAAATTTGCAATTTATTATTGAGCATACAATTCTAAATATGAAAAAAGAACATCGTATAAAACGTCCAAAAAAGAGGATAAAGATTCCCCAAATAATAAACTATTATCGAAAGCAAAAAGGGCTTACAGTTGAAAAACTTATTGAAAAATGTAACGAACCCTATTCTTCCGAAATTTATCCAATTAACACATATAAAGCTATCATCAAAAGAAATCTTGCTAAACCTGATAATAACGCTATGATTAAAAGGTTAATTGAAGTGCTGGATATTCCAACTGATAAAAACGGGAATATTATATTTATTAAGGAAAAACATAACACTATATCTATTAATAATAAAAAAATTACTTGTAGAGCAATTCTTTTTGATAGAGTTACGAAAGAGTATTTTCAACATATATTTGAATTTCAACGTAATTCTGTATTTGAAAACTTTCTTTGTTTAGAAGAAAAAAATCAAAAAGCGATAGTTTTTTTAACAAGAAGTTTATATTTTAACCAATTTGCCCCAGAACAGTTTATGGATGATGATTTTATCTGAATATAGATCGCAGAGGTTTAGTCCTCTGCGGTTTTTTATATATGGTTGCGCTATGGTTTTTGCCATAGCGTTATTTTTATGTCCGATATTTTAACCGTTGTATGCTCACTTGTATTTCTGTTTCCGGCTATTCAAAATCGCCGTCATTGGCTTTAGGCACATATTTTGCTCCGTGAATGTCGCTATATCAAGAATTGCCCTACGGCGTATCGTGAACTTGCTTCTTGACATATCGCCATTCTCTCCGCTTTTCTATGACCTGTAAAGCCCCATACGACGACGGTTTATACGAATAGCAGATAACAGAAAGGTCAGGTGATAAAACAGCATACAACTAAATATCGGACTTTTTGAAAGCCCACCAACTCAGAATTACCGAATAGAATTTTTCAAGAAAAGGAGCTAAACAAAATGAAAGTAATTATTGTTAAACCATTTACTCAGCCGTACACAAAAGAAATCAAGGGAGATTTGGAAAGTATGCAAGTCGTTGTCGGCGGTTATATCCAAGCGATTTATCCCTTTGATGATGAAGTTGCTTTAGTTTGCAACGAAGAAGGAAAAATCAACGGACTTATGCCGAACCGCTTTTTGCTCAACCGTAACAATGGAATATGTGATTATATCTGCGGTGACTTTTTCCTCTGCTATGCGCCTTGCGACAGTGAAAACTTTGAAAGTATGCCCGACAATCTCATTGATAAATATATAGCTAAATTCAGCGCAAAGGGAGCGAGAATATGAAATACTTTAAGAATTGCCACACCGCCGAAGAACTCAAAAAAGAATACCGCAAGCTCGCTATGAAACTGCACCCCGACATTGTCGGTGGAAACGGCAAGGAATTTAAGGCAATGCAAGCCGAATTTGAGAAGCTATGGGAACGCCTTAAAAATGTACATCAGAACGCTAAAGGCGAAACATATACAAAGACCTCGGAAACGACCACAGAAACGCCGAAAGAATTTATTAATATCATTAATACCCTTATTCGCTTAAACGGCTTAGAGGTCGAAATTTGCGGTTCTTGGATATGGGTAAGCGGTAACACCAAAGAACACAAAGAGGTTTTAAAACAGCTTAATTTCAAATTCGCCTATAAGAAAAAGGCTTGGTATTATCACAAAGACAAATTCAGAAAGAAAAGCCACGAGGAATTGACTATGGATGATATAAGGGATCTGTTCGGAAGTCAACGCTACGAACAGAAGAAAGAGGAAGAAAAGAAATTGAAAGCAGCTATTTAATAGTATAAGGTTGAGGGAGCGTAATGCTCCCTTTAATCTGTATTCCCACCTTCCCACCCTGTTACATAAAAAGACCGCCGAGGGTTAACTCTAAGCGGTTTTGTTTTAAAAGAATATAAAAAATATTTTTATAAATTTAAATCATTTTCAAAACAAATTGCGTCTATTATTTTAGAAACACTTTGAAGCATTAAAATGTGCAAATATTTCTGTTTATTTTTATAACCAAATCTCTTGAAATATTTTGCCTATAATGCTATAATTTAGGTGCTACACGAAAATTCGATAATTTTTGTAATACGAAGTGTGTATTTTTATCTTAGGTAAAAATACAGGCTCTGTTATCTCATACTTTCGTATTACAGATAGAATTTTTTGTGTAGCAACAAAATGAGCTATGTGTTTTTCGGCGTAGCTCGTTTGGGCTACGCTTTTTTTATAATTATCATCTATTGCAAATACTATGAAAGGAACGTGATGATATGAAAAAACTAATATCAGCTGTTTTAGCTACCGCTATTGCTGGAACTGCTTTTGCTGCTGCTCCTACAGCTCTCGCAAAGACAACTACATACAAACTCGGTGATACCGATAAAGACAAGGTAAGAGAAATCCAAAAGCAGAGGCTTTTCTAAACTTGTTTAAGTAAGGAAAAAAATTATTGTATAAAGAAAAGGAGCTTAACTATGAAAAAGGTATTAAGAAATATTTTAGCAGTTACGCTTGCAGTAGTTATTATGGCGAGCTTGGCGGTTACAGGAATATCGGTATCGGCGGCGAGTACTCTCTACGCACCGACAAATGTAAGGACGTCAAACAACGGTACAGGTTTTTATATCACTTGGAATAAGGCGGCAAACGCAGCAAAATATAGGGTATATTATAAGCTCAAGGAAACTGACTGGAGTTACAAAGATACCAATACAAACAGTATCAGTTTGAGTGATCTCACTTATGGCAGACTTTATTATCTCCAGGTTCAGACACTCGGCAGAAACAACGCTAAAGGCGGTTATACTAAGGTATCTTCGATGACTCACGTTCGTCCCTCAAGACTTAGTAGCACCGCATATAATACAAATGCTTCAATTACAGTAGGTTGGGAACCCGCCGATGGAGCCAACGGGTATATGATTGCTAAGAAAAGACCTACAGATAAAGATTACACCTATCATTCCACAGCAAATACAACTTTTACCGATACAAAAGTTCAGGGTGGTACAATCTATTACTACCAAATCAGACCGTATTACACAAACGGCAAAAGCAAAGCTTATGCTCCGTGGAGTAATACAAAGACTCTAACTACTCTTTACAGACCTACTGTTAATAACGTAAATTCTAAAGTTGAGAATATGAATATTAACTGGAACAAGATTTTCTGTGCAGAGTCTTACAAGATTGCGTTTATGCGTGAGGGCGATACCGCTTGGAACTTCCGTACAACCTCGAAGACATATTTTAATGTTCCTTATCCTACACAGGGAGCCACATATTATATTCAAGTTCAGCCAACTAATGGTAGGCTTGCAGGTCAGTGGTCTGAGGTATTCACCCACGAGGTAAAGAAGGCGGTAATACCTGATACTACACCGCAGGTTCCTGTTATCTCAGGTGTAACCACTGATTACGGCAAGATGACTGTTAATTGGGGTAAAACTGTTAACGCTGTTAAGTATGGTATTTCGTACAAGCTTACAACTGATACTACTTGGAAAACGGTTACAACGGCGGCTCAGTCTTATACGGTAAGTAATCTTGTACAGGGGGCGACCTACGAAGTAAAGGTTAACGCTATATACAAAGGCACGCAAAGTGCGTATTCCAATGTAGTAAAGGCGACAATCCCGAAAAAGGTTGAACCGCAGCCAGTAACCGAGCCAGTAACCGAGCCTGTCACAGAGCCCGTTACTGAGCCAGTTACCGAGCCCGTTACAGAGCCCACTCCGTCAGAACCTGAGGTAACGGTATCAAACGTATCTATTGTAGCCGAAACCGAGGGCAAGAAGGAATACCAGAAGGTAGACAACTGGGCGATCTTTATGAACAACGCTGACGGTAGCTACGGTCAGTATGTTTATGTGGCAAAAGCCGATAGCGCAGAGAAAGAGAGGGCTGGTAACTCCGCTCTTGAAACAGGGTATATGAATTCCCGACTCGCCTATGAGGATGAGAACGGCAACCCTGACCCGAGTAAGGCGACCATCTATTGGGAGAAAAATGACGACGGTGCAACTCCTGTTGCAGTATCTATTAACAAGGGTGCTTTTATGAATGATAGTGATGAAATTGCTGTCGCGAGAGACGGTTTCATCGAAGCCTACAACGCCAACAAAGGTAAGTACACGTTTGACCTTCCTCTTTTGGAGGAGACTGGTGTGATGGCAAAGGTATCTTGGGATGCTGTTGGCGGTAAGGACACCTATTCTGTACAGCTTGACAAGGACGGATCCGCTCTTGGCGATGCTAAGACAGTAGACGGTACTGAGTGCACCTTTGATGGTTTGATCGAGGGTAGCTACGCTGTTGTAGTAACCCCAAACACAAACGGTAGAGCTGTTAGAAAAGAGTTTACCGTACAGACCGAAGCAGAAGGCAACAATGATTCCAAAGAAGTAACCCGTATTCAGACGGCTGTAAAATCCCTTAACTTTTGCAACAACTGTGGTTGTTGGTTAGACGGTTCGGTATTTGACCACATTATCACTACTGAAGATTGGGATTATCTGAAGGACAAAGCAGCGACCTATGATAGCACTTCTGTCAACAATATGGGTGGTACTGATGATTACCACAATCATACGCAGTACTATCTGAAGGATTTTACCACACAGAAGTTGGTAGGTGTACACGTTGATCCTGTAACGAAGGAGTTGGCTGAGAAATATGGCGTAAATTCTGGAGCATCTTTTGTAGATTTACAGACTAAGGCTACAGGTGGTAGAAACCTTGAGCATCTTCGTCCTGATGGCGACTACACAATCTTCCTGAAGCCAGGTGAGGTACCTGTTGATATGAATCTTGCAGAGCCATACAAGCAGGGTAGTGTAGTAGAGGATGGACAGGCGTATGCAGGAAACTGCGGACTGATTTTTGTAAACAGCAAAGAAGATTTGGACGACTTCGTACAGGCTTCGATGAATATTGCGAAAAACAAATCCTTTGTAGGTGAAAGAGGGTATGCATTGGAAAATGGTAGACCTAAGATTGTGTACAAGCCCTATGCAGCTAAGGATTTCATCCGATTCAGCTTTATGGATTTTCACCGCAATGTACAAGGTTGCAACGGCGGTGGCTACCATAATGAGTATGTCAGAGTTATTACTGGCTACGAGAAGGATATGACTCCTGAAACCTATACAGCAAAGCTCACCGTAAAATAAGATGTGCGTATAGCGGAAACAATTAGATAGTATTAGAGCCACCCAGGCGTTAGAGCTTGGGTGGCTTTTTATGTTGTATAAATATTTGTATGGTAAGTAAGATTAATATATTGGAATATGGTATGAATTTTCAAGAATAGCTATCCGTATTTCGTGGTCTTTATTTTGTCTTTATTGACTTAATTTTTAATGAAATCTAATGAAACTCAACGCAACACGATTGTGACAAAAGCGACTTGTTTATGCGCTTTATTGGCGTTCGGTGATATTTTACGAAACATAAATCCATATATTCAAGTCCCGTCACTCGCACCAATAGGCGAGTAGGGACTTGAAGGCGACTGTGCCGACCGAAGGGAGGCAAAAACGTCACAGCGTGACGTTTTTAAGGAGAGAGTTACACCAGCCTTTACTTTCCAGCACGCCGCAACAAACGAGCTGAACCTATCCATAAAACCGAAGCAGTCACTCGCACCAATAGGCGAGTAGGGACTTGAAGGCGACTGTGCCGACCGAAGGGAGGCAAAAACGTCACGGTGTGACGTTTTTAAGGAGAGAGCTACACCAACCTTTACTTTCCAACACGCCGCAACAAACGAGCTGAACTATATTATAAGCCGAAGCAGTCACTCGTACCAATAGGTGAGTAGACGAGCGAAAAGAAAACAGTCCGGTGGACTGTTTTCCGCGAGAGAGCCACGAAATTTACAGCTATGCACACGCCGCAACAAACGAGCTGAACCTATCCATAAAACCGAAGCAGTCACTCGCACACTATATTATTTAGCATAAATTGGCAGCATTTGTTTAAGTGTTGACATTTTTACTGTTTTGTTGTAATATAAACTAAATATGTAAACACATTTTTGATTTATTGGTGCAAATAATGATAATACGGCTTAGTGCTGTATTAATCGGTATTTGTACTTAGATATTTATGTTTTTTATAGGTGAAGAATATGTCTAAGCTTAATTTGATACTTGTGGCTATTCTTGTTGCTGTTGTTTTATGTTTTTCGGCGTGCGGCGGTAACAAAGACGCTCAATCAAGCAATTCGCAGAGCAGCACAGAGCAGCCGGTATCCGAATCACAGACAACGGTTTCATCAACAGGCGCTTCTTCCGCTGAGAGTAAATCGGAAAATTCTGTAAATAAAGAATCAAATAATAACTCTAAAAACGATTCCAATTCAAATCAAAATAACGCAGGCGGCAGTAAATCCGCCAACGGAGATGGCAGCAGCGCTTCACAGGTAAACGGCGCAAGCTCGTCTGCTCAGAAAAACGCTGAAAATAACTCACAAGAGAGCGTTAAGCAGGGAACAGAGAGCAAAACAAGTCAGAAGGAGAACAGCAATAGTTCAAATTCCGGCTCTTCTAATCAGGATTCTGCCGCAAATTCCGGTTCGGGATACAGAGATAACGCAGAGGTGAATTTCGATGACCTTTAAAATACGCAAAATCACATTGGCATTGATTAGCGCCGCAGCTTTGTTTTTATTCGGTACTGTTACCGTTTTTGCAGGAAATACGCTTGCGGAAAGCAACAGTAATTCCGAAGGATACATACTCGGTGACGCTAACGGCGACGGTTATGTTACAATCAGCGACGCAACAAGTATTCAGATGTTTCTTGTTGAGCTTCCCGTGGGGGATGATTTTTCGGAATATGCCGCAGATGTTGACGGTGACGGTGAAATTAAGCTTGAAGACGCTGTGACTATTCAAAAATGGGTAGCTGAGATTGAATTACCGTATTCAATCGGAGAATTCTTTGAGTTTCCGGTTGCGACTACTGCTCAACCTACCACCGAAGCGCCCACACAACCACCGACAGATGACGACGGATGGGGACGTATTATTTTTCAACCATAAGATGTGGGAGTGTAATTAATGAAACCTGTATAAGGACGTGTATTGACGCCCTTGCTTTGATGCGGCTGTGTTTGCGTTGCAGGCAAACACAGCTATACGTTTTTTTGGAGGATAATATGAAACAGACGTTTTCGCTGAAAAATTTGATTACTGTACTAACGGGATTAATGTTTGCGGTATATGCGGCGTATAATGTATTTGTTATAATCAGAGGACGAAGCTATCTGCCTACAATCGGTCTTGTAATTCTTGCAGCTGTGGCGGTGTTGTTCGCAATCCTTTCCGCCTATTTGTTTACGTCGCTGATTGTGTCCGACGATATCCGCTTTTTAATGCTCAGAAGCACAATGTTTATTGTATCTCTGTTCTTTATATTTGTGCTAAAGCTCCGTATGGTAGTGAAGGTTATTGATTTTTTTGACGTTTCACACCCCGAAACTATTTTGTACGGCTGCGCGTACTTTTTTACGCTTGCGGCTATGGTAATATTGTTCCTATACTACACATTCTTTCTCAGAAGGCTTCCGCTCTTTCCAAGGGCAGTTGTTTTTCTTCCGTTAATTGCTTTGATTTTATTTGCACTTAGTTTGATTATTGAGATTATACTTTTCTTTGCATACAGAATGTTGTTGGAGGACAGCGTACTGAGAACAGTGGTAATACGTCCGGTGTTCTATCTCGGATTTATCGGCTTGTCGGCTCACTTCCTGTTTCCTCCCGAAATTGTAGACGAATAAAGAATTAATTTAGGTGATAAAATGAAACTCAACGATGAATTTTTAGTTCATAAAATCAGCTGTGAAACCCTTTTGGTGCCGACAGCTCAGGCGCCGTTTCACGGCTTGGGACAGGGCAACGATACCGTCTATGTTATTTTGGACTGTCTGAAAAACGATACTACCGAGGAAAAAATTGTCGACGCGCTTGCCGAAAAATACGACGGCAGCCGCGACGAAATGGCAGAGGACGTCCGCGCGGTAATTTCTAAACTAAGGAAAATCGGAGCAATAGTCGAATAAATAATTAATTGCTTTTTGGCAAAAACAGGACTAATTGATATGGCAGATTATTCTAAAACAGCTGAAACGCTTATTTATCTTATCTCTTGCGCGGTAAATAAAAAGAAATGTGAGCTTAAGCCCGGTGAAATTGATTTTGACGGGCTTTATTTGCTTGCGAAAAGACACTTTTTATGCGCGGCTGTTTCGTTTGCACTCGAAAGCGCCGGAATAGAGGAGCGCCGTTTTACTCAGGCAAGGCTTAAATCAATGCGCAAGCTCGGGCTGTTTGACATTGAACGCGGCAAAATCTGCGAAAAATTAAATGAAGCAGGCATTTGGTATTTGCCGCTCAAGGGGATTGTTATAAAGGACTTTTACCCTGAATACGGAATGCGCGAAATGTCCGACAACGATATTCTCTGCGACGCCTCAAAAATGGCGCAGGTCAGGGAGATTATGGAAGCGTTTGGCTACGAATGTGAAGAATACGGCTTAACTAATCACGATAATTATAAAAAACTGCCTACGCTTGAATTTGAAATGCACCGTTTGCTCTTTGAAAAGGACACAGTTCCCGAATATGACGCTTACTATGAGAATATTATTGAAAAAGCGGTGCGCAAAGAAAACTGCGAATACGCATTAACCGACGAGGATTTTTACATCTATATTTTAGCGCATACATATAAACATTTTACCTACAGCGGCACAGGACTTCGCCCTTTGCTTGATATCTATGTATATCTGAAATCGCATACCGAGCTTGATTTTGACTATATCCGCCGTGAGCTTGAGATACTCAAAATCGAAAAATTTGAACGCAAATGCCGTGAGCTATCATTAAAACTATTCGGTTTTCAACCGCTCAGCGGCGAGGAGACCGAGCTGCTCTCGGAGTTTTTGTATTCATCTCTTTACGGCTCGGTCGCTCAGGGGGAGTATAACGGCTTAACCCGAAGTCTTGACGGCAAAGACACAAAAGGCGCAAAGACCAAGTACCTGCTCGACAGAACCTTTATAAACGGCAAGGCGCTTGAAGACCGGTATCCGTTTTTTGCGCGTCACAAGCTTCTGCTTCCGGCGTTGTATATATACCGTCCGGTTAAGGGTATAATTAAACGTCCCAAGTATATTCTGCGCGAAGTTAAGAAAGTAATAAAATACAAGTCACCGAAAAATAGATTGTAAAAAACCAATATTTATCAGTTTATCGACTGATAATCTGCAAAAAAATTAAAGAAATTTGTCGAATTTACCAACAAATCTATTGACTTATTTAAAATTGATTGATATGATAATATATGTAATATGTATAAAGCCGAAAGTCGGCAGTGTGTATATTATACAAATTTTTACCGGAGAGGTGTATTTATGAACGTACTATTCATCATTTTAGGTATCTTAATGGTAATCGGCGGATTTTCATGTATGTTTACTCCCGTACTTACCTTTATGAGCACCGGCTATTTCCTTATCATCCTGGTTACCGTTTACGGTGTATTCGGCATCATTAACGCAATCAGGTTTAAAAGATTCGGAATTGGCTTTGTATTCAGCATTTTGAGTGTGTTGCTCGGTATCGCTTCTTTCTGCGTACCCAATATGTTCCTGCTCGCAAGCGGTCTTATGCTTTACATCGTTGCAGGTTGGTTTGTTGTTATGGGTATTGTTGATATCTATACTTCAATCGCAATTACAAGAAAAGCTATCCCCACAGGACTTTGGATTTTACAGCTAATCCTCGGAATTATCGCAATCCTGATTGGTATTTACTCATTCTTCCGTCCTGCTGCTCTTGCAATTACAGAGGGCGTACTGATTGGTATCTTCTTCATCGAGACAGGTCTCTCAATGATGTTCCTGCCCGCAATCAGAAGAAATTAATAATTCTTAGCTTTAACGCGCGGCGGCTCCGGCTGCCGCGTAATTTTTTTGCCTATAAAAACAAATATAAAAATCACGCAGACTATTAAGCCTGCGTGTTGTTTTGTTTATTTGATTTTTGTTTTTGTTTAATGGGAATTTGAACCAGAATAATAGCCGCAAACATCACCGCGCAGCCTATCAGCTCGCGTACGCTCATTTGCTCGTTCAGGAACACCGCGCCTGCAATTACGGCAAATACCGATTCAAGGCTCATCAGCAGCGAGGCAACCGTCGGGTCGGTGAACCTCTGCGCGACGATTTGAAGCGTGTAGCCGACTCCGCCCGAAATTATTCCGCAGTAGAGAATCGGTACAGCCGCCGAGATAATCTTATCAACACTCGGCGTTTCCATAATAAACGCCGCTATCCACGACACAGCCGCCGCGGTGACAAACTGCATTGCCGACAGCTTAACAGGGTTGCATTTTTCAACAAAACGGTCGCAGCACAGGATGTGTCCGCTGAACATAAACGCGCTAATTACAACGTAGGTATCGCCCTGCGAAAGGCTGAAACCGCCGTTCATACACAGCAGGTACATTCCGAAAATGCCCATAAGCACGGCAATCCACACCGTAAACGGACTGCGCTTTCTGAATATTATAAGGTTGAGTATGGGGACAATCAGCATATACAGCGCGGTGATGAACCCTGCCTTGCCTGCGGTGGTATAAACCAGTCCGATTTGCTGAAATATACTTCCGGCGGCGAGGAATATTCCGCAGAGTATTCCGCCGATTACCGTGTTTTTACGCCTTGCTTTTTTTATTTCCTCACTGTAGGAGGGAGCAGAGTCCTTAAAAAACAGCGACACAATGCCTATCGCGGCAGCCGCCAAGGTCATTCTTGACGCGCTGAACGTGAGCGGTTCAATCTGCTCCATTCCCGTCCGCTGAAAAACAAACGCCGTACCCCAAATAACTGCCGTCAAAACCAGCAGTAAGCTTCCGAGTAATTTTTTCTTATCCATTTTTTTATTATATCATAGCTGTCAAAATATGTCTATCTGTTTTTATTTTAGCCGATTATTAAGGCTGATTGGTGATTTTATTAAAAAATTGTATCAATTTATTAAAAAAGGTTGTTTTTATTCACAATATTTGTTATATTATAATAGTAAGAAAATTGTTTTTATAAGAGGAGGAATGTAGAATATGGAAACAATGTATATTTTCGTCGGTGTAATTGCGCTTGTCTGCGTTCTCGGATTTTTCAATGAGAAGGTTACCAAGCTCACTTACGAAATAGCTCTTATGCTGTTTGCGACGATACTCGGTGTTCTTGTGCTTGTAGGCACAATTGTGTTCAGCAACACCCCTGTCGGAAACATTATGAAAGAGGTACAGAGCTTTGACATCCATGATTTTCTAATGCACGGAGTACTGTGCTTTATGCTGTTTGCCGGCTCGTGTAATATGAAGCTTAAGGACTTCAAGGAAATGGCAAGACAGGTAACGGTGCTCTCGCTTGTGTGCACCTTGCTCGGAGCCGGTTTTTACGGACTGCTCATCTACGGCGCAAGTATGATTTTCAACTTAAATCTCTCACTGCCCGTATGTCTTATGTTCGGCAGCATTATCGCGCCAACCGATCCGATTGCGGCAACGGGAATTTTAAGCAAGTTCGGTCTGCCGAAGAAAACTTCGTTCCTTATTCAGGGCGAGTCGCTCTTTAACGACGGTATCGGCGTTGCGCTGTTCGTATGCTTCTCAGGTATGGTTAAAGCCTCGGGTTCATCGGACCAGAGCTTCCTCGGCGTAATGTTCAGAGAGGTAATCGGCGCTGTTGTTGTAGGTATTGTTGTAACGGTAGTCTGCTTCCTGATGTATCGCTTCAGCAAGCATAAATTCCTCAAAATCTTCATCAGCCTGCTCACCGTTTCACTCGCTTATTCACTCTGCGAGGTGTTCCACTTCTCCGGCGCTATTGCGTCGGTAATCTGCGGAATTCTGTTCTCGGAGTTCCGTTCAAGATTTTGCGAGAACGAGGAAAAGGAACACGCGGAAATTTTCGATTCGTTCTGGGAAACCCTCGACGTTTTTCTCAACTCACTGCTTTATATCCTGCTTGGTCTGTCGTTTATAAGCATTCTGAGAATGGAGCACGTACTCCTGCTCTCGGCAATAGCGATTATCGCAAACCTGATTTCACGTTCAAGCAGTCTTGCGATTTCCTCGCTGTTTATGGGCAAAATCCCCGACAACTTCACCCGCGGCGGATTTATCACTCTGTTTACCTGGGGAGGACTGCGAGGCGGACTTTCCGTAGCGCTTGCGATGAGCACAAAGGATATGGTGCCTGAGAACATTTACTTTATCATTCTCGGCTGTACCTACGCTGTAGTATTCTTCACAACGGTAATTCAGGGACTTACCATGAAGCCCGTTTATAAGAGAATCAGCAAAAACCGCACGGCTTAACAGTTATTTAGACAAAACACAACGCGCCTTGCTTAACAGCAGGGCGCGTTTTTATTGTAGCCTCATTATATCATACAGAATATAACAAAACCATTACAAATACAAATATAAGTATTAAAAAAGGCGCCGTTACAAAACGGCGCCGCAATAATATTAAAGCCAAAATTGATTTCTTACAAATCCGGCAATCTTATCGTAGTTTTTGGCAACAACAAAAGTTCCGCCGACAACTACTCCTGCAATAATAAGATTTCTGATTATCTTTCTTCTGATTTTTTTAACGATTGTCTTTTTGAACTTGTCCTCAATAGCCTGTTCAACAATTTCCTTTATCTTTACCTGAGCGTCATAGCTCAAATCCGCCTTAACGTCGTTTCCAAACATCGGTAATTCCTCCTAAATTTTTATTAGCTTGCATTGTCAGTATTCGGCAAACTTCATCATTTATATGCTATCATAAAAGTATAATTTAGTCAAGATTACAGAGAAAGATTTGTTTAGTTATTACTAAAGATTATTCAATATTGAATTTTTTTCTGAAGCCGGTCATGGTGATGATGGTATCGACGTTTTTGTTGAGGTTTTTGAGCACGAGGCCGCCCTTCTGCTCCATCTTGCGGTGAGCGACCAGAATAACGCGCAGTCCAGCCGAGGAAATGTACTCGGTTTTCGCAAGGTCAAAAATCATCTTGTCGCATTTTTCGGAGTATTCCTCAAATGTCTGCTCAAACTGCGGCGCGGTTAGGGTATCAACCTTGCCCTCAACAGCTAAAGTGCATACATTGCCTTCTAAATTTGCGTTAATATTCATATATAGCTCTCCTTTTCTCAAACATTCTCCTGAATATTTTTTGTGATTTTTAAGATGTTTTTATTGTCTTTACGTTCGTATGAATAATCGTCAGCCATTGAAAATGTTATGAACCTTCCAAGTCCGCCGACGGCGTTTTCGGAATCGTAATCCTCAATGTCGATGATGTTTTCGCCCTGATTAAACGGAATTCCGCTGTCCTCAAAGGTCAATGTGACCTTGCTGTTTTCGTTTTCGATAATCACGTCAACCTCTCCTGTCGTTTCGGGATAGGAGTACGAGCAGATGTTAACGAAAATTTCCTCAGCGATAATGTTGAGCTGAACGCGCATTTCTTCGTTTAAATCAAGTGCTGAAATTTTATCCTCAATCTTTACGAGGTTTTCGGTTTTCGCTTCAAGGTGCAGGCGGTTGCCGCTCTCGGAATTTGTTTGAAGCGCCAGCATTGTTACGTCGTCAAACTGCTCCGCACCGTTTACAAAGGCTTTAATCTCATCGTTAACGGCGTTTACAACACCTTTTGCACCTGAGCTTTTGCTTTCAAGCAAAATTCTTTCGAGTGTTTCCTCTCCGAAAAATCCGCCGTCCCTGTTCTGTGCGTCGGTAACGCCGTCAGTGTACAAAAACAGCATATCTCCGTCGTTTAGCTTGATTTCAAATTCGGGATAAGCTTCATCCTCAAACACACCTGCCGCCGAGCCGATTTCGTTATCGAGCTTAATCAGCTTATCCGAGATGATATACGGAACATTGTGGCCTGCGTTTGAGTAGGTCAGCACCTTTGTTTTCGGGTTGTAAATCGCCGCAAAGGTCGTGATAAACATCAGGTTCGGGTTGTGCTTTGCGAGGCTGTTGTTGTACTCGTAAAGGATTTTGGACGGTGAATAGTTGAGCTTTGCATACTGGTGAAGCATCGTGACAGCCCTCGCCATAAACAGTGCCGCCGTAACGCCCTTGTCCGAAACATCGGCAATTGACACAAAAATGTTGCCGTTGTCGAGCGCGCAGTAATCGTACAAATCTCCGCCGACAATCTTTGCCGCAACCATAGAGGCGTTGATTGTGACGTTTTCATTTTCAAAATCGGGCTTTTCCAAAAGTCCGCGCTGAATGTTTTTTGCGATGTTCAGCTCGGCCTTTTGACGGTTAAGCTCCGAAAGGTCGGTAATAAAACGGTCGATATCCTCCGCCATTTTGTTGAACGAGTTGGACATTTCCGCAATTTCGTCCTTGCCCTTAACAGGAAGCTTTTCAAAAAACGCGCCCTTCTGCGAGACAAAGTTTTTCATTCTGCCGCTTATTCTTTTCAGCGGTTTTGAAACCCTGAAATACAGGACAATTCCCGTCAGTATTAAAATTACAATGGTAGCGCCGACAATCGTTGCCGCTAAGTTGAGATATTTCTGGTTGAAGTTTGCCAATACACTTTTAATCGAAATCTCGGCGCATACCATGCTTTTAATTTCGTTTACAGTGGTTTGCTTTGCTTTTGACCAGTACTTTTTGACCGGTGTATAGCAAATCAGCGTATCGTCATACTCGTTTTTATCGTGTATAACAACACATTCCTCGCCGTTCATAACTCTGATTTGCTCGTCTCTCAGCATTCCCTTGGCAAGATACCCCGAATAACGGTGGTTAATATATTCTTCCGAGGCGTTTCCGCCCCAGCCCCTTGCGAGATACAATTCATCTTTCGTCTCAATATCCGGCTTAAGTACATATAAATATGTTATGCCCAAACCGCTGCAGACGCCGTTAAGGTAATCCTCGCAGCCGATAAAGTCATTCAAGTCATCAGGATCGTAGGTTTCAAGCGCGAGCGCCGACGACGACGCGGCAAATTTAATGTCTTCGGTTGAGTCATTAATCGTGTGGTCGTAGGTGTACTGATACAAAAATATCAGTACGCCGGTCTCGGCAAGCGTTAAAACTATGGTTAAACCTAAAATAATTTTCCAAAATACAGAGTGTCTCATAAAGATATACTCCTTTTGACCTCATAATAAAATAATTATACATCAAAAAACAACAAATGTCACTAAATATTTTATGATGAAAAAACAAAAACTCCGCCGTAAAAGCGGAGTTGTAATTTCAGTGCTTGTCAGGTCTTTTGAATTTTGCTTTGCCGTAGGCGAAAATCATTAAGAACACCTCGGTAAACAGAATTGTTCCGATTTTGTATCCTATGCCTTTTCCGAAGCAGTCGCACAGCTTAATTGCGTAAATTATCTCGGAAAGCGCGGTGATAACGATGGTCGGCACGGCGAAAATCAAGCCGAAAACAGGTGGAATACCGTGGAATACTTCGAGCACAAACTCGGTAATCCAGCAAAAAATTTCAAGTACAAACCAGACGTGGCTCATTCCGACAACGTGGTGCGCGGTAAAAACATTGTAAAACGGTATCAGCGCCTTCCACCACTTTTCGCCTGCTTTTGTCATCAGCTTAAACTGAGCGACGGCGTAAAGTATATAAAATGCAAGTAAGCAGATTAGTATTATAATCGCAACCGTAGATGTAAAATCAATCCGCATTTCAAAACCTCCCTAATTTTCATTCAATAATGATTATACATTTTTATGTGTAAAAACGCAAGTTACATATTCTTAATTAATTGAAAACGCCGTTTTGCTTATCTTCTAAAGCCTGCCGCTTTAATAACAGAGTTGAATTATTGAATAATATATATAAAGGAAAGTAAAAAAATCTTTTCGTGTATATTGACATTTTAACAATAAAAAAGTATAATAATGACAATCAAAATTGCCCTCTTTTTGGCGCTCGCCGCCGTAAAGCACAGAAGAAATTACCCACTCGGGGAAGAAGAGCAATCTTCTTCCTTTTTTTACGTAAATTGAGCTTTTTAGGGCAGAAAATATTGATTATTTCATCATTAGGAGGTGAATTGTTTGCAGGATATGATTAAAAGAATCGTCGAGGCCGACGCCGAAGCCCAGGCGCTTGAACAAGCCAACAAAAAGGCTGCCGAGGAAGAGCGGCGGAGGATTGATGAGGAAGCTGCGGCGATTTATCAAAAATACATGGACAACGCCAAGGAGGAAATCTCCAAAAGCGAAGCCTATCTTGAAAAGCGGACCGACCGAAAGTTCAGGGATATTTCCGTTAAGCAGGAATCATCGCTGATTAAGCTTAAGGCGGACTACGAACAAAACCGCGACAGATGGGTGGATGAAATCGTCAGCCGCGTAATCGGCTGATAAACACAGGGAGGTGATTGTATGTCCACCACTTCCTACGCTGTACTCGCCAAGGCGAGGTCAAAATACAGCAGATTTTTGAGCGACCGCGATTACTCGGGACTTTTAGCGTGCCAAAGCGTGCCCGAGGTTATGGTGTATCTTAAATCACATACCCACTTTGCCTCGGTGCTTTCCGAAATTAACGAGCGCGACGTTCACCGCGGACGGCTCGAACAGCTCTTGCGGCAGTACCTTTTTAACGAGTTCGACTCGCTTTGCCGCTACGATTCAAGCGTAAGCGCAGGCTTTTCGCGGTATGTTGTAGAGAAAACCGAGGTCGAGCAGATTGTAAGATACCTTATTTTGCTCAACTCAAACTCAACCGAGAAGTTTATTTTTCAGTTTCCGTCGTTTTTGTCAAAGCATACCGATCTCGATATGGTGCAGCTTGCCAAGGCCGAAAGCTACGACGACTTTCTTCAAGCGCTCAGCCGCACGCCTTATTACGACATTGTAAAGGTATACAAGCCCGACTCAAAGGGTATGCTTCCGGTTTCTACCATTGAAAACCGGCTGTACGGATACATTCTTAAAAATATGCTGGAGCTTATTAAAAAGAAAACCAAGGGCAGTGAACGCGCCGAGCTCGAGTCGATGTTCCGCACAATGAACGATTACAGTATTTTTTCAAGAATTCTGAGATTGAAAAAATATTATAACCTTCCGCCCGAGGTAATCAGAGCCAATATGCTGCCTGAGTACAGCTCACTGAGCCCAAGGCTGATTGACCGTATGTGTCAGGCGGAGTCCTCGGCAGAGGTGTTCCAAATTATGCAGAGCACAGGCTGCGGAAGATTAATCGGCAAAATCGGCTACAATCACGCAAGCGACATCAGTCCGCGCGTGCAGTATAAACTGGCAAAAAAGAATATACATTTTTCAAACAACCCTTCGGTCGTTATGATATCGTTTATGTTCCTCTCCGAAATCGAGCTGATGAATGTTATCAGCTTAATTGAGGGAATAAGATATCAGCTCGACACTAAAACCATTCAGTCTCTGATAATTCACTGACTGGGATAAAGAGGTGAACTAATTTTGGCGGTATCATCCATGCAGGCCGTGAACGTAATCGGATTGATGGACCACATCGACGAGGTCATCACGGTACTTGGAGAATCCGGTGTGTTTCATCCGGACGAGGTGGATAACTTCTATCCCGACGTAAAGGATTTTACGCACCTGCAAACAAAAAACAGCTATGCCGAGCCTCTGACAAACCTTAAATCCGCGCTTAATCAGACAAAACGCAGCTTTCCGCTGACGGACGTGAGCGATTTCAGCCCGTCGTTTGAGGAGCTTGAAAGCTTTTCAAAGGAAACTACGGCTGAAATTGACAAGCTGCTTGATGCGCGCGAGACAGCGGCAAAGGATTTGGCGGATGCCAAGCAAAACCTCAGCGTTGTTCAGCACTTTTCGGGGCTTGATGTCCAAATCGAAAAGGTGCTCGGCACAAAGTTTGTCACCGCAAGGTTTGGCAGACTGCCCAAGGACAGCGTGCAAAAGCTCGAGGTTTACAAGGACAACGAGTTTGTCGACTTCGCCGTTTGCACAGAGGACAAAACCCATAGCTGGGGCGTGTATTTCGCGCCTAACGACAAGCTTGACGAGATAGACAAAATCTTTGAGGGCTTGTATTTTGAGCCTACCGACTTGGTCGGTACGGACGAAACTCCCGCCCAGAAAATCGAGAGCTATAAAAGCGAAATTCCGCAGCTTGAGCAGCAGTTGAGCAGTGCGGAAAAAGAGCTCGATAAATATTTGGACGAAAATACAGAGCGCATTACGCGCTATCTTTCAAAGCTCGAGGAGCTGTACCTTTACGCGGGAATCCGCAGTAAGGCGTTGCAGCACAACAACAGCTTTATTATAGTTGGCTGGATTCCGACGGAAAATAAAAAGCAGCTTAAAAAGCGCCTTAAGAAAATCCGCAGCGTTGAGCTCGACTTTTCCGACGCTAAAAATGAGATGGACAAACGTCCGCCCGTTAAGCTCAAAAATATTTTCCTTGCAAGGCCGTTCGAGTATTACACCGAAATGTACGGTGTTCCGAAGTATAACGAGATTGACCCGACCTTGTTCGTAGCGATCACCTACGTAATAATTTTCGGAATAATGTTTGCCGACCTCGGTCAGGGCTTGTGTATCGCAATCGCGGGCCTGATTATGTGGAAGCTCAAGAAAATGCCGATCGGCAGAATTCTTTTCCCGTGCGGTATCTCGGCAATGGTATTCGGAACCCTGTTCGGCAGTGTGTTCGGCTTTGAGCACGCGCTCGACCCGATGTTCGTAAGGCTCGGCTTTAATGAAAAGCCGATTGAGGTTATGGCGCCCGAGTTTACGATGACGATTATCTTCACCGCCGTAGGTATCGGCGTGTTCCTGCTGATTGTCGCGATGTGCCTTAACGTCTACACGTCGTTTAGGCAGAAAAACTACGGCAAGGCGCTGTTCAGTACCAGCGGAGTCGCAGGAATTCTCTTTTACGGCTCGATTGTTTTCGGTCTTGTCGCAGAGCTTTTCCTCGGAATTCACGTTATGACCTTACCGTATATCCTCGGACTTATCGTCCTTCCGTTCATACTGATTTTCTTTTCCGAACCGCTCGGAGATTTGGTAAACGGCGAAAAGGACTGGCAGCCCGAGAGCTGGGGCGGATATATCGTGGAAAATCTTTTTGAATCCATCGAGGTTCTTTTGGGCTACGTAACAAACACAATGAGCTTTTTGCGTGTAGGCGCGTTTGTGCTGGTTCACGCAGGTATGATGAACGTTGTGTTCGTCCTTGCCGAATCCGTCGGCAATCCCGGTTCGGTCGGATTTATAGCAATAGTCGTAGTCGGCAATATCATCGTTACAGTGCTCGAGGCGCTGCTTGTATCAATTCAGGTATTAAGGCTTGAGTATTACGAGATGTTCAGCCGTTTCTATTCGGGCGAGGGCAGACCGTTTGAACCCGTAAAAATAAAATCGGAATAATCTTTGGAGGTTTAATATTATGACAATTTTTGATTTCTTATTTATGGCTTTACCCGTTGTATTTTTAATCGCTTCGGTTCTTATCGCAGTTAAGGCTGTATCGGCAGGCAAAAGCAGAAAGAGAACCCTGCTTATGCAGCTCGCTTCATTCGCTGCGGTATTTGCAATTTGTATGGTGTGTCCTTTCGCTGTAAGCGCTGCTACAGGCGACGCCGCAGTTTCTGACGGCGCTGCAGGTATGAACTATATCGCTGCTGCGGCTGCAACAGGTCTTTCTTGTATCGGCGGCGGTATCGCTGTTGGTAACGCTGCTCCTGCGGCAATCGGCGCAACAAGCGAGGATCCCAAGGCGTTCGGTAAGGCGATCATCTTTGTTGCACTCGGTGAAGGCGTTGCGCTTTACGGTATGCTTATTTCTATCCTTATTCTCAACAAGATTGGCTAAGTGATATAAATGAAATTCTATTTAATCAGTGATAACGTCGATACAAAAATGGGAATGCGCTTTGCCGGAATCCCGGGCGTGGTTGTCCACGAGGAGGACGAGGTAAGAGCCGAGCTTATGAAGGCGATTGAACGCGAGGATATCGCGGTAATTCTAATGACCGAAAAGCTTGTGTCGCTCTGTCCCGACATCGTATACGATCTAAAGCTCAACCGCAAAAAGCCGCTGATTGTCGAAATCCCCGACCGTCACGGCAACGGCAGAACCAAGGACAGCATTACCAAGTACGTTCAGGACGCAATCGGCGTCAAGCTGTAAGCGCTATTACGAAAGCTGAGAGGTAAACTTATGCCAAAAAATAAAACCGATAACTTTTTAAAGGCGATAAAAAAGTACGCAGGCGCTCAGAAAAAGGCGATGGAGGGCGAGGTAAAACAGCTCAAATCCGAACGCCTTAAGGAAGCCGAGGAAAAGGCAAAGCGCGACAGCGAAGCGCTCAAAAAGCAAAAGCTCAACGAGGTTCACAACAGCCAGACCGCAAAGCTCGCCACCAAAACCCAGGAGGGGCAAAAGCAGCTTTACATCGCAAGGGCGCAGATGACCGAGGAGGTCTTTAAGCTCGCTTCCGACAAGCTCAAAGCCTACGCTCAGACCGCTGAGTACCGCGCAAAGCTTAACGACAGCGCCAAGGCAGTCGCGGAGCTTTTCGGCGGAAAGGACTGTATTATATATGTAAACGAGCGCGATATCGCTGAGGCGGAGCAGTTCAAAAGTCTGTTCAGCGCAGGCTCGGAAGTTAAAGCTGACAAGACAATCCAAATCGGAGGCGTTAAAGCCTACTGCGAGAGCATGGGCATTATTGCCGACGAAACCCTCGACAGCAAGCTTGACTTACAGCGCGAGTGGTTTGTCGAAAACGCGGAGCTCTCCGTACTCTAAAGCATTTGAAAGAGTGAATGATTATGAACGATAATGTTATTTACGGAATCAACGGCCCTGTTGTAACTGTAAAAAACACCGACAGCTTCGAGATGATGGAGATGGTGCACGTCGGTGAACAAAACCTCGTAGGCGAGATTATCGGTATCACCGACAAGCTCACCACAATTCAGGTGTACGAGGAAACAACAGGTCTTAAGCCCGGCGACCCGGTTACGGGTACAGGCGCGCCTATGAACGTGCTTCTTGGTCCGGGCATCCTTGACAATATTTTTGACGGTATCGAGCGTCCGCTTAAGGCGATTGAGGAGCAGTCAGGCGCGTTTATCAGCAGAGGCGCGTCGGTATCCTCGCTCGATCCCGACAAGCTCTGGGCAGTTACCATGAAGGTTAAGCCCGGCGACAGGCTCGAGGGCGGACAGATTTATGCAACCCTGCCCGAAACGCCTATTATCGAGCACCGTCTTATGCTTCACCCCGATTTGTCGGGAGTTGTAAAAGAGGTTAAGCCCGACGGCGAATACAAGCTTTTCGATGTTGTTGCCGTTATTGAGGACGACCTCGGAGAAAGGCACGAGCTCACGCTCTGCCAGCAGTGGCCTATCAGAACCGCCAGACCTGTTAAAGAAAGGCTAACCCCGACAATTCCGCTGATTACCGGTCAGCGTGTAATGGATACGCTGTTCCCGATTGCGAAGGGCGGCACAGCGGCAATCCCGGGCGGCTTCGGTACAGGAAAAACAATGAACCAGCACCAGCTCGCGAAGTGGTGCGACGCCGACATTATCATCTACGTAGGCTGCGGAGAGCGCGGCAACGAGATGAGCCAGGTTCTCGACGAGTTCTCAGAACTGATAGACCCTAAGTCCAACAGACCTATGACCGACCGAACAACCCTTATCGCCAACACCTCGAATATGCCTGTTGCGGCTCGTGAAGCCTCAATCTACACAGGCATCACCCTCGCGGAGTACTACCGCGATATGGGCTATCACGTTGCGATGATGGCGGACTCCACCTCGCGTTGGGCAGAGGCTCTGCGTGAAATCTCGGGACGACTTGAGGAAATGCCTGCCGAGGAAGGCTTCCCGGCGTATCTGCCCTCACGTCTCGCGGAGTTCTATGAGCGCGGCGGCAGAGCCGACGTACTCAGCGGCGGAGAGGGAAGCGTTACGCTTATCGGCGCGGTTTCTCCCCAGGGCTCGGACTTCTCGGAGCCCGTAACCCAGAACACCAAGCGCTTTACGCGCGTATTCTGGGCGCTCGACAAGGCGCTTGCCTACGCCCGTCACTATCCTGCAATCAACTGGATAGACAGCTACAGCGAATATTTTAACGACCTCGACCCGTGGTTTAAGGAAAACCTCGGTGAGGATTTTGTACAGTACCGCAACCGCATAAGCGCGCTGCTTCAGGAGGAAGCCTCGCTTATGGAGATTGTAAAGCTCATCGGTTCGGACGTTCTGCCCGACGACCAAAAGCTTGTAATCGAGACGGCAAGGGCAATCCGCGTAGGCTTTTTACAGCAAAACGCCTTCCACGCCGAGGACACCTACGTTCCGCTCGAAAAGCAGAAAAAGATGATGCAGGTCATCCTGCACCTTCACGAAAAGGCAAAAGAGGTTGTCGCGCGTGAAATCCCAATCTCAAAAATCATTCAGCTTGGTCTGTTCGATAAGCTCACCAAGATGAAGTATGATATTCCCAACAGCCGCCTTGATATGTTCGACGATTATCTTAAGGAAATCGACGACAAGCTCGGCGAGTTATTACAGTAAGGAGGAAACGCTTTGATTATAGATTATGTAGGCGTAAAAGAAATCAACGGCTCGCTGATTGTTTTGGACGGCGTAAAGGGCGTTTCCAACGAAGAAATTGTCGATATCAAGCTCGAAAACGGCACAGTCCGCCAGGGACGTGTGGTGCAGATTGAGGGCGAAAAAATCGTGGTTCAGGTTTTTGAGGGCACAAGAAGAATAAGCCTTAAAAACACAAGAACGCGCCTGACAGGCCACCCTATGGAAATGCCGCTTTCTCCCGAGCTTCTCGGCAGAGTGCTCGACGGCGCAGGCAGACCGATTGACGGTCTCGGTGACATTTTTCCGGTAAAAAAGGCGAACATCAACGGCACGCCGATTAACCCGGTATCGCGCGTGTACCCGAAAAACTACATCAACACAGGAATTTCCACAATCGACACGCTTATGACGCTTATCCGCGGTCAAAAGCTCCCGATTTTCTCAGGCTCAGGTATGACGCATAACGACTTGGCGGTTCAGATTGTCCGCCAGGCGAAAATCAGCGGAGCCGACAGCAACAACTTCGGCGTAGTATTCGCAGCAATGGGCGTTCAAAAGGATGTCGCCGAGTTTTTCCGCCGCAGCTTTGAGGAAAGCGGCGTATTGTCAAGAGTTGTAATGCTCCTTAACCTCAGTAACGACCCGATTATCGAGCGTACCTTAACACCGCGCTGCGCCCTGACAATCGCGGAGTACCTTGCGTTTGAGCTCGATATGCACATTCTCGTAATTATGACGGATATGACCTCTTACGCCGAGGCTCTGCGTGAGTTCTCGTCCTCAAAGGGCGAAATCCCCGGCAGAAAGGGCTATCCCGGCTATCTTTATTCCGACCTCGCTTCGCTCTACGAGAGAGCAGGTATGATTAAGGGTCATCCCGGCTCGGTAACTCAAATCCCGATTTTGACAATGCCGAACGACGACATTACCCACCCGATTCCCGACCTTACAGGTTATATTACCGAGGGACAGATCGTACTTGACAGAACGCTCCAAGGTCAGGGACTTTATCCGCCCGTAAGCGTGCTTCCGTCGCTGTCGCGACTGATGAAGGACGGCATAGGCGAGGGTTATACCCGCGCTGACCATCAGGCGCTTGCAAATCAGCTCTTTGCTTCATACGCAAAGGTAATCGACGCCAGAGCGCTTGCCTCGGTTATCGGCGAGGAGGAGCTTTCGCCGATTGATAAAAAGTACATCGAGTTCGGCAAGCTGTTCGAGGCAAAGTTCGTAAACCAGGGCTTTACCGAGAACCGCAGCATTGAGCAGAGCCTTGACCTCGGCTGGGAACTCCTTTCAACCCTGCCAAGAGCAGAGCTTGACCGTGTAGACGACGCGGTGCTTGACGTATATTATAAAGGTTAAGGGGTGTAATCATGGCTGTACAGGCAGTGCCCACCAAGGGCAACCTGATGAATTCAAAAAAGTCGCTTGCTCTCGCCAAAAACGGCTATGAGCTGCTCGACCGCAAGCGCAATATTTTAATTCGCGAGATGATGACGCTTATCGACCACGCAAACAAGCTCCAGTCCGAGATTGACGGCGCGTATGAGGAAGCGTATATCGCGCTCCAGACCGCCAATATCACAAACGGCTTTTGCGAGGATATCTCAAACGCCGTGCCTGTTGAGGACGGACTTCACCTTGACTCCCGAAGCGTAATGGGAGTAGAGATTCCGATTCTCACAATGGACGAAAACGAGGTTCACAACTTCATGCACTACGGCGCAAGGAGCACAAACTCCGCGGTAGACAAGGCGTTTATACTATTTAATAAGGTAAAAACCCTAACCGTAGAGCTTGCGGAGATTGAAAACAGCGTTTACCGCCTTGCTGTGTCAATCAAAAAAACGCAAAAGCGTGCCAACGCGCTTAAGAACATTATGATTCCGCGTTTTGAGGAGACCGTCAAGTTTATCTCCGATGCCCTCGACGAAAAGGATAGGGAAGAGTTCAGCCGCCTTAAGGTCATCAAGCGCAAAAAGCTCAGAGACAGCGCAGAAAGCGCAGAATAATTATTAACAATCAATACCTCTCCCGGTATGTTTCGGGAGAGGTGATTTTTATTTAAAGTTTGATTTCTATATTTAAAGCCGCCCCCGCTTGCGGGAAATTCCCCTAACAGGGGAATCACATTGGTCGCCCTTTTCCACATCGTAAACGACGTGGAATTGACAGCCGCAAGGGCTGTCACTACAATTATAAACAAACGTTTCCGCTATATTTAAAGCCTCCCCCGTCACTTGTTACGGGGGAGGTGGCACGGCATTTAGGCGGTGACGGAGGGGGCAGACGTTTCCGATAATACCAACATTTCCTTTACATTCGTAGCCCTTCCATCACCGCAAACCTTTCCTATACAATTGTAGGGGTCGGTCTTGACCGACCCGCAGGTTGAACACTAAATGCTTGACTTTTAACTTGCGGTACGGTCAAGACCGTACCCTACAACCATCAATTATCATCTTTTCAACTCTCCTCTCAGAACAGAGGGGAGTATTTTTTTGCTAATTATAATTAGAATATTGTCGAAATGTACATAATTAAATGTTTAAATTTATGTATATTAACGAAATGATTTTATATACCAGCGCATATAATTCCAATAAAGAACCATAATAGATATTTTAAACAAATAATATAAAATTGACAAAAACAGTATTGAAAAAATACAATTTTAATGTTATAATTAATCTAACTAAATGTGGGTTGTTATACCCTTTTTCAGCCGGAAATATTGGCAAATGTTGTGCCTGTAGGGGCGGACCCGCGTGTCCGCCCGCGGGCGGGCAATGCCCGCCCCTGCAAAAATAACAGCTTGTTTTCCACTGAAGGTCAGGCAGTAAAAGCTGAACGTCCGAAGAATCAGAGCGTAAAAAGTCGTTAGTCGTGAGCCGTTAGAAGCGGAACACCAACTGACGGCTGACGACTGACGACTGACGGCACATCGGCAAAGGAAATATAACCACATTTGTAAGCAAACAAATAATTAACGATTGAGCCTTTAAAGACACACAAAAATGGTTATAAAGCAGTCTTTCGGCGTTATTTGTAGTGACAGCCCTTGCGGCTGTCAATGGCAGAGGCAGGCTCTGCCGATACAACGCAAAGGAAACGCCTGCATAAATTTAACTGTTAATTGTTAATCGTTAATTGTTAATTCGAAAGAATGGAGGAAAATTATGAAAACACAAATTAAACGGTTTTCCAAATCAGCTCTCGCGGTTGTTTTAACGCTGTGCATGCTCGTATCGTGCATGACGGTCGGCATAATCGCCACCGACGCGGCTAAGACGGCTGATGAATCAGTTGGTGCTATTTCAAATATTTCACTTGCAGGTTCATTTAATTCTTGGAGTACGACCGCAAATACGTCAACTTCGTTTCCAGCAAGTTGGGATCTAAGTTTAACGGCAAATACTACCTATCAGTTCAAGGTTGTTTTCAAGGAAAATGGAAGTGATAATTATTGTGGTATTACTACAAATAATGATGGCACTTATAATGTTAGTGATCTTGGTACGGCAAAACGACTGTATTGGCGTCAGGGAGGCAACATTAACTTTAAACCTACAACTACTGGAACATATACTTTTAAAGTTACTACAAGCGGAGGAAACAACTATATTACAATTACACAAAAAGCTGCTACCCCCCTTACAGCGCCGACGTTAAAGTACAACAACGCAACTACTACCCCTGTAAATATTACAGGTTCTTCTGCTAATTTAACTTGGGCGAGCGTTTCTAACGCTTCTTCTTATACCGTATATAAGGACGGTAATGCTGTTAAGACAAGTGCTACAAGCCCTTACACAGCAACGGAGACCGGCTCATACACTGTTAAGGCGATTGGTAACGGAACAACTTATTCCGATTCTGACGCGTCCAATGCTATTCAGCTGAATTTCCAAAAGACCACGACTATTTATATTAAGTCAGGCTTGAAGAATAAAAATGGCGGTGGTCCGTTGACAAATGCTTATATCTGGTCAAATTCCGATGCAAAATGGAATGGAGATTGGCCGGGTAGTGCTATTAGCGGTTGGACTGCATCGGGAGATTATTACTATAAGGAGTTTACCAACAGCGATTCATCGTTTAAGGTAATTTTGCAAGGTAATAATGCTCAAACAAGTGACAGTGCATCATATGATACCGGAAAAATATATCGGATTGATTCTGTCAATACAACTGGCGACAATGGTCAGGCTGTTCTTACCGAAGGTGCACCTGAAACACTTTACGATATTACAGTTACATCAGGCACGGGCGGTAAAATTAAGGTTGGTACCGCAACAGCTTCTACCAGCCAAACAGCAAAAGCAGGTAACACAACAACCGCTTCTGTAACTGCAGTTCCAAATAACGGTTATCACTTTACCAGCTGGACAAAATCTGATGCCGTAACCTACGCTTCCGGTAATGCTACAACTGAAACCGTAACAATTAATGCAAGTTCTACCGGTACACTTAAAGCGGCATTTGCTAAGACTAACTACACTGTTACCCTTGACAAAAACGCTGATGACGCGACTGCGGGCACGGCTTCTGTAACAGCTAATTATGGTTATGTTATGCCTACTGCCACAATGCCTACACGTGCAGGATATACCTTTGCAGGCTACTATGATACATCAGCTGCAACAGGCGGAACACAGTATTATACCGCGGGAGGCGCAAGCGCAAGAAAATGGAACAAAACAGCCGATACAACTCTCTATGCGCGTTGGACAGAGGTTAAAGGCGGAGCGGTTGCAAAAGCGTACACCTCAGGCAGTGCAAGCGACGCAGGCGGTACTGTAAAGGTTGGCTCGGGCACAGCGGCTGCTTCTGTAGACCTTTCAAGTATTGGTATTACATCAAGCAATACTGTAACAGCAACTAAGAACACAAACTACAGCTTCACAGGCTGGCAGTTCTCCGGAACAAAAGCAGCTAACTTGCGTTATCGCTTTGGCACGTCCGGCGATTGGCTTACTCCTGCAGCAGGTACTACATACGGTACAGCTTCAAACACTACTATCTATATCAAGACAGACGGTACAAGCGGTATTACAAATACTAACGCGGAAGTTCGCGCTCTGTTTGAACCTACAACTTATACCGGCTTAAAAGTTTCAGGTAAGTATTCAGCAAATGGTTCTACATATACCACAGCAATGCCCACAGCACCTACAATAGCTGCAACCTCCGGTACAAACCAAACCGGTGTAAAGGTAACAGCTCCTGATGTTGATGGTTATCAGTTTGTTACTTGGTACACTACACAAGGTGGATTCGACAATAATCTTGATAAAGAAACAATGTTTAAGCCTAACGCTAACAGTGCCGAGGCGGTTGCAAGATATAAGAAAATCTATACACTCGCAAGCTCTGTTGACAGCACAGGCACAGGCGCGGGTACTGTAAGTATTTCTATTACCAGCGGCAGTGTTGACAACGCAACAGACAAAATCCTCGCAGGCGGTTCTTACACAATCACCTCGAATGCAAAGAACGGTTCGTCGATTGAGTCTGTAACAGTTAACAACACAAGCAAGGGTACAAACGCTACTACAGAAGTTAGCGGCGTTTCCGCCAACCAGACAGTATCTGTTAAGTTTGCTTCAAAACCGCACGTTATTGGTAAGGTCGCTGCAGCCGGTTGGACAGAACCCGGTGACGCAATGAAATCTAACGCGGCAGGCACTGAGTTTACCTTTACCCGCACTGAGTTGGCTGCCGGTACATATGACTTCCAGCACTATATTGGTACCGGAAAAGGTGGCACTTATGATTCAACTTCTACTGATATTGCCACAAAGACAATATCCGGCGGAGCAACATTATCTTCCGTAGATAATGGTTACGGAGGAAAAAAATTCCAGCTTGTACTTACAGCAAAATCTGATGTAACGCTCGTTTCTAATGGGTCAAAGTTTACTGCTATCACAGTAAGGAGATCCGGCGGTCAGAAGTATAATGTTACATTTAAAAAGGTTGCTAACACCACTATTACCGGTACCTATTTGGGAACACCGTTTACAACAGCATCAGCTGACGCGGTTGTAGAGGTTTATTCCGGTGATGATATCAACTTTACTGTTACTCCTGATTCAGACAAGTATATCAGCGGTTTGACAACATCAGCCGGTACACTTAATCCGGCTTTCGCTGTTGCTTCTCACGGCAATAAATATGAAGGTAAAACAAACGTTACCTCAGCAAGAACAATTACTCCTACAGTTGGCAGCAAGCTCACAGTTTCCGCAAAGACAAACAAGTCCGATCGCGGTACTGTAACAGTTGATAATAATACAGCATATCCCGGACAGAAAGTTAAAGTTACCGTATCACCTAAGAACGGTGTGCTTAAAACACTGACTTATACTTACGGTACGACAACAATATCGCTTTATCCTACAACTAATTCATCACTCAATGCAACTAAACTTGACGTTGCAACAGTGACTGCTATGATGTACGACTTCTTCAATAAGTCAGGCGAGGCACTTGGCGCAGCCGTAAATGATGAAGCCGTAGGCGCGGATTCGACATATACATTTACAATGCCCAGCGAACCGGTAACCGTAAACGCTACCTTCGATTCATACAGTGCGGAAGCTAACTATTACTATTCCGGTTATGATACCGGCGGTAATATTGTTAACGGCTATGATACCAAGCGTTTAACAGAGTCTATCTTTGGCGGCGAAAAGTTTGCTTACTATCATGTTGAAGGCCGTACAGATGTAAATCAGCTGTTTACAATTTTCACAAAGGCAGATCAACAGGGTTATGTTTACTTTACACAGCCGAGTGCTTACGGATATTGGAGTAAAGACCAAGCTCCCAAAGCATATTTCTGGAATGACAATGGCACAGTTGGTACTGCATGGCCCGGCACTTCTATGACATCTTATGATACAGATAATGGTCAGAATCGTTATAGAATCAGAATTCCGGACGGTGCTACACACGTAAAGTTTAGCGACGGTTCATCATCTACAACAAATCAGACAACTCATGATATTACGCTTCAAACCGGCGTCGGCGGTTATTATTTAGGAAATAACGCATGGAATAATGACGCGTACACCGCTACATCATACACGGTCAATAATTCCGATCCTCAGGGACTGCAGAATGGTACGGTTTACTATAATTATGAGGATGATGCTGTATTTAAGACCGGTGAATTAGGCTTTACTAAAACATGGGAAAACTGGAATGTTCATAACAATTCATACGCAAGGCCTAATGAGGATATGAGCAATAAGGATTATTATATAATTGTTCTTTATCCCGGTAAGACCTATAAAGTAGGAGATAAAACATATACAGTTGGTAGCACATATCCTGCAATTTTCTGGTCTGCTGAATCCCCCGTTGAAGAAGAAAGCGTTAAAGTTTTTGCCAAGGACGGCTCAATACGTTCGGACAGCAACGGTGCAACATACGCTAACATTGCGGATACAAAGATTTACGCCGCAAACGGTACTACAACTGTTGGTACAAAAGTAAGCGGTACTATCACAAACCAGACCTATGAGACTTATAAGGTTGACAAGGGCGAGACAATTGTAATCAAAACTACAATCGGCGCGACAGACAGCAGCAATTTGTCTAACGCTGATGCACTTAAGGCTAAGTATTATGTTCGCGGCTTCTGCGTAAACGGCGAGGTTTCCGAGCTGCTCGAACCGAACGATACCGGAGTATACACACTTACCTATAAAGTTCCCGAGGACTACGAGGGTAAGAATATCGAGATTACTCCTATCTACTACCTCAAGAATACAACAGCCAATCCCATCGTTACATACCGTGTAACAGGCTTTACCGACGCGCTTAAGGCTGTCGGTTCAGGCAAGCCCGGTTGGGGAGATACTCTCTATACCTATCCCTTCTACGGCAAGCTCGGCGGTCAGAACAACGCGTTCGGCGCGTATCCCGGTCAGCCGATGGTTTACTACAAGGGTCAGTATCAGATGCAGATTCCGCAGAAGTCTACTGCATGGGATCCTAATGGTGTAGCTGCCGCAACAGTAAACAATACTACCGTTTCCGGCGTAACAATGAGTAACGGTTACTGGGATTCTGTTCATAAGACAATTATGGGCTACGGCGACAACAGCAAGTCGGCAGACCACGTACAGACCTACGACTACGGCGATTTCTACAAGATCTTTAACGAGAAGGCCCCCGTAGATAACATCGTATTTGACTTTAAGTACAGAACCACTACTCATAACTTAGTGACAGATGCACCGAGTTCACCTACACCGAGTAATCTTACTTCGACATATAATAACGGCTTTGAGCTTCTTACCAACTTCCACGGCAGAAACGTTGACCTCTTTGGTGATCCTCTCTCCGGCGACGCGGCAGATCCTTCAAAGACTAAGCCCCTGTATGTTGTTTCAATCGGTGGTGTTAAAGATAATGTATCCGGTGTTGAGAACATCGCGGGTTACTACGCGACGGAGTGGAAGGTCTTTGCACCGAATTTAACCACAGGTACGCCGGCAAGTTCAGATACTTATAAGTTAGTATCTACTAGCAACAAGAACTCTATCCCGCCCGAGGTACTCGTACTTAACAATAATTCAACCAGCTTTAACAACACAACCTATCCTTCGGCTGACGCCGGTCACCAATTAACCAACTGGCAGGAACTCTACACCGCTCTTGAAACATACAGAGGCAGACCTGTAATGATTTCTTACGAGGCTGCTGACGCTCAGCAGGGACAGGGTATGTACTATACCGGTACCGGCGGCGCAACCCGTAACGACGGTCGTTGGCTCTACTCCAAGAACGGTGAAAACATCACTTCAAAAATCAAGATTCAGTATTCCAACGACAACGGCAAAAACTATAACGATCTTAACACAACAAATCCTCAGGTAGAAGGTCTCTCGGCATACTTCACAAACGACGGCGTTGAAGGTCAGATGACCTACTCAACAACCATCGATCCTGACAAGACCTTTGACTTTGAGGCTAAAACCACTAACGCAGACTACAAGTTTGTCGGTTGGTTTATGGAAGACGGCACAAAGATTACAACCGATAACTCTTCTCATACAGAGCGTTCCGGTTCATATACCTTTGTTGCTAAGTTTATGCAGGTTACTACAGGTCAGCTGATGCTTTCGCATATTGTTGAACCCAACAATATTGGAGAGACTATCTATGACGGTACAGGTACAGCTACAATTGCCGCAGTTGTTAAGAACGACGAAGGAGAAATAGTAAGAACCTTTGATGCTACTACAAGTGATATTATCCTTGATGATAAGATTATCAAGAGTGATAACAGTGCTTATACTATTGATGTAACTCTTACATCTACTCGCGGAACTAACAGTGGTTTTGCCGGCGTAAGTACTATGCTAAAAACACCGAGTGATCAAAGTAACAAATTCTTTAATTACGGCAGCTATGATACATCGGCTGACGGATATACTCATACATTTAATTTGAGCTTTACAGTTGGCGATCTCTTTAGCGATATAACTCAGCAGTATAAGCATATTGTTTATCAATCATATTTCCAGAAATATGTATTTAACTATACGGTTAACTATGAGTTTACAGGAAGAGATGGACAACAAAAGATTTACAACCGTGCAGGTACTTTAACAGCTGCTCAAGCTGAGAAGTATGTATATAAAACTACTACTGGTAATGTAGAACAGCGTTGGATTAAAAAAGAATTTTTTGAAAAACTTGCGCCTTACGAAAGCAATTTCCAGCAAAATTTGAGTTGGAATATTTCAGATACGTGGTTTACAGGTGGCACTAACTATGTGTACAATTGTAACACTCACTATTCCGCAAGTTCATCTAATGCTGATAATAAAGTAAACGTTACCTTTGTTCTTCCGTATGTACATGACAATGGAGTCGCGACATTGAATAATGGTGTCGGTACTGCCGCTGAATCAACAAACTATGCTTTGATTAATGACGGTACAAACGACAATCGTGTGGCATTTGCTACAATTCCCAAACTCACCGGCGGTAGAACAAATGGCATTTACTCTGCAGATGACGGAGAAAAGCAGTATTGGATTGCAGCTCCTGCAAAACTTAACAACGGTGATTTCTTTAGTCACTGGAGCATTAAGACTACCGACAGTAATGTTGAGGTTGCAAAGTGCTACTTCCCGGGCTTCAACTTCCTCGCTTATGAAAATTATATAATTGAGGCTGTTTACGGCAGTGTTGAATCAGATGTAAGCACAAGCGGAATTTACACAAACGCAACTTATCTCTCAACTACACGTAACCAGTGGAACGCGCTTAATTCTTCAACCGCTGCTGTTCCGAATGTTGATAAAACTGATAGAGTAACTGCAGCTGACGTGCTATATAACGACTTTGTTCTTAACTATCATTATAATGATGTTGATATTTACAAGGACGGTTCTGATGCAAGTGACATTAAAGAGCTTGGTGTTGTTGTTGAAAGAGTTAAGGAGCTTGATAAGAATTCAGATGAGTCTTATGATACAAGAATTTCGAGCTACACTTCGCTTTCTCAGAACATAGATGACGTAAAAACAGCTGCTAATTCATCGGCTGATAATGGTAAAGCTCAAGATATTAACGGTTCACAGTACTATAAGCAGAGAATAGCCAAGAAAGATCTGGATAACAAGAACCGTATCCAGTTCTTTGAAGCATTCTATAACGCTGCAGGTTGGGATAGCGCAAATCAGAAACCCGTCGCCAGTTATAAAGCAAAGAGATATGTTTACAGAGCGTACACATATATCAAGTATAATGATAATGGTGTTGAAAAAATTGCTATCTCTGATACACCCGCTTACTTTGTTATGTACGATGTAGCTACTGCTAACTATTCAAGCAACTAAGGAGGTTAAAATAAAGTGAAAAGATGTTATAATTCTCCTGAGTTTGAAGTTATCAAACTTACATTGACCGACAGTGTTTTGAATATCAGCGAGGGAGAGAGCGGTGCATCCGGCGGCGGATATATCGATCCCGGTGAAGAAGAACAAGAGTAATATTAGATGATTTATTTAGGGTACAGGCGCTTTGCGCCTGTACCCTAAGACATAGAGGTGATTCTATGAAGAAATTTTATAAAATTATTGCCGTTACTTTAGCGGCTGCTTTGCTTTGCGCTTTTGCGTGTGTTAGCTTCGGCGCGGCTACAATTATGGAGAATAACGGCTTTTTGTATTCCGCAGCTTCTGCAACCACCGCTTATTTGCACGGCAGAGAATCTGATGAAGCCGATTTGGTTATTCCCAAGGAGTTTAACGAGCATTATGTTGTTAATATTGTTGACTCTGCCTTTGCCGGCGATAAAAACATTGAATCGTTGTCTTTCAGCGAGGCAATTCTGTTGGAGAGAATAGGTTATTATGCTTTTATTAACTGCAAAAGCCTTTCCGGTACTGTTTATTTTACAGGCAGAATCAGCATTCTGGGCGTTTCGGCTTTTCAGGGCTGTTCCTCTTTGGAAGGCGTGGTGTTTAACTCGTATATAAGCAATATTTCCGACCAGAGCTTTTATAATTGTTCGTCTTTGAATAATGTTAAGCTTAACAGCAATGTAAAGAATATCGGCAAATTTGCTTTCGCAAACTGCACATCGCTTGAATATGTTGAAATTCCAAAGAGCGTTACGGAAATTAACGCTACCGCGTTTAACGGCGATGAAAACCTCGTTTTAGGCGTTTATAAGGATACTTACGCTTTGCAGTATGCCGAGGAAAATGAAATTGACCATATTATCCTCGACGGTGACAAAATCGGTGATGTCAACGGCGACGGTGTGGTTGATATTCTCGACGCGACCGAGATTCAAAAGTACGCCGCGGAAAGTACTGACTTTACCCCTGAGCAGTTTGAGCTTGGCGACATCAACAAGGACGGATATTGCAACGTTATCGACGCGCTTCTTGTTCAGAAGTCAGTCATCGGCGCGTATGAACTCCCGCAGAATATTATCAGATATTAAAATTTTAAGGTCGGTTTATATTTGAACCGACCTTAGTTTTTCGGTGAAGATATGAAATACAAAATCGCTGACTTAATTGTCGAGTATACAGCAAAATATGACGACTTAAATCGGTTATCGGAGCAATTTGTTTATAGTGGCGAAAGAAAAACCGACATCACCCTTTCCGTAACCGATAAGCAGCTTGAAAATATGCTTTCGCGCTCTGTCGAGGGCACGACAATCGGCGGAATCGAGAATTTGGCTATGTCGAGCGAGTTCAACCGTGCAGCGATAAAGTACGGCGTAATGCTCGTTCATTCGTCGGCTTTGATTTACAATAAAGGAGCGTATCTGTTTTCTGCGGATTCAGGCGTGGGCAAGAGCACTCACACCAAGCTTTGGCTAAAGGCTTTTGGCGAAAAGGTGCATATTATGAACGACGACAAGCCCGTTGTCAGACTTTACGATGACCGCGCCCAAGCTTACGGCACGCCGTTTGACGGCGGAAGCGGTATCGCGCTGAATGAAAGCTATCCGTTAAAGGCGATAATCTTTGTCGAGAGGGGAGAGGAAAATTCCGTAAGAATTCCCGACAACAAAGAGATAATCCAAAAGCTTTACTTCCAAACCGCGCGGATGGTAAACCGCGAAACAGCCGAAAAAATGCTTGTTAATATGGAACGGTTGCTCCACCTTACAAAATTCTATGTGCTGACCTGCAATATGGACATTTCCGCCGCATATACGGCGTATAATTCTATAATAGAAAAATAATTCGCCTCAGCCTGAAACATTTACTTGTTTTAGGCTGTATTTTATTAGGGTTATATTTTGTCTTGTTTTGTCATTCTCTTGACAAATTGACACTGTTTGATATATACTTTAATACGCATAAAGAATTAAAAACGTATTGAAGGAGTTTTATGTTAGTAAAAACAAAAAGAATAATATCCGCTTTGCTTTCTGCTTTTGTAACGCTCTCGGCAGTGTCGTGCGTTTCGGGCTTTGCCGCTGAAAGTGAAGAATGGGTAGAAATGAGCGACAGCAGGACTTACCATTTTGACGTAAAGGACGCGACCGTAATACAGCGCTACTGCGCGTATATGGAGGAGCTTACCGAAGCGAAGTCTACGCTTTACGACGTTAATTTTGACGGGTTCGTAACGGTAACCGATGCGTCGCTTATACAAATGCACACGGCAGGGCTTGTTAACATTAACAGCGACGAATACCAGAGCTATCGCGATAACGGTCCTATTGAGCCGACCTTTGAGAGCACCACGGCTCAACAGTCAACTGAGATTACGGAAGAAGTGACTGAGGAAGAAACGACCGAAGAAGTAACCGAACCCCGGACAACAGAGGAAGTTACCGAGGAAGTAACCGAACCGTTGACGACAGAGGAAGCTACCGAACAGCCTGTTACTACAGAGCCTGCCACAGAAGCTTCGGAAGATATTAACGCTTCATATCTGTCATTTGATGAAAAGCTCGTTTATATGGGCATTAACGAGACGTATTTTGTCGGTTTGTCCACCGACGCGGCAGAGGTTACATATACATCCTCGGATGAAAGTGTTGCGGTAATTAGTGACAGCGGAATGATTATCCCTCATAAAACGGGAATTATAACCGTTACCTGCTCCGCGGCAAACGGCTTGCATGACGAATGTGTTGTGTATGTAGGACTGGAAGCCGAGGCGCTTATTATGAACACGCCGTCGCTTGTTGTCGGTTTGGGAGAAGGCTTTGACCTAAACAGCTTTGTTGTCGGCAACGGTCATTTCGCCGCCAACAGATTTTTCTACTCTACCGACGAAAGTGTTGTAAACGTTAATTTCCGCACAGGCGAATTCACCGCCGTAGGCTTGGGAAAAGCAAAGGTAGTCTGCAAGCTTATCAACGGTGTAACCGCTGAGTGCGATATCGAAGTTAAGGAGCTGTCTCCGACTGTTAGGCTCAACGTTTTCTCCGTAACCGCAGGCGTGGGAGAGACCCTCGGTTTTGTAAGCTACGCCGAGGACGGCAAGGCGGTAATCTCCAAGGAATATTATTCCGAGGATGAAAATATCGCGGTAATCGGCAGGACAAACGGACTTATGACAGGCGTTTCCGTCGGCTCAACGAGGATTTACTGTCAGCTTCAAAACGGTTTCAGGGTTTACGCGGATATCACCGTTAAGCCTGCTCCGAAAACCGTAACGCTCAACGCGACGAAATGCAATATCAAGGTGGGCGACGTTATCCGCCTTAAGGAGTTTTTCAACGACGGCTCGTACAACACGCCCTATACTCTCGAATGGACAAGCTCAAACAAGGCTGTCAGCATTGAGAGCCGCTCGGGATATCTTGTAACGCTTAAGGCAAAAGCGCTCGGCACAGCCGTAATCACCGCAAAGACCTATAACGGCGTTACCGCAAAGTGCACCGTGACAGTCAGCGGAAGCAACATAAAATGCGTTGACGTTTCGTCCTGGCAGGGCGGAAATATTGACTTTAACAAGCTAAAGGCGTCGGGCGTAAATTACGTTATTATCCGCGCAGGCTTCAAAACCACCGCGGACAATCAGTTTGTGAACAACTACAACAAGGCTCGTGCCGCAGGACTTAAAATCGGCTCATACTGGTATATGTGCGCCGAAAACCTTAGTGAAGCAAAGGCTGAGGCTCAGGCGTGTATAAAGGTACTCGGCGGAAGAAAGCTCGATTTGCCGTTCTATTACGACGTAGAGGATCCGTATTCCCTGAAGATAAACTCACAGGCAACGCTTACGAATATGTCGGTTGCATTTTGTGACGCTCTTAAGGCGAAGGGCTGCAAGGTCGGCATTTATGCAAGCGGAAGCGTTTTTGCTCATAATAACAAGCTAAATACCGACTTGTTCCGTCAAAAGGGCTATTCTATTTGGGATGCCGAATGGGCAAGCTCAAACTCTGTAGCCTGCGACGTTTGGCAGTACTCAGACAACGGTTATGTAGGCGGAATTAACGGCAACGTAGATATGAATTTAATATATAACCTCTATATCGAGGATTAGAGCAAAATAAAAAGCTGTTACCCTAAGCGGATAACAGCTTTTTTGTTATTCAGCGGATTAATTACGCTTTCTTTTCAAACTCGTCAAGCTTTTCTACGGTGAACTTTTGAATCTGCATAGCGTCGATAATATCAACCTCGCCGTCGTTGTTTACATCGGCGGCATATTTTTGATCGTCAGTGAGCTCAACCGATTCTGTGGTGAATCTCTGAATCATAATTGAGTCCATAACGTCAACTACGCCGTCGTTGTTAACGTCGCCGATTAATACCTCGGGCTCGGGATCCTCGGGATGACGAATCTTGTCAAGGTCATTTTTGAGAGTATCCATAATGCTGTCAATTTCAGCCTTGTTTTCGTCCAAGGTCTTAGCGGAGTCGTAGCTTGTAGTGAACATAAGCGTCTCGGAAAGAGCAACCGCGATATCGCACTGAATGGGATCATCTTCCTGCAAGAGCGCCCTTGCCGCAGTCATCTGCTCCGTCTTGTACTGCTCAAACGCGGCGATATTCTTAGCAAGCTCCTCGTCTTCCTTAGCCTTTTTAAGAGTCTCGTAGGTGTTTTCCGCGTTTACGAGGTCGTCGTAATTCCATACGCGCTCTTTTTCGCCGTCGGTAAGAGCGTCATAAGCCTCGCGGGCGGCGTCAATCTTCGCCTTGCACTCGTCGGTGAGCTCAACCTCGCCGATTGCCTTAATCTTCTCGATGGTATCAATAATTTCATCCGTATATCTTACGGTGTGGGGAACAAAGTCTGTTCCTGCCTTGCCGTCAAGATTCTTGTTTGCCATCTGACCGAGCTCAAAGTAAAGCGACATCGGCTCGGTGGCGATAGTTGAGTAGTTAGCGGTGAGCTTGTACTCAGGTCTGTCGGCAAGCGTTGTGTTCCACATATCAACAGCGCCGGAAGCGCAGTTCTTGTTAAAGAGGGAGTAGCGGTTGTTCTCGGGATTCGCAAGATAACTCTTCATCAATTCGAGCTCGTCGGCGGTGATTTCAACCTCGTAGTAGTTGTTGGGAAGCTGTGAATCGTTGCGTCTGAACTGGTTGTATATCTCGCGGTTAATGGTCATACCGCCCTCAGATTGACCGTCCGCAGGGTTATGACCCATTGAGCCTGATACCGCAAACATCTGTTTAAGGGTATCAACAAGGCTGTCAAATGCCACTGCTCCGTCAAATTCCTCGCTGCCTTCGGAGTACAAATTCATCTGCTTTACAAGCTCCTGAGTCTCCTTGCTGTCCTGGTAAAGACTACCCTCAAGCGCCCTTCTGATAGCAATCATATTTGTCGGGTCAAAGCCGTAGTTTGATACGGTAATGCTTTCGCCTGCAACAAGCGAAATGTTCTCAGGCTCTGAGTTCGCGCCCTTGGGATTGGTTGTAAAGTAAGACATCCTGTCCTCTAAGCCCAAATCGTTGTCGCTGTAAAGAGCCGGATCCGAGGTGTACTTCTCGGGATTTTTCATATAGTCAACCATAAGGTCGTTATATCTGTCGTCAGGTCTGTAGTAGTCGTAGTAGCTTGTGTTCAAGTCCACATCCTCATAGGTTGTGAAGGTGAGACAACCGTGCGACATAAACTCTTTCTCAGTAATTCTGCGCGAGGAAATTGTCATCTTACCTACAACGCGCGAGCCCTTGTAATCGCCGAGGGTTACCTTTGTGCGAGCGAATACGCTGTTGCCGCTTGAACCGGCATACGCGGTAACATAAACCACCTTGCCGTCCTCGGGAATATCTCCGACTACGGTGATAAGACCGTTTTCGTCAACGCTTATTACAGGATCAGAGATTAAGTATGTAATGCTCTTATCATACGGAGCGACAAAGCTTAACAAGCCTGTGTACTTGGCAGCCGCATTAAGCTGATAAGTATCGCCCATAGCCTTAAGCTTAATCTCCTTGGGCATACCGGTCATTTCAGCGTCGGCGTAACGAACCTTTACCTCGGTATCCGTATTAACCGTCAGCTTTTCGTTGGGCATTACGTAAGAATCGTTGGCAGTAATCCAGAATACCGCCTTGCTTTCTTCGGGAACAGGTATAATTGTTACCTCTGAGCCCTTCTTTACAAGGTATCCGGAATAGGGGATAACTACGGTACCGCTCTCATCCTCATATGTATAGATGGTTTCTCTGCTGCTGTCGTCAAAGGTGAACTTCACCATATCCTCAGCGTTTTCATAAACCTCTATATCATAGATTACAGAGATATTATCGTTTGCCTCGCAGCTTGCCAAAACCATGGCCTTGCCTGCTTTAAGAGCAGTGAGCTTGCTGCCGTTAACCTCTACAGCGTCGCTGCCGTCAAAGGCAGTCCATACTACCTTGCCTTCAACAGGGCTGCCGTTTACGGTGAGCTCCGCAAAGTCAGCGGCGTCAATTGTTTCGCCTGCCTCAATCTGAATAAGATCCCTTTTGGTAGCGGTCAGCAGGGCTTTGTCATACTTAACGGTAAGCGTTGAGTACTTTGAGGGCATTACCGCAAAGTAAGCGCCTTCCTCGCTGTCAAAGCTCTCCTCGTTAAAGAAAGACTCGCCGTTAAGGGCAACATCTGTAAGAATGTAGCTGTATTCGCTTTTGCCGATGGTTGACTTAACAAATACCTTCGCGCCTGCCGGAACCTCGCCGGAAGCGTCGAGCATAACCTTCTCGTCGCCGTTCTTGTAGTAAACCTCGGTTTTAGTGGTCGGTGATAAATTATCGCCGTTTACTATTACAGTGTTAAGAACGTTCTTTGCCTCGTCGGCGCTTGACATAATAACGAAATTAGCCGGGAGCGAATCGTCCTTAAAGCTGATGTAGCCGTCCTCGTAAACGCTCGGCAGAACCTTTGTACCGTTTGTTACGTAGTAGTTTACGCCTTCGGCAGCCGGAACCTTAGTTTTGAACCAAACGCCGTCTTTAAGAGCTGTGTTTTCATCAGCGGCAAAGGTCTGTCCGTTAACCTCAAAGGTAACGCCGGAGATAATTCCTCTGTTGCCGCCGCCCGAAACGTTAACGCTTACGTCAACCGTCTGCTCGTCCTTGTTGTAGTCGATTACCTTATCGCCCTTCGCGGCGTTCATAAGGTCGGCAAGCTTTGTTCTGCTCTCGTCAACCGTGAAGGTGTCGTCAGCGTAAACATAGTTTACGGGAGTTACCTTCTTGGGAGCGGTAACATAAACATAGCCCGTGTCGTCAACAAAGCTTGCGTCGGGCTCTGCAACGCCGTTTGCGTTGTTGAGGTAGTAACCGGGAAGTCTTTTAACGATGTTATCTCTAACGCCCTTGGGAGCGTCGATAAACTCAAAAATTCCATCGCTTACGGATGTGAGCTTATAAGCGGTGTCCTCGCCGTTTCTTGTTCCGACAGCGGCGTTCCACGCTCTGAGGGCAACGGTAGCGCAGCTATTTTTGAGGATAGAGAACTTGCCGTTGTTTCCGCCGAGGTACATTGTCATAAGGTTGAGCTGGTTGCGTGTGATGTCGAGGTCGTATGTCACGTTCTCAAACTGATCCCACTCAAGCTTTTGGTTGTAGAGCTCGCGGTTAAAGCAAACGCCGCCGTCAACAACGCCGTCGAGCACCTTGTTGTAGTCAAGACCGACCTCATCAAAAGCAGCCTTGAGTTTTTCAACAGCTTGGTAGGCGTCAATTACGTGGCTGTCGAGGAACTTAAATATAGTCTCAATTGCCGCAGCCTTGCCTGCTTTTTCAAGCGTTGTCCAAGCGGAGCTGTTCTTGATAGAACCCAGAGCCGCCTGCGGAACGCTCAGGTCAAAGTCGCGGTACATACCGATAGTAACAACCTCTCCGCGGTTAAGGGTGACAGACTTTGTGCTGTCGGAGAAGGTAAAGTACTTGTCGGTGTTTTTGTCTGTGTGGTTAGAACCGTTCGCGATATCCTCGTTAATGTCCTTATAATACCTATCGTCAATAGTATAAGCGGCATAAAGGTCGGGAACGTTGATTGTCACACCGTCCTGGTATGATGTGAAGATAAGATAAACATGACCGTCATAAAACTGCATTGAGTCGTTGAAACGGGCAAGAATCTTAAGATTACCGGCAACTGCCGAACCGTCGGTGTAATCTGATACGGTGACGGTGTACTCGGTGGTATCGTCGCCGTTCACAACGGTAATTGTTGCCGTACCGGTTTTGAGCGCGTTGAGGCTGCCGTCATTGTCAACCCACGCGACATCAGGGTTTGAAGAAACACATTCTGCGTCAGCGGCGGCAAACTCTTTAATTACGTCGCCCTCTGTCATAGAAACGGTTTCGGTGATTGTTTCAGCCGAAGCCTGGAAGGGTATGCACGATACGATAAGCATCAGGCATAGTACCACAGCCAGAATACGGCTAATATTTTTTGCTCTCATAGATTGTATAACCTCCTTTACATATCTATACATATTAATTGTATCATACAAATAATCGGAACACAATCCAAAAATAAGCATGTTTTTTTAGTGAAAATGTATATATAAAAATAAGACCTTGTCTGTCATCGACAAACAAGGTCAGTCTTTATTATAGCCTTACGGAGATGTTCTTTTCATTAAGATATTTTTTGAGCTCCGGAATCGGGATTTCACCAAAGTGGAACAGCGAAGCCGCCAAAACCGCGTCGGCTTTGCCGACGGTGAAGGCGTCATAAAAATGCTCAAGCGCTCCGGCACCGCCGCTTGCGATAACAGGGATTCCGACCTTTTCGGAAACAGCCCTTGTGAGTGCAAGGTCATAGCCCTTTTTCTGTCCGTCCTCGTCCATACTTGTCAGCAAAATCTCGCCTGCGCCCAAGCTTTCGCACTTAACAGCCCACTCAACTGCGTCAATGCCCATCGGGGTTCTGCCGCCGTTAACATAGACCTCCCAGCTGTCGCCGCTGCGCTTTGCGTCAATCGCCGCGACAACGCACTGACTGCCGAACTTGTACGCCGCCTCGCTGATAAGCTCGGGACGGTGAACCGCCGCGGAGTTTACCGAAACCTTGTCCGCTCCTGCCCTGAGCAGCGCGTTAAAGTCGTCAACGCTCCTAATGCCGCCGCCTACGGTGAAGGGGATAAAGATAGTGTTCGCGACCTTTTCCACCATATCAATCGTTATATTTCTCGAATCGCTCGACGCGGTGATGTCGAGGAACACAAGCTCATCCGCGCCCTGAACATCGTACTGCTTTGCGCACTCCACCGGATCGCCTGCGTCAACGAGGTTTACAAAGCTCATACCCTTTACAACTCTGCCGTTTTTTACGTCGAGGCAGGGGATAATTCTTTTTGCGTACATCTTTAACCTCCTACAATATCGACAAAGTTTTTTAGAATTCTCAGTCCTGTGTTTCCGCTCTTTTCGGGGTGGAATTGGGTGGCAAAAACGTTGCCCTTTTCAACAGCCGCGTCAATCGTCACGCCGTACTCGGTCTGAGCCGCAACAATGCTCTTGTCGGCGGCGTTAAGGAAGTACGAATGAACAAAGTAAACGTAGGGGTTTTCCTCTATACCTTTAAAGAGGCGGCTGTCCTTTGTGATTTTCAAACTGTTCCAGCCCATATGCGGAATTTTCAAGCCGTCGCCGTTAGGGATTTTGGTAATCGTTCCGTCAAAAACTCCCAAGCCCTCAGCGCCTTCGCTTTCCTCGCTTCCGGGGAAAAGGAGCTGTAAGCCAAGGCAAATTCCCAAAAACGGCTTGCCGCTGTTTATGAACTCGATAACAGCCTCCTTGATACCGTATTTGTTAAGGCTGTCAACGGTGTCTCCGAACGAGCCTACGCCCGGCAGAACCGCGCCGTCGGCAGATAAAATCTCATCCTTTTTGTTGGTGATAAAGCAGTCGCAGCCAATGTGCTTAAGCGCCTTGCTCACGCTCTGAATATTGCCTGCGCCGTAGTCAATAATCGCAATCATCATATTCTCCCAATGTTAATTTGTTAGTTGATATGCTAATCTTACCATAATTGCCTTATTTTTGCAATATAAACAGCCGCTAATTTCAAAAATATTATTAAAATTTTGTATTTTACTTGCAAAATTATTGAAAAATGCAGGATGATGTGATAAAATGAATGTCAGACTAAAAAGTTAGGGAGTAAGTAAATGATTACACATCTTCTTACAAGAATAGATTTGATGATGAACAGCTTCTCGAAGGGACAAAAGCGAATTGCCCTGTACATCGAGGAGCATTACGATAAGGCGGCGTTTATGACCGCCTCTAAGCTCGGAGAAACAGTAGGCGTTTCCGAGAGTACTGTCGTAAGATTTGCGACCGAGCTCGGCTACGACGGCTATCCCAAGCTTCAAAAGGCTATGCAGGAGATGATTCGCAACAAGCTCACCTCGGTGCAGAGAATTGAAGTTACCTCGAGCCGTATCGGTAACAACAACGTGCTCGACAGCGTGCTCAATCAGGATATCGAAAAAATCCGCAGGACGATTGAGGAGACCTCGCACGAGGACTTTGACCGCGCTGTTGACGAAATCTGCAAGGCCAAGAGAATTTACATCTTCGGAGTGCGCTCAACCGCCGCAATCGCGAGCTTTTTAGCGTATTATTTTGAGCTGATTTTTGACAACAACGTTATCGTAATCAACACCACCAGCGCAACTACCACATATGAAAATATTTTCAGAATGACCAGCGACGACGTAATTATCGGAATTTCATTTCCGCGTTACAGCAAAATGGCGATAGAGGCTATGGACTTTGCGCGCCGCCGCGGCGCACATTCAATCGCAATCACCGACAGTATGGCTTCTCCGCTTATCAGCTCGGCAGACTCCGTGCTCATCGCGCGCAGCGATATGGCTTCAATCGTCGATTCGCTCGTAGCGCCGCTCAGCCTTATCAACGCGCTGATTGTCGCCACGGTTCTTAAGAAAAAGGACGAGGTTACCGAAACCTTCCGCGAGCTCGAGCAGGTTTGGAACCGCGAGGACGTTTACGCAAGTCACGACGAAAATGAGAAGAAAACCGATGACAAGTAAAAAGGTAATAGTAGTCGGCGCAGGCGCGGCAGGCTTGATGGCGGCAGGAACAGCCGCACAGCTCGGCGCAGGCGTTACGCTGATAGAGAAAAACCCCAAGGTCGGCAGGAAGATTATGATAACCGGCAAGGGCAGGTGCAACCTGACAAATAACTGCGATAACCAGACTTTTATTAATAACGTCCCCGTCAACGGCAGGTTTTTGTACTCCGCAATCAATAATTTTTCCACCGCCGACGTTATGGACTTTTTTGAAGGCTTAGGGCTTGAACTTAAAACCGAACGCGGAAACCGAGTGTTCCCCGTATCCGACAAGGCGGTTGACGTTGTAGATACGCTCTACGGCTTTGTAAAGGACAGCGGAGTAAAAATAGTACACGACTCCGCAAAGGCACTGATTATTGAGGACGGTTATATCGCAGGCGTAAAGTGTGAGGAAAACACCTTCTACGCCGACAGCGTTATTGTCTGCTGCGGCGGAAAAAGCTATCCGCTGACAGGCTCGACAGGCGACGGCTATCTGCTCGCAAAGCAGGCAGGTCATACCGTTACCGAGCTTAAGCCCTCGCTTGTACCGCTTGAAAGCCCGGACGGAGAGTGCAAGTCAATGCAGGGCTTGGCGCTTAAAAACGTCGGCTTGAAAATAGTTGATAATAATTCTAAAAAAGAAGTATATTCCGATTTCGGTGAAATGCTCTTTACACATTTCGGCATAAGCGGCCCGATGATTCTTTCGGCAAGCTCTCATATCAGGGATATCAAAAAGGGCGAGTACACCGCGGTAATCGACCTAAAACCGGCTCTCGACTTTGCGCAGCTCGACAAAAGGCTTCAAAACGAATTCAGAGTAAACGCTAACAAGGACGTTTCAAACTCGTTCTCAAAGCTCTTGCCGAGGAAGATTATCATTCCCGTGCTAAAGCGCTGGGGAGTGCCGTTTGACAAAAAATGCAACGTCATCACCAAAGAGGAACGCCGTGCACTCTGCGAAATCCTAAAGAGCTTCACGGTAGAAATCGGCGGTTTTCGTCCGATTGAGGAGGCAATCGTCACCTCGGGCGGCGTAAAAACCTCGGAGATTAATCCAAAAACAATGGAAAGCAAGCTTGTAAGCGGACTTTACTTTGCAGGCGAGGTAATCGACTGTGACGCTTACACAGGCGGCTTTAACCTTCAAATCGCATGGAGCACCGGCAGGCTCGCCGGACAAAACTCAGCTTATCTTTAGGCAACACCGCACACCGGAATTATGCGGTATTGCCTATAATAACGGAAAGGAATTATATTATGTATACAGCAGTCGCACTTGACGGCCCTGCAGGAGCAGGCAAATCTTCAATCGCAAAACGCGCCGCAAAAGCGCTCGATTTTATCTATGTAGACACAGGCGCACTCTACCGCACTATCGGCTACGCCGCCACTCTTGACGGCATTGAACCCGTTGATTCTCCCGAGGTTGACGCGCTTTTGGCAAGGACAAAGGTTGACTTGACCTTTAACGATAAGGGTGAGCAGATTGTCCTGCTTAACGGCGAGGACGTGTCGGGCTTTATCCGCACTCCCGAAGCCTCGATGACGGCTTCAAAAATCTCCGCAATCCCCAAGGTAAGGGCGTTTCTGCTCGACTTGCAGAGGAATATGGCAAAAACCCACAACGTAATTATGGACGGCAGAGACATCGGCACGGTCGTACTTCCCGACGCTCAGGTTAAAATCTTCCTGACAGCCTCGCCCGAGGCAAGGGCTCAGCGCAGATATAAGGAGCTTGTTGAAAAAGGAATGGACGTTAAGTACGACGATATTTTAAGCGACGTTAAAGAGCGCGATTATAACGACTCACACCGCGCGACTGCACCGTTAAAACCAGCAGAGGGCTGCGTGATTGTCGATACCACCGAGCTCGACTTTGAGCAGAGCGTGGAAAAAATCATTTCTGTCATAAAGGAGAATATCTGATGGCTCAGTCAAAAATACTTTATACCGTCGGCAAGGTTATCCTGATGCCGGCGTATAAGCTTTTGTACCGCTATAAAAATATCGGCAGCGATAATATCCCCAAGCAGGGCGGTTTTATCCTCGCCTGCAACCATCTTTCTTTTTCGGATCCCGTACTGCTCGGGCTCTGCATTAAAAGAAGGCTCTATTTTATGGCGAAGGTCGAGCTTTTCAAAAATAAATTCGCAGGCGCTGTTATCCGCGCTCTCGGAGCGTTTCCGGTTGACCGCGGCGCAGGCGACGGCAAGGCGATTAAAACCGGCGAGGATCTTATCCGCGAGGGCAACGCAATGACAATCTTCATCGAGGGCGGCAGAAGCAAGACCGGCGAGCTTATGCGTCCCCGAAGCGGCTGTGCGCTTGTAGCCCAGCAAATGCAGGTTTCCGTTGTTCCGGCGTGCATTACAATTGTCGGCAATCCCAAGCACACCTTTGCAAAAAGGGTAATTCACTTCGGCAAGCCGCTCTCTGCTCAGGAGCTCGGGCTCACCACGGCAGGCGACCGCCGCGAGCTTAAAAAAGGCACGTCAATGATTATGGACGAAATCAAAAAGATGAGGGAGCAGGACCTTAATGATTATAAAAAAGGCTGATTCCGCAGGCTTTTGCTACGGCGTAAACCGCGCAATCAATATAGTAAACGATTTAATAGGCGAGGGGGCAAGGGTATGCACCCTCGGACCGATTATCCACAATATGGAGGTTGTCCGCGAGCTAAAGGAACGCGGCTGCCGCCCGATAGAGAGCATCGACGAGCTAAAGGAAGGCGAAACGCTCGTTATCCGCTCGCACGGAGTTAAAAAATCGGTAATCGACGAGCTTAACGCGCGCGGTGTAGATTACCGCGACGCCACCTGTCCGTTTGTCAAAAAAATCCACCGCATTGTGTCGCAGGCAAATCCCGAAACCGACGTTGTACTCGTCGCGGGCAACCCCGAGCATCCCGAGGTTGAGGGTATTATCAGCAACTGCAAGGGCGATTTTTTCACCTTCAATAACGAGGAAGAATTGGACAAAATTTTGGATATAATTCCCAAAAAGAATTATAAACAGGTAAAAGTTGCCGCTCAGACCACTTTTGACACAAAAGAATGGAAAAAATCTGTAAAAAAGATAAAAAAAGTATGTACAAATGCAAAAATATTTGATACAATATGTAATGCTACGTCAGTTAGGCAGAGCGAGGCGGAACAGATTGCCGCTCAGTCGGACTTTATGATAGTTATAGGAGATCGTCACAGCTCCAACACAGGCAAGCTTTTTAACATCTGTAAAAGGCAGTGCCCTGGCACGGTTTTGATAGAAACCGCAAACGAGCTCGATTTGTCACGCGTCCGCGCTGCAAAACAAATAGGCGTAACTGCAGGCGCTTCAACACCTGCAAGGATAATAAAGGAGGTACTGGATACAATGAGTGAAGAGATTAAATCCGGTGAAACAACAAATTTTGAAGAATCTTTTGAGGAGATGCTTGAAGAATCCCTCAAAAATTTAAATACTAATGAGAGGGTAATGGGTACAGTCATCAGCATCGCGCCTAATGAAGTACAGGTTGACGTTGGCAGAAAACAGACAGGCTTTATTCCTGTAAACGAGCTTTCCAACGATCCTAACGTGAAGCCTGAAGACGTAGTTAAGATTGGTGACGAAATTGAACTGCTGATTATGAAGACAAACGACCAGGAAGGCACAATTATGCTTTCCAAGCGCAGAGTTGACGCTCAGAAGGGCTGGGAGGAGCTCCAGGAGAAGGTTGATTCTCAGGAAATCCTCACAAGCAAGATTGTTGAGGCAGTTAAGGGCGGTGTAATCGCGGTTTACAACGGCGTAAGAATCTTTATTCCTGCTTCACAGGCTACCGCTTCACGCGACGAAAAGCTCGAGGATCTTGTAGGTCAGGAAGTTGAGTTCAGACTTATCGAGGTTTCACAGCGCGGAAGATACAAGAGAGCAATCGGCTCAATCCGCAGCGTACTTAAAGAGCGCAGAGCCGCTCAGCGCGAGGAATTCTGGAAGACCTGCGAGGTCGGCAAGCGTTACAAGGGCGTTGTTAAGTCGCTCACAAGCTACGGCGCATTCGTAGACCTCGGCGGCGTATTCGGTATGATTCACATTTCCGAGCTTTCATGGACCCACATTAAGCACCCCTCAGAGGTTGTTAACATCGGCGACACCGTTGACGTATATGTTAAGGACATCAACGAGGAGACAAAGAAGATTTCTCTCGGCTTTAAGAACGCTGAGGACAATCCGTGGGAGATCCTTAAGAGAGATTATCCCGAGGGCACAGTTGTTGAGGCTACAATCGTTGGTCTTACAACCTTCGGCGCTTTCGCTAACATCATCCCCGGTATCGACGGTCTTATCCACATTTCTCAGATTGCAAACAAGAGAATCGAAAAGCCTGCTGACGTTCTTTCTGTAGGCGAGAAGGTTCAGGCTAAGATTACTGCAATCGACTTTGACAAAAAGCGCGTAAGCCTTTCAATGAGAGCTCTCCTTCCCGAGGACGAGCAGGCTCCTGCAAAGGCAGCTCCCGTAGAGGAAGCCGCTGAGGAAGAAGCTCCTGCAGCAGAGGAAGCTGTTGAAGAGACTGCTCCCGTTGCAGAAGAAGCCGCTCCTGTTGCAGAGGAAGCTGCTCCTGCAGAGGAAACCGCTGAATAATTTGCTACATAACAGGGCACTCCTAATGAGTGCCCTTTTTACTAATAAGGCTTGAGGAGGGTATCATTATGACCGCCAAGGAAGAATTTATTGAGATTTACAATCAGTATATCAACCGCAAGGGCGCTGAGGAGCTGCTCGAATGGATAGAGCGTACCGACTTTTTCACTGCGCCTGCAAGTACACGTTACCACTGCTCATGCGAAGGCGGTTTGGTAATGCACTCCGTCAGCGTTTTTAATACGATGATGGAAAAGCACTTTGACGAGGAAACCGACAGCATAGAGAGCTTTGCAATCTGCGCACTGCTCCACGATTTGTGCAAGGCTCAGTTCTATAAGGTGTCAACCCGTAACGTCAAGAACGAGGAGACAGGTCAGTGGGAGAAGGTGCCCTACTACGCCATTGAGGACCAGTTCCCCTACGGACACGGCGAAAAATCCGTGTTCCTTATCGAGCGCAAAATGCGCCTAAAGCTCGACGAGGCTATGGCAATCCGCTGGCATATGGGCGAGTTCGGAGACAAAAACAGCAACGCCATCAGCCAGGCATACGACGCTTACCCCTTAGCGGTTAAGCTCCACCTCGCCGATTTGGAGTCAACCTACCTCAGAGAAAAAGGTACATCGGCAGTAAGACGCTAAACTTATATAAATTATTGTAGGGGCGAGCATTGCTCGCCCGCGGGTAACCGCAAACGTTGTGTGAATCTTGCGGGCGAGCAATGCTCGCCCCTACTTTTTATTATTATACGGTGATATTATGGATATTAATGAAGCAAAAATCAGGGTTGAGGAGCTTACCAAAACCCTTGAATACCACAACAATCTGTATTACAATCAGGATTCGCCCGAGATTTCGGACTTTGAGTATGACAAAATGCTCCGCGAGCTCGAGAATTTGGAGGAAGAATTTCCGTCGCTCAAAAAGGCGGATTCCCCTACAAACAAGGTCGGCGGAAGCGCAGGCGATAAGTTCTCGCAGGTCGTTCACGCCGTACCGATGGAAAGCCTTCACGACAGCTTTTCCGACGACGAGCTCAGGGATTTTGACCGCAAGGTTCGCGAGGTCTCTCCCGACGTAAAGTACGTTGTTGAGCCTAAGTTTGACGGACTGAGCGTTTCATGCGAATATCAAAACGGCGTATTTGTCCGCGGTTCAACACGCGGCGACGGCGTAACGGGCGAGGACGTTACCGAAAACCTTATGACAATCAAAAGCCTGCCCAAGCGCATCCCAAACGCTCCCGAGTACCTCGAGGTCAGGGGAGAGGTCTATATGTCCTTTCAAAGCTTTGAGGCGCTTGTAAAGCGGCAGGAAGAAAACGAGGAAAAGAACATCGCGAAAAATCCGCGCAACGCCGCCGCAGGCTCGCTCAGGCAGAAAAACGCCAAAATCACCGCCGAGCGTAACCTCGATATTTTTGTTTTCAACATTCAGCAGGCGCGCGGAATTACAATTAATTCCCACGTTCAGGGGCTTGATTACCTTTCCGAGCTCGGCTTCCCGACCTCGTTTTATAAGGTCTGCTCGACCGTTGACGAGGTGATTGAGGAAATTCAGAGAATTGGCGACAATCGCGGAAGCTACGATTACGCAATTGACGGCGCTGTTGTTAAGGTTGACGACTTTGAACAGCGCACGCTTTTAGGCAGTACCGCCAAATATCCCAAGTGGGCTGAGGCGTATAAGTATCCGCCCGAGGAAAAGCCCACAAAGCTGATTGACGTTGAAATTAACGTCGGCAGAACCGGCGTTTTAACCCCTGTCGGAGTTTTTGAGCCCGTACTTCTCGCAGGAACAACCGTCAGCAGGGCGACGCTCCACAACAGGGATTTTATCGAGGAAAAGGGCATCTGCGTAGGCGACACCGTAATTATCCGCAAGGCAGGCGAGATTATTCCCGAGGTGCTCTCGGTTAAACAGCACGCCGAAAACGCGGTGCCGTTTGAGTTCCCGAAGCTCTGCCCAAGCTGCGGAAGCCCGGTTACTCAGGACGACGAGGCGGCAATCCGCTGTACCAATACCGAGTGTCCGGCACAGCTTATGCGCCATCTTATCCACTTTGTCAGCCGCGACGCCATGGATATCGACGGCTTAGGCCCTGCCGTGCTCGAACAGCTTGCGGAGCAGGGGCTTGTAAAATCTCCTGCCGATTTGTATAGGCTGAAGGCTGAGGATATCAGTTCTCTCGACCGCAAGGCGGAAAAGTCCGCGAATAACCTTATCTCCGCGGTTGAAAAGTCAAAGCATAACGAGCTTTACCGCCTGATTTTCGCACTTGGAATACGAAATATCGGGCTCAAAGCGGCAAAGCTTATCTGCGAAAACTTCGTCACGATTGACGACATTATGAGCGCCAAGGCTGAGGACTTTGAAAAAATCGAGGGCTTCGGCAAGATTATGGCGCAGAGCCTTGAGGACTATTTTTCGCTCGACGGCACAGCCGACCTAATCAGCCAGTTTAAGGAATTAGGGCTTGATATGAAGCCGTCGGAACAGCGCAAAAAAGGCGGAGCTTTCGAGGGTATGACCTTCGTGCTGACAGGAACTCTGCCGACTATGAAGCGCAGCGAGGCAGGCAAAATAATCGAGGAAAACGGCGGAAAAACCAGTTCCTCGGTATCAAAAAAGACCACATACGTTTTAGCAGGCGAGGACGCCGGAAGCAAGCTTACAAAGGCGCAAACCCTCGGAATAAATATAATTTCGGAGCAGGAATTCCTCGATATGCTCAAATAAAAATAATAACATTTCGACCTTTCGTTTTCCGGAAGGTCTTTTTTTATGCTTGTCTGCATAGAATAAATCATCGGAGGAATTCTTATGCAGATGAATTATAAAAAAATAATTTCGGCGGTCAACTGCCTTAGTCCGCCCGTAAAGCGGTTTTTGGAACCGCATATGGACTTTATCGCGCAAAGCGCAACAGATATCCGTTTGCGCTTAAACCGTCCGCTGTCAATCTCCGCGCGGGACGGAGTTTATTTTCCGTCAAACGACGGCGGACTTTTACAAGCTTTACCGGACAAGGCTGTTATAATTACCAAGGCGGATTTGATTGACACATTTAACAGGATTTGCCGTTACTCGGTCTATTCGGTGCAAAACGAGATTATCAACGGCTTTGTGACCGTCAGCGGAGGTCACAGGGCAGGCGTTTGCGGCACGGCGGTTGTCGAATCGGGAAAAATCGTGAATGTCCGCGATATAAGCTCGATTAACCTGAGAATTGCCAGAGAGGTAAAGGGCTGCGCCGATAAGTTGATTTCGCAAATTGAAAATATGCAAAACGGAGTTTTAATCTGCGGCGAGCCTTGCTCGGGAAAAACCACGATTTTGCGTGATTTGGCAAGATATATTTCTATTAAAGAAAATAAAAACATTTCCCTAATCGACGAACGCGGAGAGCTTGCCGCGCCTGTCTGCGGAGTTAATCAAAACGACGTCGGCTTGTGCGACGTTTTCTGCGGTTATCCAAAGCACAAGGCGGTCGAGCAGGCACTTAGGTGTATGTCGCCCGAGTACATAATCTGCGACGAAATCGGCACCGGGGAGGACTTAAAAGCCGTGGAAAGCTGCGTTAACAGCGGAGTTTCGGTAATCGCCGCCCTGCACGCGAAGAACAAAGAAGAGCTACTCGGCAAGCCTAACGCTGTAAAGCTCCTTAAAACAGGCGCGTTCGGAACGGTGGTTTTCCTTAAAAGCCGTCAAAACGCAGGAGAGATAAGCTCGGTGGAAACGGCAGGTGATTTGCTTGGTAATTAAGCTCATCGGCTGTCTGCTGATAGCCTTGTCAGGATTTTTTACAGGCTGTGTGCTAACCCAAAGGCTCAAAAACAGGCGCGATTTTTACGACAAATTCTGTGTGTTTATCTCGCTATTGCAAACGCAAATCAGGTACAACAGCGCAGATGTTTTCTCGCTCGTAATTTCAAGCGCAAAGGGCTCGGGCTTGGAGCTTTTTGATACTCCCAAAACCGATGTTCCTTTTACGGCTTTTTGGAAAAATTCGTTAAACACCTTGCCGAAAAAATACGGCTTAAATAATTCTGATAAAGAATTATTATCTGAGTTCGGCTCAGCACTCGGCACGACGGACATTGAAGGTCAGCTAAAGCACCTTGGGCTGTACGGCGAGATTTTCCAAAACAGGCTGAGCGAGTGCGAAAACGCGCTAAAGGACAAGTCGAGAATATACAGGGCGCTGGGATTGTTCGGCGGAATATCAACGGCAATTATTATTCTCTGAAAGAATAAAGAGGTTTAAATGGACGTAGAGTTAATTTTCAAAATTGCGGCTGTCGGCATAATTGTGGCGGTGCTCTCCCAGCTATTAATCAGGAGCGGCAGAGAGGAGCAGGCAATGCTCACAACGCTTGCCGGGCTGATTGTGGTGCTGACAATGATAATCACGCAGATAAGCTCGCTTTTCGAGACTATCAAGCGGCTGTTTAACTTTTGATGAGCATAGTTTCAGTCTGCGCGTTGTCGGTCGCCGCAGTTATAATCGCCCTAACCCTAAAGCCGAAAAACGCCGAAATCGCGTTAATGCTCGGATTGTGCGCCTCGGTTGTGATTTTATTTTCGCTGTTTTCAAACGTCGCGCAAATCACTGACAAAATCAGAGAAATCACCGCCGCCTCGGGCATAAGCACAGGCTATATCGCAATTCTTTTGAAGGTTATCGGCATTTGCCTGGTGACGGAATTCACCGCCAACGTCTGCCGCGATTCGGGCAGTTCTTCGCTTGCAGGCACAGTGACGCTCACGGGCAAAATCCTCGTCACAATTGCCGCTTTGCCGCTGTACTCGGACATTTTAAATGTCGTTTTGGAATTAATCAAGAGGTAAGACGTGAAAAAGTTTTTGACAATTATAACAGTGCTAATCGCACTTTTGAATATATCCGCCCTGACTGTCAACGCCGAGGAATACGAATACGATTTTTCAGAGGTTTACGGCAGCTTGTCTGACGAAGCGAGGGAGCATATGCTCAGTATCGGAGCTGACAGCGCCGACGCAAACGCTCTTTCAAATTTGAGCTTTGACAATATTATGAGCGAGATTGAAGGCATCGCCGCGGACAGCTCAAAATCTCCGCTGTCGGGGTTAATCTCGATAATCGCACTGCTTCTTATTTGCTCCATGCTCAGCGCTTATAAATCATCCCTCAGCCCTCAAATCGGCGAAACACTCAACACCGCCTCGGCGCTGTGCATATGCTGTTCGGTTTTGCCGCCGTCAATCGGCGCGGTCAATACCGCGTGCGATGTAATCGTAAACGCTTCAAATTTATTACTCGCCTTTGTGCCGATAGCCGGAACGCTGATGGTAACGTCAGGTCAGGCGTTCGGCTCGGCGGCGTACTGCGCTTCGGTAATCGCGGCAGGGCAGGGGGGGGCGCAGACCGCTCAAAAGATAATCGTGCCGTTTTTGAATATGTTTTTGGGAATCAGCATTTCGGGCGGACTTTCGCCGGGCATTAACCTTAACGGCTTTACGTCGTTTATCTCAAAGGCGTTCAAGTGGATTTTGGCGTTTGTAATGACAATTTTCACTTCTGTCCTCGGCATTAAGCAGGTGCTCGCAGGCTCGCTCGATAACGTGTCGGGCAGGACAGTGCGATTTGCGTTAAGCTCCTTTGTGCCCGTGGTGGGCTCGGCTCTTTCGGAAGCGTACCGGACAGTTTCGGGCAGCGTGTCGCTCTTAAAATCGGGCTTGGGAGTATTTGTAATAATCGCGGTCGGTGTGACTTTTTTGCCGATAATCGTAAACTGCCTTCTCTGGTCATTGTCGCTTAAAACAGGCAAAGCCGCGGCAGAGGTTATGGGGCTTAACCAAAGCGCCGTTCTGCTCGACGGTATAGGCTCGGTTTTCTCGGTACTAATCGCCGTTTTGCTCTGCATCGCCGCGGTGTTCATTATCTCCGCCGCAATGGTTTTTTTAATCGGCGGAGGGGGAGTATGAGCGGCTTGGGCGCAGTCGCTGTTTCGGTATGCTGTGCTTCATTGATATGCGCGATGGTGTCAAACTTCGTAAGCGACAGCTCAGTAAAAAGAGTGTTAAACCTCGTACTTGGTGCATTTATGGTCTGCTCGCTGATTTTCCCGGTAAAATCCGCGGTGCAGGGAATAAGGGAAGAAATTTCCGAAAGCTCACAATCAGCCGTACAATCCGCAACCGTAGACGAAGCTCAGTATAACCGCCAAATCGTCGCGGAAACGCGGGAAAACCTTGAAAATACCCTTACCGCTCTGCTGAACCAAAACGGCATTTACCCCGAAAGCGTAGAAGTTATTTTATCCATTAAGCACGACAACAGCATAATTATATCGCGTATCGGCATATACATAGACAAAAGCTGTACGCAGACGGATAAGATACTTGAGCTCACCGCTCAAAATTTCGGAATTAACCCGAACATTATTACGGAATAGGAAGCAAAAATGACAGACCGGATAAAAAAGATTTTTGACAGCGGCAAGCTCCGCAAAATCATCATAATCTGCGGAATTGCAGGTATAGCGCTGATTTTTTTATCAAATTACATAAATCCCGTCTCACACGGGAACGAAAGGACTGATGTTGTTTCGACAGAGGAATACGGCAAGCGAATTGAAAGCAACCTCGAAACGCTGATCACCCATATTCAGGGTGTAGGCGCGGCAAAGGTAATGCTTACAATGGAAAACAGCGTAGAAAATGTTTACTTAAAAGACAGCACAACCAAAACCAAGGAAGTTGAGCCTGTAATCAGAGGCGTGCTTGTCGTATGCGAAGGCGGTGACGATCCTGTTGTTGTTGAGCGCGTAACCCAAGCGGTAACAAAAGCCCTTGACATTTCGACAGCAAAAGTATGTATTACAAAATTATCAGAATAAAGGTCGGTAGTATTATGAAATTTCAAAAAAAGTACGTAATTGCGGCGGCGCTTGTCCTTGCCTTAGGCGCGGCGGTGTATGTTAACTGGCAGTTTACCACAAACAACAATACAAGCGTTAAGGAGCTCGGCGCGGCTTCATACGTAAACGCGACGGCAACGGCAACCGCTGACGAAGCCAAGCAGACTGCGGCGCAGTCCAAGGAACAGCAGAGCTACTTTGCCGCCGAGCGGACAAAACGCCAGAGCACTCAGGACAAAATCCTCGACGAGGCAAAGGAGATTTTTAACCTTGAAAACGCAGAGGAAGCGGATGTTTCCGAAGCGCAAAAGAATGTGGAGAAGGTTCTTAAGAGCTTCACAATCCAAGACAGTATTGAGAGCATAATCAAGGCGAAGGGCTTTTCGGACTGCCTGTGCTATATCAGCGACGAGGGCGTGTCGGTAATCGTACCCGAAAGCGAGCTTAACGACAACTCCGTGCTCGTAATCGACGACGCGGTTGTGTCGCACTACGACGTCGCGTATGAAAATATCTCAATCGTCGGCGCGTAAAAAATCCTTTGGACTGGCTTATTACCGTAAAGGTTTTAAGTCAGTCTTTTTCTGTTTACTTTTTCGCTTGTATGTGCTATAATATATCCTGAATAAAAATGTAAAGTTGGGATAATATGTGTAAAGAAGATGTTAAGCTTACAAGGAGCGAAATGCGTGAGCAGGCTTTTATGCTTTTGTTCTCAAAATCCTTTGACGACGAACCGCTCGAAGCCACAATCGACGACAACGCCGAGATGTTCAAGGGCGGGGTGTGCGCCTACGCTCAGGCGGCTGTCAGCGGAATTGAGGACAAGCGCGATGAAATCGACGGGATAATCTCCTCAAAGCTCAAAAAGGGCTGGACGCTGCGCAGAATTTCCAAGCCTTCGCTTGCGATTTTACGCCTTGCGGTTTTTGAGATTATGTACCTCGACAACATCCCCGACGGCGTCGCCGTTAACGAGGCAGTTGAGCTTGCCAAAAAGTACACAATCGACGAGAGCGGCTTTATCAACGGAATTCTCGGCTCAGTCGTAAGGGACAAAGAGGGCGCAAAATGAGCCTGTTTTTGGGGATTGACACATCAAACTACACAACCTCGGCAGCCCTTTACGACAGCGAATCAAAGACGGTAACTCAGCGCAAAAAGCTGCTTCCCGTCAAGGAAGGACAGCTCGGACTGCGCCAGAGCGACGCGGTGTTTCACCACACGGCACAGCTCCATTCGCTTTTTGAGGAGCTTGTAAAGGATGTAGATACAAAGCAAATCGCCGCGGTTGGCGCGTCGTCAAGACCGCGCCCGGTGGATGGCTCATATATGCCGTGTTTTTCAGTTGGGCTGAACACGGCAAAAATTATTTCTGCCGCGCTAAAGGTGCCTTGTTTTGAGTTTTCGCACCAGGAGGGGCATATCTCGGCGGCGTTGCTGAGTGCCGGCAGAGAGGATTTGTTCAGTGAAAAATTCCTCGCCTTTCACGTTAGCGGCGGAACTACCGAGGCAGTAATTGCCGAGGGCAACGGCTGCGGATTTACCCTTGAAGCCGCTGCAAAAACGCTCGACCTCAACGCAGGACAGGCTGTCGATAGGGTAGGGCTTATGCTCGGCTTAAAATTTCCGTGCGGAGCGGAGCTTGAAAAGCTTGCGCTTAAAAATACCGAAAAAATCAAGGTTAATCCGACCTTAAAGGGCTGCGATTGCTGCCTCAGCGGAGTTGAAAACCTCTGCCAAAAGCATATTAAAAACGGCAAAAGCCCCGAGTATACAGCGGCGTTTTGTATTGAGTATATCCGCAGAACGCTTGAAGAAATGACCGACAAAATCCTCGCCGAACACGGCAAAATGCCTGTGGTTTACGCTGGTGGAGTGATGTCGAACACAATAATAAATAATTCTTTTACAGAAAAATACAACGCGGTATTCGCAAAGCCTGAGTTTTCCTCCGACAACGCCGCAGGTACCGCGCTGTTATGCTACAGGAAATTTAACAATGTACACACCTGACATCCAAAAACCTAACGTCCTGAGCGTTTCTCAGGTAACAAACTTCATAAAGTCGCTTATTGAGGGCGAGCCGATGCTTCGAACCGTCTATTTGTCGGGCGAAATTTCAAACCTCGGCCGCTACTCCTCTGGGTTTTACTTTTCTCTTAAGGACAGCAATTCGGTAATCTCAGCCGTGATGTTCAAGTATCAGGCGCAGCGCCTGCGTTTTGAGCCGAAAAACGGTCAAAAGGTACTCTGCGTGGGCAGAATCGAGCTTTACGCGCCGCGCGGCTCGTACCAAATAATCATTGAAAATATGCAGCCCGACGGCGTAGGAGCGTTAAACCTCGCCTATGAACAGCTTAAAGAAAAGCTCGAAAAACAAGGGCTGTTCGACCAAAGATATAAAAAACCAATTCCCAAAATGCCCAAGACCGTAGGCGTGATAACCTCACCCTCGGGCGCGGCGGTTCAGGACATAAAGAACGTGCTCTACAGGCGCTATCCGCGCATTGACGTTGTTATGTGCCCGGTGCTCGTTCAGGGAGAGCAAGCGCCTAAACAGCTTGTTGAAGCCGTAAAAACGCTCGATAATTACAACCTTTGCGACGTGATAATCATCGGCAGGGGCGGCGGCTCAATCGAGGACTTGTGGGCGTTTAATAACGAGGAGCTCGCGCGGACGATTTTCGAGTGCAAAATCCCCGTAATCTCCGCCGTAGGTCACCAGACCGACTACACAATCTGCGACTTTGTAGCCGACCTTCGAGCGCCTACTCCGTCAGCCGCGGCGGAGCTTGCCGTTCCCGATATTGAGGAGCTGAAAAAGGGGTATATCAACCTCAGAAAATCCCTTAGCTATAAGCTCGCTCATAAGCTGAGCGATTACAGGCTTAACCTGTCGCTTTTGCAAAAGCGTGCCGAGGTGGTTTCTCCCGGCAAGCAAACGGAAAAATACATCAATAGCTATAAGCTTGCGGCAATCCGCGCCGGACAGGCTGTTCAGAAAAATCTGGATAATAAACGAAACAATCTTCTCCGCCTTGCGGATAAAACCGAGGAGCTCAGCCCCTTGGCGGTGCTCAAACGCGGCTACGCAATCACCGAAAAGGACGGAGAGATTATCTCAAAGTCCGCCCAACTAAAGAGCGGCGATAAATTCACGCTGATTATGCAGGACGGCAAAATCAACGCAACAGTAGATTAATAGTGTGGGGGCGGCAAAATGTCATTTACTCACTTACATGTTCATACCGAATACAGCCTGCTTGACGGCGCTTGCAGAATCGGCAAAATTGCCGCCGCCGCAAAGCAAAAAGGCTTTGATTCTCTGGCAATCACCGACCACGGCGTAATGTACGGCGTGATCGACTTTTATCGCGCCTGCAAAAAAGAGGGCATAAAGCCTGTAATCGGCTGCGAGGTCTATGTCGCGCCTAAGTCGAGGTTTGACAAAGCGGCAGGATTTGACAGATACTACCATATGGTTCTGCTCTGTGAGAATATGACGGGCTACCAAAACCTGATTAAGCTTGTGTCCTTAGGCTTTACCGAGGGCTTTTACTCAAAGCCGCGCATTGACGACGAGCTTTTGGAGCAGTATCACGACGGCTTAATCTGCCTTTCGGCTTGTCTTGCAGGCGAAATCCCGAGACTTCTGAGTGCTGGCAATTATATTGAAGCAAAAAACAAGGCGCTGTATTACCGTGATTTGTTCGGCAAGGAAAACTTCTTTATCGAGCTTCAGGATCACGGAATTGCCGAACAGCACAGAATTTTGCCCGACTTAAAAAGAATCGCGAACGAAATCGGCGTCGGAATGGTCGCAACCAACGACTGCCATTACATAGAAAAAGAGGACAGCAAAATCCACAGCATTCTGCTGTGCATACAGACCAACCGCACCCTTGATGATCCCGACAGAATGGAGTTTCAGACCGACGAGTTCTATATGAAAACCGAGGACGAGATGGCGGCTCTGTTTAAGGACTACGAGGGCGCGATTGAGAATACCCATAAAATTGCCGAACGATGTAACGTCGAGTTCGAGTTCGGCGTAAGAAAGCTTCCGCATTTTGACGTGCCTAATCACGAGGATCACCTCGAATATTTCAGAAGGCAGTGCTACAGCGGACTTTATCATCACTACGGCGACAATCCCGATCAAAAGCTGATTGACCGACTTGAATATGAGATTAACACAATCAGCAAGATGGGCTTTGTCGATTACTACCTGATTGTCAACGACTTTGTACAGTACGCAAAGTCAAACGGAATCCCCGTAGGCCCGGGCAGAGGCTCGGGCGCAGGGTCGCTCTGCGCCTACTGCATCGGAATTACGGCGATTGATCCGATTAAGTACAACCTGCTCTTTGAGCGTTTTCTCAACCCCGAGCGCGTCAGTATGCCCGACTTTGATATTGACTTCTGCAACGTGCGCAGGGGGGAGGTTATCGACTACGTTGTGCGCAAGTACGGCGAGGACAGGGTGGCGCAGATTGTCACCTTCGGTACAATGGCGGCGCGTGCCGCAATCCGCGACGTCGGCAGGGTAATGGGAATGCCCTACGCCGCTGTTGACGAGGTCGCAAAGCTCGTACCGTTCGAGCTGGGTATCACGATAAGCAAGGCTCTCGGCGCAAGCGCTGAGCTAAAGGATAAATACAACGAAGATCCGCAGATTAAAACCCTGCTCGATTACGCAATGAGCATTGAGGGTATGCCGCGACATTCGGGAATGCATGCGGCAGGCGTGGTTATCACCGAACAGCCTGTTTCAAACTACGTGCCCCTCGCAAAAAACGACGACAACGTCGTCACCCAGTACACAATGACAACACTTGAGGAGCTCGGACTTCTCAAAATGGACTTTTTGGGACTTCGCAACCTCACGGTAATTGACGAAGCCGAAAAGCTGATTAAAAAGATAAATCCAAGGTACAGTCCCGACGACGTTAAGGACGACGACAAGGCGGTTTTCGCGATGATTTCGCGCGGCGCAACCGAGGGCGTTTTCCAGTTTGAAAGCCAAGGGATGCGTAACGTGCTCACCCAGCTAAAGCCCGACTGCATTGAGGATTTAATCGCGGTGGTATCGCTCTACCGCCCGGGCCCGATGAACAGTATTCCCACGTACATCGAGTGCCGCCACAATCCGCAGAAGGTGCGCTACAAGCATCCGCTCTTAAAGCCGATTTTGGAAGTAACCTACGGCTGTATCGTTTATCAGGAGCAGGTTATGCAGGTGCTTCGCTCGCTCGCAGGCTACAGCCTCGGCAGAGCGGATATTGTCCGCCGCGCCATGAGCAAGAAAAAGCACGACGTTATGGAGCGCGAGCGCGAGGTGTTTATAAACGGCCTTGTCGACGATGACGGCAACGTGGTTGTCGAGGGCTGTCTTAGGCGCGGAGTAAGCCGCGAAATCGCGGTGTCCGTCTTTAACGAGATGGAAAGCTTCGCAAGCTATGCCTTCAACAAATCCCACGCCGCAGCCTACGCCGCCGTAACCTACAAAACCGCGTGGCTAAAGTGCCACTATCCGCGCGAATATATGTCGGCGCTTCTTTCCAGCGTGCTCGACAACCGCAACAAGCTGGCTGTTTATATCTCGGAGTGCAAGTCGCTCGGAATCAGCGTTTTGCCGCCGAGCGTTAACGAAAGCGGACTCGGCTTTACCGTTGACGGCAAAAATATCCGCTACGGACTGCTCGCGATTAAAAACCTCGGCAGGCAGTTTATCGAGCAGATTATCACCGATCGCAGGTACAAGCCTTATGCTTCGCTGTACGATTTTTGCAAGCGCTTGTCGGGCAAAAATATGAACTCGCGCGCGATTGAAAGCCTTATAAAATGCGGAGCGTTTGACGGTTTAGGTGCAAACCGCCGTCAGCTTTTGCAGGTTTATTCCAAGGTGCTCAGCGACGTAGAGTATGAGAAAAAGCACAGCTTGAACGGTCAAATGTCGTTCTTCGATATGGGGCTAAGCGAGCAGGAAAAACGTTCCTCAGAGCCCGAGCTTCCCGATGTTCAGGAGTACAGCCGCGGAGAGCTTTTGCAGATGGAGTACCAAATTGCCGGAATGTACCTCAGCGGACACCCGATTGACGACTATTCGCAGTTTGCAAAGGCAGTAAAATCCGACTCAATCGGTGAGATAATTTCCCGTGAAAACAAGCGGTATTATGACGGCAAAAAGGTCTGTGTGGTCTGCATAATCGCAGGCTCAAAAACCCAGCTTACCAAGAATAACAAGCTGATGGCGTTCGTCACCGCCGAGGACAGGAGCGGCTCAATCGAGCTCGTTGTGTTCCCGAATGTCTACGACAGGTGCGTCGCGGTCTTAAACGACGGCAACGCGGTAATCGTCAGGGGAAACCTCAGCTTTAAGGAGAACGAGGAACCGAAAATCATCTGCGACAGTATGGAAAAGGCACGTGAAAACGGCGAGGTCGCTCAGTTTGAGCAGAATAAACCCAAAGCGCCTGTAAACAGACCTCAGCCTAACGCCGCGCCGTCGGCGCTGTACCTGAGAATTGACGACTTAAATACGCCGATGTACGAAAAGGCACGGCGCGTTATAGATATTTTCGAGGGCAGAACGCCTGTAATATTCTACCTCACAAACACCAAGCGCAAGGTAAAAGCCCCTGCGCAAATGTGGGTAAGCCTTAACGACGTGATGATTAAGGAGCTTAAATTCCAGCTCGGCGATAACAATGTTGCAGTGAAATAATGTAGGGGCGTTCTTAGCACAACGGCAACCTTAGCACGTCGGCAATCCTTTTGTCGCTACGCGACATTTCCCTTAAAAAGGGAATTACCTTTTGGGCTTTGCCCATTTCCCATAATAGGGGAATCACATTGCTCGCCCGCAGATTCTCTGCACCTTTTGTTAATTAATAATTGGGTTTTAAGAAGGAACAAAAATGATAATCGATTTTCATACGCACACCTTTCCCGATAAAATGGCGGAAAAGACAATCGCCTTTCTGTCGGAAAAGGGCGGAATAAAGCCGTATCGCGAGGGCACGGCATCATCTCTTACCGAGCTGATGAAGCACAGCGGAGTTGACTACAGCGTTGTTTTGCCTGTGGCTACCCTGCCAAAGCAGGAGAAAACAATCAACCGCACCTCGGCGGAGTTAAACGGCAGAAACAACCTCTTTTTTGCAGGCGCAATCCACCCCGACTGCGAGGATGTAGACGGCACTCTCGACTACATAAAGGAAAGCGGACTGTTCGGAATTAAGCTGCATCCCGACTATCAGGGCGTTCACTTTGACGACGACCGCTACATAAATATTATGAAAAAGGCGTTTGAGCGCGGCTTGTACGTCATCACCCACGCAGGGCTTGACGTAGGCTATCCCGACCACATCCACTGCACGCCCGATATGATATTAAAAGCGCTTTCAAAGCTCGGAAGCCTTGCCGAAAACAAGCTGATTTTGGCTCACCTCGGCGGTTTTCAGCTATATGACGAGGTGCTCGAAAAGCTAATCGGACTGCCGGTTTTTATGGACACCGCGGTTGTGCTGAGTTATTATCCCGAAAAGTCAAGGGAAATCATCGTCCGCCACGGCGCTGATAAAATTTTGTTCGCGTCAGATTCACCGTGGGCGGACCAGGCGAAATTTGTAAAAATCATCAAATCCTACGGCTTTTCAAAAGAGGATGAGGATAAGATTTTTTACCAAAACGCATGCAAAATATTAGGATTGTAATTTGTGTCGTAATGTGATATAATTAAGGCAACACCGCACAATTCAATGCGCACGGCTTGCTTGAATATTATTCCGTCAGCTTGCCCAAAAAATCTCGGCAAGGCGTCAGCCTTACCTTGATTTATTTGTACAACCTGACGAAAAATCTTGCTGCGCAATCCGCACACCTGAATAATGCGGTATTGCCTTAAAAGGATATAAAATAATAATGATAAATAATGGAGGAAAATCAAGTGAAGAAGCTAATGTTGGGCAACGAGGCGATTGCCAGAGGTCTTTACGAGGCAGGCGTTAAGCTTGTGTCGAGCTATCCCGGTACTCCTTCAACGGAAATCACCGAGTTTGCCGCAAAGTATGATGAAATTTACTGCGAGTGGGCGCCTAATGAAAAGGTTGCCACAGAGGTAGCCTTCGGCGCGTCTTTGCGCGGAGTAAGGTCTGCGTGCGCCATGAAGCACGTTGGTCTTAACGTGGCGGCAGACCCTCTGTTTACACTCTCATATACAGGCGTAAACGGCGGTATGGTTATCTTCGTAGCCGACGACCCTGCAATGCACTCGTCGCAGAACGAGCAGGATTCGCGCCATTACGCAATAGCCGCCAAGGTTCCTATGCTCGAGCCTGCGGACTCCGCAGAGGCAAAGGACTTTGTAAAGCTTGCTTATGAAATTTCCGAGGAGTTCGACACTCCCGTTATCATCAGAATGTGCACCAGAATTGCGCACTCGCAGAGCACTGTTGAGCTTTGCGACAGGGTAGAGCGCGAGCTTCCTGCGTACGAGAAAAATCCGCAGAAGTTCATTATGGCGCCTGCCAACGCTATCCGCCGTCACCCGTTTGTTGAGGAGCGCACAAAGAAGCTCTCTCAGTACGGCGAGACCTCTCCGCTTAACCGCGTAGAGTACGGCGGAACCGAGAAAGGCATTATCTGCGCAGGCACCTGCTACCAGTATGTCAAGGAGGTTTTCGGTGACAGCGTTTCGGTGCTTAAGCTCGGACTTGTAAATCCGCTTCCTGTTGATATTATCAAGGACTTCGCCTCAAAGGTTGACAAGCTCTATGTTATCGAGGAGCTCGACGGCATTATCGAGGGACACCTCAATTCTCTCGGAATTCCCTGCACAGGCAAGGAGATGTTCTCACCCCTTGGTGAATACAACCAGACAACTATCCGTGAGGCTTTCGGTATGGCTCAGCCCGAGTTTACCTCGGCTGATACCGCAGTTCCGGTTCGTCCTCCGGTAATGTGCGCAGGCTGTCCGCACCGCGGATTGTTCTACACACTTTCAAAGCACAAAATCACCTGCCTCGGAGATATCGGCTGTTACACACTCGGTTCAGCCGCTCCGCTTAACGCTCTCGACTCAACGCTCTGCATGGGCGCTTCCGTTTCGGGACTTCACGGCTTTAACAAGGCAGGCGGTAAGGAGACCGAGGGCAAGACCGTATGCGTAATCGGTGACTCAACCTTTATGCACTCAGGCGTAACAGGCTTAATCAACATAGCCTACAACGCTTCAAATTCAACGGTTATCATCCTCGACAACTCAATCACAGGTATGACAGGCCATCAGCAGAACCCCACCACAGGCAAAAACATCAAGGGCGAGCCTGCGCTTGCCGTAAACCTCGAGGAGCTCTGCAAGTCAATCGGAATCGAGCGCGTAAGGGTAGTAGACCCATACAATCTTAAGGAGTGCGAGGACGCAATTATGGAGGAGCTCAGCGTTGAAGCTCCGAGCGTAATTATCTCGCGCAGACCTTGTATGCTCTTAAAATATGTCAAGGCAAAACCGCCCGTTAAGGTTAATAACGACAAGTGCGTAGGCTGCCGCCAGTGTATGAAGCTCGGCTGTCCGGCAATCAGCTTTAAGGACAAAAAGGCGGTTATCGACTTTACCCAGTGCGTGGGCTGCGACGTCTGCACACAGCTTTGCCGTGTAGGCGCAATCGAGAAAGGGGAGAGATAAATGGAAACTAAAAATGTTATGATCGTCGGCGTAGGCGGTCAGGGAAGTCTCCTCGCGAGCAAGCTGCTCGGCAAGCTGCTCACAGCCGAGGGCTACGACGTAAAGGTTAGTGAGGTTCACGGAATGAGCCAGCGCGGCGGTTCCGTAGTTACATATGTTCGTTTCGGTGACAAGGTATATTCTCCCGTAATCTCAAAGGGCGAGGCTGATTTTATCGTTTCGTTTGAAAAGATTGAGGCTGCGCGCTATGCCGACACCCTCAAAAAGGACGGCAAAATCGTAGTTAACTCACAGATGATCGACCCCATGCCCGTTATCACAGGCGCTGCCGAGTACCCCGAAAACGTGCTTGAGGAGCTTAAGGCAAAGGGAGTTTTTGTCGATGAAATCGACGCTCTCAGCCTTGCGCAGCAGGCAGGCAACGCAAAAAGCGTAAATATCGTACTTATGGGCAGACTTGCCAAGTACTTCCACATAGACTACGAAAAGTGGCTGGAAGCAATTAAGGTTTCGGTAAAGCCTCAGTTTGTTGACGTAAACCTGAAGGCTTTTGAATTGGGTTATAGATATTAAGCGGTAAAACCGCGCAAAACCGAAATAGTAAATCATAAGGAGTGATTACAATGGGAAATTATTTTCAGCCCGAAATTGAGACCGCATCCCGCGAGGAAATTCTCTCAATTCAAAATGAAAAAATCGTCAAGCAGGTAAAGCACGCGTATGAGAACGTCAAGTATTACCGTGACCTGATGGACGAAAAGGGGGTAAAGCCCGAGGATATTAAGGGAGTAGACGACATCAAAAAGCTGCCGTTTTTATCCAAGGCGGATTTGCGCGAGGCATATCCCTACGGACTTTTGGGTACAGACCTCAAAAACTGCGTTAGAATTCAGTCAACCTCGGGCACAACAGGCAAGCGCGTTGTCGCTTTTTACACTCAGCATGACATCGACCTTTGGGAAGAATGCTGCGCAAGAGCGATTGTAGCTGTCGGCGGTTCTAACGAGGACGTTGTTCAGGTTTGCTACGGCTACGGTCTGTTCACAGGCGGCGCAGGTATCCACGGCGGCTCGCACAAGGTAGGCAGCCTAACCCTTCCCATGTCATCGGGCAACACCGAAAGACAGATTCAGTTTATGATGGACTTAGGCTCAACAATCCTCTGCTGTACTCCGTCATACGCCGCTTATATCGGCGAGACCTTGGCGGAACGCGGCTACAAGCCCGAGGATAACAAGCTCAAGGCAGGTATCTTCGGCGCTGAGCCCTGGACTGAGGAAATGCGCCATAGCATTGAGAAAAGCCTCGGCATCAAGGCTTACGACATCTACGGCTTAACCGAAATCAGCGGACCGGGCGTCGCGTTCGAGTGCGAGGAACAGAACGGAATGCACATCAACGAGGACCACTTCTATGTTGAAGTTATCGACCCAGAGACTGGCGAGGTTCTTCCCGAGGGCAGTAAGGGCGAGCTCGTGTTTACCTCACTCGACAAAGAGGCGTTTCCGCTTATCCGCTACAGAACACGCGACATCTGTGTGCTTTCGCGCGAAAAGTGCTCCTGCGGCAGAACTCACGTTAAGATGACAAAGCCGATGGGCAGAAGCGACGATATGATGATTATCCGCGGCGTTAACGTGTTCCCGAGCCAGATTGAGACCGTTCTGCTCAACGAGGGCTACACACCGAACTACCAGATTGTCGTTGACCGCGTAAATAACAGCGATACTCTCGACATTTATGTTGAGCTTGCACCCGACCAGTTCTCGGATATCGTGTCCGTTACCCAGAAGAGGGAGAAGAAGCTTGAAAGCGCTATGCGCACCATGCTCGGAATCGGACCGCGTATCCACCTTGTACCGCCCAAGACCATCACAAGAAGTGAAGGCAAGGCGGTAAGGGTTATCGACAACCGCAAGCTTCACGACTAATTTACGGAGGTAAAAGCTATGGCAATTCATCAGATTTCAGTTTTTGTACAAAACAAGCCCGGCACGCTTGTCGGTATTATTGAGGAGCTCGCTAACAAGGGTATTAATATCCGCGCGAGCAGTATTGCCGACACCGCCGAATTTGGTATTTTCAGACTTATCACAAATGATTTTGACAAAACACGCGAGATTCTCTCCGAGAACAACGTGACCAACGTAACAAGGGTTATCGCCGCAAAAATGGAGGATAAACCCGGCGCGCTGTACAGAGTTGTTGACGCTCTGTCCGAGGCAGGCATCAATATTGAGTATATGTACGCCTTCACCGCGTCCGAGACCTTCGGAGCATACGTTGTGTTCAGAGTTGACGATGTAGACGCGGCGCAAAAGCTGCTCGACGAAAAAGGAATCTCCACCCTCAACGACGAGGACATTCTTGATATGTAATAACAACACAAAGCTGCTGACGGAAACGTTGGCAGCTTTTTTTGTAGAATTTAACCGTAGGGGCGGACCCATGTGTCCGCCCGTTAAAATACCCCCAACCTATCCTTTACAGTTGTAGGGGCGACCTTAGCACGTCGGCAACCCTTTTGTCACTTCGTGACATTTCCCCTAACAGGGGAATCACCCATGTGTCCGCCCGTTAAAATACACCCAACCTATCCTCTATATTTAAAGCCGCCCCCGCTTGCGGGGGAGGTGTCATTTCGCTTTGCGAAATGACGGAGGGGGCGGCGTTTCCGTAATAACCCTGATTTCCTCGTTAACCATAGGCGTTGACTAAAATGTCCGCCCGAAGGACAGTAACATAACATTTTAATCTGGATTTTACGTGCTTAATAAACTCTTAATTTTCAATTCAAAAACTGTGCATTATGATATAAATTAATTAAAGGGCAGAAAAAGTCAAATTTCCCCTTGACATTTCTGAAAAAAGGTATAAAATAGAATTAGCACTCAGGGATAAAGAGTGCTAATCAATGTAATTTTATTTAGGAGGCTATATATTATGACAATCAAACCTTTACTTGACAGAGTAGTTCTTAAAGTAGAAGAGGCTGAGGAAAAAACCAAGAGCGGCATTATCCTTTCATCCGCGGCTCAGGAAAAGCCCCAGTTCGCTTCGGTAGTAGCGGTAGGCCCCGGCGGCGTTGTAGACGGCAAAGAGGTTGAGATGTACGTAAAGGTGGGCGACAAGGTAATCGCCTCAAAATACGCAGGCACAATGGTTAAAATTGACGGCGAGGAATACACAATCGTTAATCAGTCAGACATCCTCGCAACTTTGGAATAATTCAGGTTTTTAGGTAATTTAGGAGGTAATTTTTTATGGCAAAGCAAATCGCTTACGGTGAGGATGCAAGAAAGGCTCTTATGAAGGGCATCGACCAGCTCGCTGACACAGTTAAAATCACACTCGGCCCCAAGGGCAGAAACGTAGTGCTCGACAAAAAGTTCGGCGCTCCGTTAATCACCAACGACGGCGTTACAATCGCCAAGGAAATCGAGCTTGACGATCCGTTCGAGAATATGGGCGCACAGCTCGTAAAAGAGGTTTCTATCAAGACAAACGACGTTGCAGGCGACGGTACAACAACCGCGACTCTGCTTGCTCAGGCGCTTATCCGCGAGGGTATGAAGAACGTAACCGCAGGCGCTAACCCGATGATTCTCAAAAAGGGTATCGCAGACGCAGTTGACAAGGCTGTTGAAGCCGTAATCAACAACAGCCAGCAGGTTTCGGGTACAGCCGACATCGCGAGAGTTGCAACCGTTTCATCACAGGATGAGTTCATCGGCAAACTCATTGCCGAGGCTATGGAAAAGGTAACAACCGACGGCGTTATCACCGTTGAGGAGAGCAAGACAGCCGAGACCTACAGCGAGGTTGTTGAGGGTATGATGTTCGACAGAGGCTACATCGCGCCCTATATGGTAACAGATACCGACAAAATGGTGGCTGAGCTCGACAATCCGCTCATCCTCATTACAGACAAGAAAATCTCAACAACTCAGGAGATTCTTCCCCTGCTCGAAAGCGTAGTACAGTCGGGCAGAAAGCTCCTTATCATCGCCGAGGACGTTGAAGGCGAGGCTCTTACAACTCTCGTTCTCAACAAGCTCCGCGGAACATTCACCGCAGTTGCCGTTAAAGCACCGGGCTTTGGCGACAGAAGAAAGGAAATGCTCCAGGATATCGCAATCCTCACAGGCGGTACTGTAATCACCTCAGACCTCGGTCTTGAGCTTAAGGATACAACAATTGACCAGCTCGGCACAGCCCGTCAGGTTAAGATTGAAAAGGAAAGCACAATCATCGTTGACGGCGCAGGCGACAAGGACGCTATCAAGGGCAGAGTTGCTCAGATTCGCCAGCAGATTGAGACCACAACCTCTGACTTCGACCGCGAAAAGCTCCAGGAGCGCCTTGCGAAGCTCGCAGGCGGCGTAGCAGTTATCAAGGTCGGCGCGGCTACCGAGATTGAGATGAAGGAAAAGAAGCTTCGCATTGAGGACGCTCTCGCGGCTACAAAGGCTGCCGTTGAGGAAGGCATCGTAGCAGGCGGCGGTATCGCTTGTATGAACGCTATTCCTGCCGTAGCAGAGTTTGTCGAGACTCTCGACGGCGACGCTAAGACAGGCGCTAAAATCGTTCTTAAAGCTCTCGAAGAGCCCCTCCGCCAAATCGCGGCTAACGCAGGACTTGAAGGCAGCGTAATTGTTGAGAACATCAAGCGCGAGAACAAGGTAGGCTACGGCTTTAACGCCCTTACCGAGGAGTACACCGATATGGTATCCGCCGGTATCGTTGACCCGACAAAGGTTACACGTTCAGCACTGCAGAACGCTTCATCGGTAGCTTCAATGGTACTAACAACCGAGTCGCTCGTTGCCGATATCAAAGAGCCTGCAGCTCCGGCAGCTCCCGCACCCGATATGGGCGGAATGTATTAATAGAGTTTAGTGTTTAATTATTCTTAAACTTAAATTCAGCATTAATCAGCATTAATAAATAATTGTAGTGGCAGCCCTCGCGGCTGCCATTATCTTTTGTCTGACAGTAAAAACAACACATTAATACCACCCTTTTCAATATAGTAAAAGCAGCGAATAATATCTGACTTATAATCCCATATTTTTTAAAAATACGGTTGATTTTTGACCGTCTATGTATTAAAATGATAGTAGCGCCGTATGGCGTTTAACTGAAAACAAAATAAAATAAGCACATTGAAAAAAGGAATAAGATTATGGATTTTACAGACATTATCATGCTGCTTGGCGGCGTTGCTATGTTTCTGTTCGGTATGTCGGTTATGGGCGACGGACTGCAGAAATCATCGGGCAACAAGCTTGAGCCTATTCTGTACAAAATGACCAGCTCAATGCCGCGCGGCTTGCTGCTGGGAACGCTTGTAACCACTGTAATTCAAAGCTCCAGCGCTACCTCGGTAATGGTAGTCGGCTTTGTAAACTCGGGAATGATGAAGGTTAGGCAGGGTATTTCGGTAATACTCGGCGCGATTCTCGGAACAAGTATTACAGGCTGGGTAATCTGCCTGAGCTACATTGACGGAGCTGAGGGCATTGCCAAGATTTTTTCTACTGCTACTCTGACCGGTATTGTGGCGCTTGCCGGTATTATCCTCAAAATGTTCGCAAAGAGCGTTACTACAAAAAATGTAGGCGATATTTTCCTTGGCTTTGCCGTTTTGATGTTCGGTATGAGCTCAATGAGCGGCGCGGTAAGCGATTTGGGCAAGGAGGAATGGTTCACCTCGACAATGACCTCAATGTCAAATCCGTTCCTCGGTATTCTCGTAGGTCTTGTATTTACAGCGCTTTTGCAGTCGGCTTCCGCCGCGGTAGGTATTATTCAGGCGCTTTCCGTAACAGGCGCGCTTTCGTTTGAATCCGCATGGCCGCTGCTCTCCGGTGTAATCGTCGGCGCAGCGCTGCCGGTTGTTTTGTCATCAATGGGCGCTACCGCAAAGGGCAAACGCACCGCGTTTGTATACCCGATTTGTACCTCGCTCGGCGTAATTTTGCTCACCGCCGCGTTCTATATCTCAAACGCGATTATTCACTATCCGTTCCTGTCAATGGTAATGAATCCGTTTTCGCTGGCGACCACAAACACAATTATGCGTCTTGTGCTCGTAATTCTGGTGTTGCCGTTTACAAATTTGATAGAAAAGTTTGTTACGGCAGTTTTCAAGGACAGCGAGGAAGAGGACGACCGCAGCCCGGCAACACGCCTTGAAGACCGCTTTATTGCTCACCCTGCGCTTGCAATTGAGCAGAGCCGTATGACGATTAACGATATGGCTATGTCCGCGCAGAAAGCTGTGGAAAAGGCGATTTCGCTTATCAGGAACTACGACGAAAAAACCTTTAAAAAGGTCAAAAAGATTGAGGATCAGGTTGATAACTACGAGGACGCCCTCGGAACCTACCTGATTAAGCTGACCGGTCAGGAGATGACCAAATCCCAAAACGAGGCGGTTTCTATCTTCCTGCACACCGTGCCTGAGTTCGAGAGTATCTCGGACATCGCAATGAACATCGCGATTAAGGCAAAGGAAATGCACGATAATAAATATCAGTTCTCAGAAGCTGCAAACCACGAGCTCGACGTTATGTGTGACGCTGTGCTCGAGGTAGTAAGAATGACAAACGAGGCGTTTGTCGAGAACGATATCTCGCTTGCAAAGCGCGTTGCTCCGCTTGAGGAATACATCGACTATATGCGCGACACAATCAAGCAGAACCACGTTACACGCCTTAAAAATGAGATTTGCTTGCTTGCTCAGGGAATAGTTTTTAACGATATTATCACCAACTGCGAGCGCGTATCCGACCTGTGCTCAAACATCGCCGTTGCCATGATAGAAATCGGCGACGAATCCTTTGAAACTCACGAGTACCTCAACACGGTTCGTGAGCGTCAGGGACAGAAGTTTGAGAAACGCTACGAGGATTATAAAGAAAGATTTACATTATAAGCTGAAACCGCCGGTATTAAGTCCGGCGGTTTTATATTTGCCTACACTTGCATTTTCATAAAAAGTGTAATATAATAGTGGCGGTGATATTATGAAAATTAAGGAAGATTTTATTCTCCGCAAGGTTGCGGATTCATATGTGGTAGTGCCGGTTAACAAGATGACGCTTGATTTTAACGGCATTATTAATCTTAACGAGACAGGCGCGTTTCTGTTTGAGCTTCTGCAAAAGGGAGCAGAAAGGGACGAACTGGTCGATAAAATGCTCGAAGAATACGACGTTGACCGTGAAAAGGCTGAGGCTGATATCGACGTATTCATTCAAAAGGTAAGGGATGCCGATGTGCTCGAGTAAGGAAGCTCAGCTCAGCGACTTAATTGACATCATAATCGAAAAGCTCGAAATGGGCGGAACAGTGACCTTCACTCCGCACGGCGAAAGTATGCTCCCAATGCTCCGCGACGGCGAGGATGTTGTTGTGCTCTCAAAGCCCAAGGGCAGACTGCATTTGTTCGATATTCCGCTCTACCGCCGCAAGGACGGCTCGTTTGTACTGCACAGGGTTATCGACTTTCAGCGTGACGGCTCTTATGTTCTGTGCGGAGACAACCAGTTTTATAAGGAACGCGGTATCAAGGATAGCGACGTAATCGCGGTTGTAACGGCGTTTTACCGCAAGGGAAAGCCGTATACCACAAATTCCTTTTTGTACCGCGCGTATATTAATTTTTGGTACTACACCCGTCCGTTCCGCCGGATTTATAAATTCGGCAAGCGCAAAACAGTCAGGTTCCTCGGCGTTAAGCCCAAGGAAAAGAAGGATAAAAAGAAAACCGAAGAATAAAATAAACAGTAAAAAGGCGGTTAATTCCGCCTTTTCTTATGCAAAAAACAACCGCCTGCTTTGAGGACAGGCGGTTTATTCATACTAACTGACTTGAAATCCATTCAGGACTTCGTTTTGAATAAATAATTCTGATAATCACAACAATTGAGCGGGTATCATCAGATTTGTAATAAAGCATATAGCTACCAACCGGTACTTTTCTGATGCTTTCGGTTTTTATATACTCATTTTCCACTACAGAACCCGATTGAGGAAATTCAATCAGCTGTGAAATTGCTTTTTCTACATTGTCAATAAATGTTAAAGCGGCTTTCGGATTTGCAAGTTCCTTGGAAATATAAGATAATATTTCGTCTAAATCCTCTTTAGCAGCATCGGTAAAGCTATAATTAAATGCCATATTTTAATCTCATTTCTTCCATTACAGCTTTGCCGTCAGTGAGTTTTCCTTCATTAAGGTCGGAAATACCTTTGCTTAAAGCAGTCGCTTCATATAGCTTATTCATTGTGTTTTGAAAATACTCTATATCCATTACAACGAGTCTGCCATATCCGTTTTTGGTTACGAAAACAGGACCGTTTTCCTTTGAACACAGATTTTCAATTTTTACGGTGTCTTTTAAATCTCTCATTGGTATAATTTGCATACTTTACGCCTCCTTTAAGTCTGTGGCTATATTATACACTATATATAGCCATAATTCAATACTTTTTATAAAAATAGGCTGTCCTCTATATCAAGAGAACAGCCTTGTTTTTACTAATTTACTTTTTCTTTTTTTACAACCTTTGCGTTAATCTTTGACACAAATTCCTTAACCTTGCTGTAGTCGCCTTCCAAAATGGTGTTGAGCGCATACGCCGCAACGGGGAGCAGCAGGGGAATGTACGTCAGCACGTACTGCGATTTACCCTCAAACAGCAGGTGATACCCAAAGCCTCCGAGCGCTGCAAGGGGGAGGAGCATGGTGCAGATATTTGTCTTTTTGTTGATGAACATCAGGTAAATTCCTGCCGCAAACAGCAGATAAACAATCTGGATGTTCAAATTGAAGTGGAGCGATAAAAGCTGTCCGAGGCTTCCCTCGTAAACCGCCTTTCCGATACCGCCGTCAACGGGATTGGTGTGGGTTTTAACCTTGCTCACCCAAATACTCTCGAACTCGGGCTCGTTCCACTGGCTGAGAATCTTCTTGCTGAAGAAGTCGAAGGTCTTGCCCATATCACTGCCGAAGTTGTCCATCTTGGCGTCAATGCTCTTCCACGAAGCTTTGTCGGCAGCCTTGTTGTCGAGCTTGTTTTCAAGGTAGGTGTTAAGACCGGTTTTGGTGTACCAGCCCGGCGCCATATATGATTCGGTCAAGCCCATATCGAGGTACTGAACCTGGCTGAGACCTTTGGCAAGCTCAACATCGGCGCGGCTCTCGTAGCTCATAATTACAAGGCTGTTCGAGCCTAAGCAAGCTACGCAAAGTGCAAGCGCAAAGGCGACGCTCTGCCATTTTTTCATCTTAATTGTGTGAACGATGAGCATTACAACAAACGCCACGAGGTAGATTAAGTTGTTGTACTTCGCAAGAGTTGCGAGCAGCAGCAGCGCAAGGCTCGGCGCCATCCAGCGGTACTTGCCTGTCTGGAAATATTTAATCAGGAACAGGCTCGCCCAGATTGCCGCGGACATTCCGAGAATATTTCCGTATACAAAGGTACAGAGCAAAATCGGCTGGAAGCATACCGCGAGAAATACGATAACGAAGAATTCAATGCTCTTTCTCTTAAACACAAGCCTTGTAATCCTTGCGAGCGCAAAGTAAGCAGTGGCAAGGCTGAGCACGTTGATAACCTGCATCGGCATTGAGCTTTTTGTGCCGAAAATGCTGTAAATAAACTCGCTGATAAGCACATATCCAAGCTGGAAGGGATAGAAGTTGAAGTAAGAATAGCCCTGGTAGAAGTCCTTGTTGTAGAACTTCGCGCCGTCGTAGAACGGAGTAAAGTTGTCCTGAGCCGCCTTTGTAGCCGCCTCAAAGATGTTCTGGCTGTCCGCCGCGGGAATTGATGTGACTGAGAAAATCCACGTCATACCGAGTATCAGTACCCACACGGCAAGTCCTATTTCAAAGAACCTGATGTTGATTTTCGCAAAGAAGTCGTACTTTTTCTTAAACGCGAACGCGATTATAAAGAAAATCGCCGTGAACAGCAAATTGAGCGATACAATATCGTTTTGATAGAGGATTACCTCGCTTGAATATTTTGCAGGGTCGATAACGCTGGTCTGCAAAAAGCTCATAATCGCCAAATATCCGAACGCCAAAAACAAAAACAGAGAGATTATATTTACAACTATGTACTCAAATTTACTCGTCTTTTCAATGCTCTGAATTGTCTTTACCGCCGTCTGAGCCTTAGCAGGGGCGCCTTTGCCCTTAACGGCTGAATTTTGCTTAGCTTTTTCAGCCTTTGGTTGTTTTTTCGGTTTTTGTCCCATTTTTAATATACCGCCTGATTTAGAATTCTTCCTTGACCGAGCGCAAAAACAGCTTGCGCAGCGATTCCTCAACGTCCGACCCCTCAAATAAAACCTCGTACACCGCGTGCACAATAGGCAGGTCAACGCCGTATTCCTGACCGAGTTTATAAAGAGCCTTCGACGTCATCACGCCCTCGGCTAATTTTTCAAACTTAACGCCCTTAACGAACTGCTCGCCGTACTTTCGGTTGTGGCTCCAGGGGGAGAAGAGCGTCGCCTCGTAGTCACCGAGGTGGCAAAGTCCGTAAGCGCTGAACTCGTTTCCGCCGAGCGCCTTAATCAGCCTTGCAATCTCGCGAGTACCCCTCGCCATCAAAGCGCCCTTAAGCGAAGTATATCCCAAGCCGTCGAGCATACCTGCGGCAATTCCGATAACGTTCTTTGCGGCAGCGCCGATTTCCGAACCGATTAAATCCGTTCCGAGGTAAAAGCGGATAAGCTCGCTGGTAAACTCAGAAACAAGCTTTTCTTTAACCTCCTGATTGTCGCTGTCAATTACCATACAGTTTGGAATTCCCTTAACATAGTCCTGCGGATGTCCCGGACCTACCCAAACCGCAACGGGAGTTTTGCTTGTGTCTACAAAGTCGCCTACAACCTGCGAAAGCCGCTTGCCCGTAGTCACCTCAACGCCCTTCATACACAGCACAATAATCTTGCCGTCAAGGTTGTACTTTGAGATGTCCTCAAAGTAAGAGCGCAGGTATTGCGAGGAAATTGAGATTATAATAACCTCGGCGCGGTTAACCGCGTACTCAAGGTCGTCCGATACCTCAATGCTCTCGGGGAAGGACAGATAGTCGTTCTTGCGCGTGGTTTTTAGCTGTATAAATTCGGGAGCGTCCGACAGTCCGCAGGAAAGCACCTCGTGGCCTGTTTTATCGAGATACCACGCAATGCAGCTGCCCCAGCGGCCGCAGCCCAAAACTGAAACTTTCATAAGCTACCTCTATGTATTAAAGTAAAATAATAAGCATTAAAAAACCCGCCCGACCGTATGATTTAATAATAACCTGCCTACGAGTAGAACAGGTGGGTGCCCACCTTCAAGCTTCAGGCTCCCTTCTTCCAAAAAGTGGGAGGTCTGCACACCACTTAAAGAGTAAAGCTCCCGATTTAAGAGTTGTAGGGTTATTTTAAAATCATTCACGCATCGGGCAGGTCATTTACCTAACCCAAATATATTATATGAAGAAATTTTCCGTTTAACCGTAGAATTCGGCATTGTAACGTTCTTCAAAAATTTCAGAGACTGCGCTTGTAATATCGTGCTCGGGAACGCCGAAAAATGTTTCCTCTCCGTTTTGTACCGCCTTAAGAACAATATAGTCGGCGCTTGACTTCAGAGCAGTCAGGCTGTCCTCAAAACGCTTTAGAAGTACGTAGTATTTTTCGCCTTGATATTCGATAATATCGAGCACTTCAAACTCGGTATTTTTGCCGTCCTCACCGCAAAGCGTTAAAATATCCGGCAAATATTCGTCTGACATAAGCTATCACCGAACCGTTTGAAATTTACAAATCTCTTTTTTCTAATATAATTGTACATTGTTTTGGCTTAATAGTCAAGTATTTTAGTGCTCTAAAAATAAATATATATTTTTATAAATTTTCTATAAAAAAGTGTTGACATTCAACAAAAAGTATGATATAGTATAGTCAAGATAAATTTAGAGACTTCCTTTCTATGTGCTTGATTACTCCATAAAATTACCTAAAAACCGACGGCTTCCTACCGTCGGTTTTTACGTTTTATCTTAAATTATTAATCTTTTGACATTTATATTGAAAACCGCGTTAAAATGGGATATAATTAGTTAAATTATGATATGATTGGAGATTATTATGCGCGCTTTTGAAAAGCTCCCTGCGCAGTTTCAAAACGACAGCGTAAAAGCGTATTATGATATACTGAGCAAACGTCAGGGCTCAATAATCCTCAAAAGAGTTTTTGATATTATTGTGTCATTAATTCTTCTTGTTTTTCTGATTATTCCCATCGCCGTTATCTCGATATTAATCAAGGTTAATTCTCCCGGTCCGGTGCTCTTTAAGCAAAAGAGGGTAACAACCTACGGCAGAATTTTTAAGATTTACAAGTTTAGAACCATGGTTGTAAACGCCGAGAGCTTAGGCTCGAAGGTAACTACCAAAAACGACGCGAGAGTAACCTCGATCGGCAAAACGCTCAGAAAGTTCCGCCTTGACGAGCTTCCGCAGATTTTCAACGTAATCGGCGGTTCAATGTCGTTTGTCGGCACGCGCCCCGAGGTTCAAAAGTATGTAGACCTCTACGAGGACGAGTATTACGCTACCTTGCTCCTGCCTGCGGGTATCACCTCGCTCACTTCAATCAAGTTTAAGGACGAGGAAAATCTGCTCTCCGCGATTGTCGATACCGAAAAAATCGACGAAACCTATGTTAAGACCATTTTGCCTCAAAAAATGGAGTATAATTTGCAGTATACAAAGGAATTCGGTTTTCTTTCCGACATAAAAATTATGTTCAAAACCGTAAAGGAAGTTATTTCATGACCTTAAAAATAAGGAGTTTTCTGAATGAATAGGGTAAAAAGTTTTTTGAACGATACTTCTCTGTTCAGAAAAATTTATATAATCGACCTGTTTTTGTGTATGGTGTCGTATGTTCAGCTCCTCGGTTATGTGATGCTTCCTTTTTTGTTCATCTGGGGACTGAGGATGGTTTATTTTAACCAGCACCGTTACAACACGTTTTTCAAAATGCGCTTCGGCATCTGGGTAGGCGCCTTTATCGCGGCTTCGCTTTTGCCGATATTCTTTAACATCACTCTGTCCGCGATAATCAGCGTGATAATGTTTTTCCACACCTTTATCTGCTTTTTCGTTTTCTACGGAATGCACACCGAGGCTGACTTCAACTTCAAGAACGAGCTGTATTTTTTGGCGTATTTTATGGTTGTCGCCACCACAATACTTAACGTGGTAGGATTTTTCTGTCTTATGTTCGGAATCCACTTTGACTGGAACTACGAGGATTTGTACTGGATACGTTTTCCGCTGTACGAAAACCGCTTTACAGGCGCGTTTTACAACCCGAACCTGCTCGGCTTTGTGTCGGCGGTCGGCATTGTTTGCTGTCATATTCTGCACAAGGACGGTCTGGTTGACGAAATCGAAAAGCCTAAGTTCAACAGGGTTTTAATCGCGGCGAGCGGTACGGCGAATGTATTTTCGCTGATTTTGTGCGACTCAAACGCGGCGTTTGTGCTTATGCTCGGCTACGTATTAATCTACGTGGTTTATATGTTCTTTGACGTTAAGCGCAAGTTCTCTCCCGGAAAAATGTTCATCAGGATAATTACGATGATTTTGCTTGTCGCGGTAATCTCAGGCGCTTCAATGGCGTTTAGAACCGTGTTCAAGGCAGGCTTTGCGGTCGTCAACGCCAAGACCAACGCTCTTGTCGATATACTGTTCCGCGACGAGGAGATAATCAAGGAGATTGAGCAGGAGGAAGGTGCCGATGAAAACGGCGAGGCTTCCTTCGACCACGAGAATACCAACATCGACAGCGGCAGGCTGAGGATGTGGAAGGAATCCGTAGGGCTGTTCAAAATCTCTCCGATTATCGGTATCTCAAACGGCAACATAGTCTTTTACAGCGGAAAATACCTAACAGGTGAGCTCGAATACAACTATAATCACAACGACCTGCACAACGGATTTTTGACGATTTTGGTATCGACAGGCGTAATCGGCGCTCTGCTGTTCGGAATTTTCGGCTTCCGCGTCGGAAAGCACGCCTTCCAGCACCTTTTCTGGCAGGAAAAATCATGGCGGTTTGACGTCTACCCATGCCTGTTCGCCTTTTGCGGAGCGTACGCCGTCTACGCGCTGTTTGAAAAGGCTCTGCTCTACGATATATCGTTTATGGTAATGTGGTTCTGGCTGTTTATGGGCTATCTGAGCTGTTATATAGTAAAGCTCGAGCCCGACCTTCAAACTCAGTACCTTTTCAATAAAAAACGCCTGACAAGAACTATGCTGTAAGGGTTGTTTGGTTTAATAAATTGAAACAAAAGTAAGTAATAGAAACGGCGGCGAATGATTTGCATTATGTCGGAAAAATCAATAAGCGGCTTTATAGTTGCGTAACAACAGATATTTCAACAGATGAATTAATTATTACCGAAAAGCAAGTTGAGCACATATTTCAAAATCATCCGAATGATTTTATTGATTTGCAAGATGTTATTTCAAGTATACAAGAAGCTGCTTTTTCTCCGGATTATATAATTGAATCAGACAAACCGTCCACCGCTTTTATACTGAAAGAACTGTCAAACCAAAAAGGTAAAAGCAGATTGATTATGAGAATAAAAACAAGCTCTGATTCTATGAATTACAAAAATTCAATTATTACATTCCAAAAAGTGAGAGAAAAAGAATGGAAAAGAATTATCAATAATAAAAAAATACTTTACAAAAGTGAATAATTCAGCTATAATAGTAGTAGGATAAAGGTGGATATTTGAGGTGGTAAATTTCGTCCCGACCACACGCCGCCGGTACTGACAGGACTTTGTCCGAGAGATGCAGGAGAATGGGACGCCTGCCAAATATCCGCCTATACCTATAAATTTCAACCGCTCCGCGTATGCAGGGCGGTTTTCTTATGCTTAAATTCATTCTGCTAACCCCTTCCAAAATGACTATTGATAATTTAACGGAATTATTGTATAATAACCATAGGTATATATTTTTGCCTATGGTTATTCTTATATAACGGTGATGTTTTTATGAGGCTTTTCTTAAAACGCGACGTGTCATTGGGAGAATCCGCCTTTGTTGTCTGCGACGAACAGGGGAGGGAGAAGTACCGCGCCTCGGTTGACAGAACAAAGGTCGGGGGAAAGTACAGAATTCTCGTGAGCGGTAACGATGGTCAGACAGTCTGCAAAATCCGCGAGCTTCCGATTGTCGGCACAAAAACCTTTGTCTTTAAGGTGAACAAAAAGCATGTCACCTTTGTTGCCGTGCCCACCGCAAACGGCGTTTACAGCTATTTTTACGGCAATAACTGGCACATTTCGGGCGAGCTTGCCTCTAAAAACTTTGTAATCATAGACGTTGACAAAAGCGAAATTTTACGGCACAGCAAGCATATGGACTATTGCGAGCTTGAAATTTTCCGCGAGAGCGAGGAAATGTACTGCGTTGCCGTGTCAATTTGCGCTAATCTTATAAACACAGTAGAAAAGCTTGCCGTTCAGGCAGTTTAGGAGGACTAATATGAACAAGCTCTTACAGCTTTTAAGCACAAACTCACAGTTTTCAACAGCCGAGCTCTCGGCAATGCTCGGAGAGCCCGAGGACTACATCAAGGCTCAAATTAAAGAGTACGAGATGAAGGGCGTTATCAAGGGCTATCAGGCGGTTGTCGATTGGGAAGATATCGACGACAGCCACGTTGAGGCGATGATTGAATTAAAGGTAAGCCCCAAAAGGGAGACAGGCTTTGACGAAATGGCGCAGATGTGTATGGCGTTTGACGAGGTTGAGTCCGTGTACCTTATGGCAGGCGTTTACGACTTTTTGCTTATCGTAAAGGGCGAGTCAATGCAGGATATCGCTATGTTCGTAGCCAAAAAGCTTTCGACAATCGACGGCGTAATCTCCACGGGAACGCACTTTATTTTGCGCAGATACAAGGATAGGGGAATGAACCTGTTCGAGCCCGACAAACAGGCTGATGAGAGGAGTCTTATTCTCTAATGGACTATAAAAAGTATTTGAACGAAAGTATTCAGTCCGTAAGCCCCTCGGGAATTCGAAAGTTTTTTGACATCGCCAACGAGATGGACGACGTTATTTCGCTGAGCATTGGCGAGCCGGACTTTCAAACCCCGTGGCATATCCGCGACGAGGGAATTCACAGCCTTATCAAGGGCAAAACGTGGTATTCGCCCAACCGCGGCTTTGCGGACTTGTTAAAGGAGGTTACGCGCTACTACGAGCGCAGGTTTAACCTTACATATTCACCCACAGAGCAAACTCTTGTAACCGTAGGCGGTTCCGAAGCGATTGACCTCGCTTTCAGAGTTTTGATACAGCCCGGCGACGAGGTTATTATTCCCCAGCCGTCGTTTGTCTGCTACGAGCCCTTGGCGGTTATGGCAGGCGGTGTTCCGGTTATTATCAACACAAAAAATGAGGATAATTTCCGCCTTAAGGCTGACGACTTGCGCGCGGCAATCACGCCGAAAACAAAGCTTCTTGTCCTGCCGTTCCCGAACAACCCCACAGGCGCGATTATGGAAAGGCGAGACCTCGAGGAAATCGCGAAGGTTGTCAAGGAGCACGACTTGCTTGTGCTCTCGGACGAAATATATTCAGAGCTAACCTACGGCGGACGTAACCACGTGTCAATCGCCTCGATAGACGGAATGTACGAGCGCACGGTTGTAATAAACGGCTTTTCAAAGTCATACGCCATGACAGGCTGGAGACTCGGCTACGCCTTAGGTCCTGCGCCGATAATCGAGCAGATGACCAAGCTCCACCAGTACGGCATTATGTCTGCCCCGACCACCGCCCAGTACGCCGCAATCGAAGCCTTAAAGCACGGCGACAGGGACGTTAAGCGTATGCGCGACGAGTACGATATGCGCCGCAGACTGGTTGTTGACGGCTTCAACGATATGGGACTTTCATGCTTTGAGCCGCTCGGCGCGTTCTATGTATTTCCTTGCATAAAGTCCACAGGGCTTGGCTCCGAGGAATTCTGCACGCGCCTGATTATGGAAAAGCACGTCGCCGTTGTGCCCGGCACAGCGTTCGGTGAATGTGGAGACGGCTTCGTCAGAGTTTCATACTCCTACTCGCTAAAGCACCTTAAAATCGCGCTGGAGCGTATTAGAGAATTTGTAAAGGAGCTTAAGAATGAAAACAACGGTTAAAGCTCCTGCCAAGATAAATTTAACCCTCGAGGTGCTCTCAAAGCGCCCCGACGGCTACCACGAAATTTCAACAATTATGCAGGCGGTGTCGCTTTACGATACCGTAACGCTGAGCAGTAACGACAGAGGTGAAATCACAATTTCCTGCAACTACGACGGCGTTCCCTGCGATGAAAAGAACATATGCTACAAGGCTGCCGAACGGTTCTTTGAGTACACAAAGCAGGAGAATAAGGGACTTCATATCGACATCGACAAGCAAATCCCGACTCAGGCAGGTCTTGCAGGCGGCAGCAGCGACGGCGCGGCGGTCATTATGGGACTAAACGCGATGTTCGGCACAATGCTAAAGCCTGCCGAGATGTACGCCTTGGGCGAGCGCGTAGGCGCGGACGTTCCGTTCTGTATTGCAGGCGGCACAAAGCTCTGCACGGGCATCGGCACGACGATGAAAAAGCTTCCGTCCTTTAACTGCTCGGACATCGTAATCTGCAAGCCGCAGACCGTCAGCGTTTCCACCGCGGAAGCGTATCAAAAGGTTGATGCGCTCAACCCCCATCCGTCCTATACCGACGAGATGATTAAGGCGCTCTACTCGCGCGATATGTTCCTGATTTCGAGCACGTTTTTCAACGACTTTGAGCTTGCCCTGCAAATCCCCGAGGTCAATGAGATTAAGAGCATTATGCTCAAAAACAAGGCTCGCGGAGCAGGAATGAGCGGCTCGGGCTCGGCTGTTTACGCAGTGTTTACATCCTCGCGCAAGGCTAAGCAGTGCTATGAGGCGCTTAAAGAGCAGTACCCCGAAACATTTTTGTGCAAGCCGATAAAAGTTGGCTGCGCGGTTGAATAAATAAACTTAACCTGTCCATAATCCCGTTGAAAGAAAGGACAGGTTTTTGTTTATGAAGCTCATTGTAAAATCACTCTGCACCGCGTTCATAATCGCGGTTATTTACTCGGTAATTCCGTTTCAGGCGCAGTGCGAGAACATCTCAAACGACGTGTTCCGCCTTCACGTGCTCGCGAATTCCGACAGCGAATACGACCAAAGCATTAAGCTAAAAGTCCGCGACAAGGTGCTTGAATACTCGGAAGATATGTTCAAAAATGCCGCTTCAAAGGAACAGGCAGAAAGCCTGACAGCGGAAAATCTTACTAATATTGAACAAATCGCAAATAACGAATTAAAGCGCCTCGGCTGTAATTACACCGCCAAGGCTGAGATAAAAAATATGTACTTTACAACGCGCGAATACAGCGCCTACACACTTCCGTCGGGAATGTACGACGCACTGCGTATCACCCTCGGAAAAGGCGAGGGGCACAACTGGTGGTGCGTGATGTACCCGTCAATTTGCCTTTCCACCGCAACCGAGCAGGACGAAAAGGCAAAGCAGGCGCTTGACGAGAGCGAATATGACGTTGTAAAAAACGAAAAATACGAATATAAATTCAAGGTGGTCGAGCTTTTCGAAAGGCTCAGCTCGCTTTTTAACGGAGGATAAAATGCTTCAGTTTATTTTGGGAAGAAGCGGTTTCGGCAAAACCTCTTATATCTACGGAAAAATTAAAGAAATGGTGCTCTCGGGCAACGACAAAATTATTATGCTCGTCCCCGACCAGAGCACCTTTGAAACCGAAAAGGCGCTTTTTGAGCTTTTGGGGGCGAAAAACTCCAAAAACGTCAGCGTTTTCGGTTTTTTAAGCCTGTGCAGAAGCGTCTTTGAGCAGACCTCACACCTCCCGAAAAACGTGATTGACGACGGCACGCGCAGCGTGATTATGAGCCTTGCGCTTGAACAGCTCAGCGGCAAGCTCACGCTTTTGAGCGAGGACAAAAACAAGGGCATTTCCGATTTGATGATTGCAACGCTGAAGGAGTGCAAAAAGTCGTATGTCTCCACCGATATGCTCCGCGCCGCGGCGGATAATATCGACGACGAAACCGTGAAAACCAAGCTTAACGAGGCTGCTCTGATTTTCGACAGCTTCGACGCGATTGTGTCGCAGAGCTATATCGACCCTCTCGACGACCTCGACAGGGTGCATAATATTCTCTTAGAGAATAATAACATTTTTAACGGCTATACGCTCTTTGTGGATTCGTTCAGCGGCTTCACCGCCCAGCAGCTAAGGCTTATCAGGCTTTTGATGGGCAGGTGTAATGAAACCTACATCGCCCTTACCCTCGATTCCGAACAGACAGGGGAGGAGGATGTTTTCGCGACATGTAACGATACCTACAAGCGCCTTAAAGCCATCGCAAATAAGGATTTTATTAACATCAAAGCGCCCGTTAAGCTTAATGAATGCACGCGCTTTAAAAACAACGAGCTTAAAACTCTCGAGGCGTTCGCCTTTCGCAACCGCAAGCCCGAAACGCCATATCCCGAAACGCCCGAAAATGTCAGCATTTATCAGGCTTCCGACGCTTACGACGAGTGCGAGTACATAGCAAGGCAGATCAAGCACCTGATTATTGACAAGGGTTATTTTTACTCCGATATCTCGGTAATTTGCCACGAAACCGACAACTACAACGGCATTTTGGACGTGATTTTCGAGAAATACGACATTCCTTATTTTATGGATATGCGCAAGGACGCGGACATTAAGCCTGTAATCAGGTTCGTAAATTCCGTGTTCAGGATTATCCTCGACAACTTCGAGCGCGAGGATATTTTATCCCTGCTGAAAACACGCTTGACCGCCAATTCTTCCGATGAGATAAACGACTTTGAAGGCTACGTTTACATCTGGAATATTAACAACTCAGGCTTCAAAAACGAGTTTACGCAAAATCCCTCGGGCTTTTCCGAAAAATTTTCCGAGGCAGACGAAAAAGCCCTTAAATCCGCGGAAAAAGTGCGCCGTTCGGTTGTTGAACCGCTCATTAAATTCAAGAATGACATCAAGGATAAAACAGGAAAAGAGATTTCAACTCTGCTTTACCGTCTGCTCGAGGATATGGGCGTTCCCGACGCGCTCAGACGGCTCTACGACGAGTTTACAGCGCTTAACGAGGACGATTACGCCGCGGAGCAAATCCGTGTTTGGGAGCTTTTGATGGACGCTCTCGACAAAACCGTTGCCGTAATCGGGGATAATATCCTATCGGCAAAGCGCTATTATGAGCTTCTCTCAAAGCAAATCCGCTCCATAGATTTTGCCGAAATTCCGCGCAAGCTCGACTGTGTAACCGTCACAACCGCCCAGCGCGTGAGGATTTCATCCCACAAGGCGGCGTTTGTAATCGGCTGTAACGACGGCGTTTTTCCTGCCGCGCCCAAGAGCACGGGGCTGTTTTCGAGCTACGAGCAAAAGCTATTAACGCTAAACGACCTCAACTTTGTCGAGGACTATTCGAGCGCCTCGAACCTCGAAACCTATATGGCGTACTGCTGTATCACCTCGGTGTCGGACAAGCTTTTTATCACTTATCCCACACTCAACTTGAAGGGCGAAAAGTTCAAGCCCTCTCAGATTATCGACGAGACCGCCGAGGCTCTGCCCAAAATCGGCGTGCTCAACAAAACCGCCTTTGAAAACGACAAATCCGAGCATATGCTGGCGCTTAAACCTGCGTTTGAGGAGTACGCGCGTTCGCTTTTCGGCGGAAACGATATTACCGCACTCGGAGAATTCTTCGATAATAATCCCGAATATCAGCCAAAGGCAGAGGCTGTGCGCCGTGCCGTGCAAAAGTCTCCGTTCAGGATTGAAGATAAACAAAACGCCGAAAAGCTCTTCGGTGAAAATCTGCACATCTCAGCTTCTCAGCTCGAAAAGTTCAGCAATTGTCCGTTCTCGTACTTCTGCAACTACGGTCTGCGAATCCGCGAGCGCTATAAGGCAGAGATTAACCCGATGGAATTCGGCACGCTCGTCCACAGGATTTTGGAGCTGTTCTTTGATAAATTCGACAAATCCGAGTATAGCGTAATGGATGACAGCGAAATTGAGCGTTTCATCAACGACTCGCTCGCAGACTACCTCGCGACCTACCTCGGCGGAGAGGAAAACAAAACCGCCGCGTTTATGTATGAGCTCAAAAACATCAGCTCAAACGTCTTTGTGCTCTTAAAGCATATCATCGAGGAGCTCTCGCAGAGCGACTTTGATGTTGCCGACTGCGAATTGAATATTTCACAAGAAATTCCCGAGTACACCGTAAAGCTCAAAAACGGCAGAACCGTGTCAATCCGCGGAAGCGTTGACCGCGTTGACGTTATGGAAAAGGACGGCGTAAAGTACCTGCGCGTTATCGACTACAAAACAGGGCCTAAGGACTTCAAATTAAGCGACGTGCTCTACGGCGTTAACCTGCAAATGCTCATTTACCTGCACTCAATCGACACCACAGGCAAACAGCGCTACGGCGAAATTACGCCTTCGGCAGTGCTCTATATGCCTGCGGCAATCACGTCCGTTTCAGCCGACAACCTATCCGACGTGCAGATTAAAAAAGAGCTCGACAAAAAGCTGAAAATGAAGGGCGTAGTGCTCGACGATCGCACCGTGCTGCACGGAATGGACAAGACCGACTCAGCCACATACATACCCGTAAAGCTTGAATTTGACAAGCGGCAGATTTTCAGCAGGCTGAGCGGCAGTGAATTTGACACGGTATTTAAGAAGATTGATATGACCGTAGGGGATATGGGCGACAGGCTCTACGACGGAAAAATTGAGGCTTCACCGCTAAAGGGAGCCTACGACGGCTGCGCCTACTGTCCCTACGACAGCGTTTGCGCCTACCGTCAGAGCGAACCGCGCAACGCCTTAACGGGCTTTGACAAACAAACTCTTATGGAAGAACTTGCAAAGAAAGGCGGTGACAGCAATGCCTAACTGGACAGACAGTCAGCTTGACGCGATAAATTCAACCGAAGGCTCGGTGCTTGTCTCCGCCGCGGCAGGCTCGGGCAAAACCGCCGTGCTCGTCGAGCGCGTAAAGCGGCTCATCACTCGCGAGGAAAATCCTGTTGACGCCGACAGACTGCTCGTCGTTACCTTTACAAGGGACGCCGCGTCCGAAATGAAGCAGAGAATCAGCCGCGAAATCAGCAAGCTGATTAAGGACGACCCATACAATCCTGCGCTGATTAATCAAAAAAAGCGCTTCGCAAACGCGCATATTTCCACAATTGACAGCTTTTGCGGCGACATTGTAAGGGAGTATTTTCACGCGCTCGGAATTTCCTCTGATTACCGTATAGGCGATAAGGGCGAGCTCGACGTGCTGAGCAAAAAGGCGCTTGATTTGACCTTTGAAAAGTTTTATAATTCAGATACAAACGGCTTTACAGACCTCTTAAACGCCTTTTCATCAGCGAAAAAGAGCGACGCTCCGCTTCGCAAAACCGTGCTTAAAATCTGCGAATTCCTCTCAACCCAGCCGTTCCCCGGCGTTTGGCTCGACAATATGCTTAACAGCTACGCCGAGCGCTGTTTTTCCAAATCGCTTTGGGGCAGGATTATCATAAGCAGTATCTCGGACAACGTTAACCGCCTTGTCAGCCTTATGGACAGCGCCGAAAGGTCGCTTGAAAACGAGCCCGAGCTTGCGGAAAAATTCCTTGACGCCGTGCGTGAGGACAAAAGCTGGCTCAAAAAGCTGCTTACGGTTATCGCGAATGATAATTGGGACGAAATGACGGCGTTCCTAAAGGGCTTTTCGCCTCAAAAAAATATCCGCGCTCCAAAGGGCTTCACCAACCATCCGGTTAAGCTTTCCGTTGCCCAAAAGCGCGATACCGTAAAAAAAGAGATTGAAAAGCTGGTAAATAATTACAACTACACCGAGGCTCAGGCCGACGAAGAACTCGCTGAAATGCGGTTGTTATTCGCCGTCCTTTTCGACATTGTAAGGGAGTACCTCGCGGTTTATAGCAAGCTTAAAAACGATAAAAATATCCTCTCATTCTCCGACGTTGAACAGCTTGCCGTAAAGCTTTTGGCTGAGTATAACGGAGAAAACGGCTTTGTAAAAACCGCCGCGGCAAATGAAATCTCCAAGCGCTTCGACGCGGTAATCGTAGACGAGTATCAGGACGTAAACGAGGTTCAGGAGCTGATTTTCACAAGCGTTTCAAACGGCAACAACCTGTTCACCGTAGGCGACGTAAAGCAGAGCATTTACAGCTTCCGCCAGGCAAGACCGCAGATTTTCATCGACAGAAAGGACAACTGCATCCGTTACGACAGGGAAAATCCAGAATATCCCGCGGTTATAATTCTTGATAAGAATTTTAGAAGCCGCTCTCAGGTATGCGACACAGTTAATTTTATCTTTTCAAAGCTGATGTCCAAGCGCGCAACGCAGATGGACTACACCACGGACGAGTACCTCTATGTCGGCGCTGATTATGACGAGGGAGAAAACTGCGAGACCGAGATTGCGCTGATTGAAAAATCCGCCTTCTCCGACGATATCTCAAAGGCTGAGCTCGAGGCAACCTACATCGCTCAGCAGATACATAAACTAAAGGCTGACGGCTACACCGTGACAGGCAAGGACGGCGTTAAGCGCTCTGTAACCTACGGCGACTTTGCCGTAATTTTGAGGAACACAAGCTCGGGCGGAGCGTTCAGCTCGAACGATGAAGGCAAGCGCAAGGGCGCTGTCGAGTTTGTAAAGCACCTGACCGCAAAGGGAGTTCCTGCCTATTGCGAGGACACCGAAAACTTCTTCGATTCCACCGAGATTAAATTGTTGCTCAATCTCCTGCGAGTGGTTGACAATCCGTCGCTCGACATTCCTTTGCTATCGGTAATTTGCAGTCCTGTCTACGGCTTCACACCCGACGAGCTTGCCGAAATCAGGGCGAAAAACCGCTACGTCAGCCTGTATTCCTCGCTCTGTCAAAACAGGGAAGGTAATGACAAAATCGACGGCTTTTTAACCGAGCTCAATAAATTAAGACAGCTGTCAAGCGTCTGCACTGTCGACGAGCTAATCGGCAGACTGCTCGACACCACCGCTTTAGGCGCGATAACCTCGGCGGTAAAGGGAGTAGAAACCGCGCAGAAGAACATCAACCTTCTCCGCGTGTACGCGCGTGATTTTGAAAAGCACGGCTACAAATCGCTGTCCGATTTTATCGCCTTTATCGACAAGATGATTGAGACTGACAGCACCTTAAACGCCGCTTCAAACGCTGATTCTTCAACCGTGAACGGCGTGCGTGTTCTCAGTATACATAAGTCAAAGGGACTTGAATATCCCGTCTGCTTCATCGCGGACACCGCCCATCAGTTCAACCGCAACGAGTTCAGCGACGACGTGCTCCTTGACTGCCGCGCAGGGCTCGGAGTAAAGCGTAAAAACGGAGTTTTGCGCTACAATACATTGCCGAGAACAGCGGTTAGGCTCGAGCTCGAGCGCAACCAAATTGCTGAGGAAATGCGCCTGTTCTACGTGGCATTGACGAGGGCGAGGGAAAAGCTATATATAATCGGCACGGTTGACAGCGCCGAAAAATTCAAGGACAGCGTTTATTCAAAGCTCAGCGGCAACGCGGTAGAGCCTTATTCGGTGTCGTCATGTAAGTCGATGTTTGAGTGGACTATGCTCTCGGCACTGCTCAATCCGTCTGTAAGAAAGCAGGTTTTGCCCCACGCCGAAGCCGTAAGCATTGAAAGCTACCCCGAGTGGCGCTATACCGAGATAAAGTCCTTTGACGACATTATAAACCCCGAGGGCGTTGTTGCGGAGATTACAGAAAGCGTAATGCAAACAGACATTTCCGAAAAAATCAATTACGCCGAAATTCTCAGGAAAAACCTCGAATTCAAGTACCCCAACGCGGAGATTATGGATCTTCCGCAAAAGGTCACAGCCTCGCAAATTGCCCACAGCCAAAACGACGAATACTTTGAAAAGGTACTCAGAAAGCCGTCGTTTATAATGGACAAGGCGCAGTCGGTTGACATCGGTACGGCTCACCACCGCTTTTTGCAGTATTGCGACTTTGCCGCCGCGAAAAATGATATCTCGGCAGAGCTTGACCGTCTTGTAAAATCAGGCAGGCTCAGCGGCGAGCAGGCGGATAGCGTTGACCTTAAAAAGCTTGAAGAAATGCTCAGCGGAAGGCTCTTTGAGCGTGTTATGAACTCCCCGAAGGTATACCGCGAGGAACGCTTCACCGCGAAAATCCATCCCTCGCTGCTCGACGAAAAGTATAAGGATATCGACCAAGACACCGGCATTATTATGCAGGGCGCGGTTGACCTCGCGTTTGTCGAGGACGGCAAGCTTGTGATTGCTGACTACAAAACCGACCGCGTCCGCGACATCGAAAAGCTCAGAACGTTGTACAAAAAACAGCTCGAGCTCTACAGCGAGGCGCTCTCAAAGTCGCTCGAAACCGAGGTTAAGGAGCTTATAATCTACTCAATCCACCTGGGAGATTATATAACTCTTTAATGCAAAACCTGCAATTGCATACAATTGTATACAAAAGCAGGGAAGATAAAGAAGATAAAGAAGAAGATAAAGAAGAAGATAAAAAAGAAGATAAAGATAAAGAGAAAAATAAAGAGAGAATAAAAAAGAAGAGAAAGATAAAGAGAAAAGAGACAGGAGTAAAAAACTCTTGTCTCTCTTTTTCTCTCTAATTATTTATCTCTTTTTGCTAATAAAGAATTATTATTTCTTTTTAAACTCTGTAATTTTGGAAGATACAAACTTCTGGATATCCATAGCGTCAAGAACGTCGATGTTACCGTCGTCATTTACGTCTGCCGCATATTTTTGTGTATCGTCAAAGCTTGCGTTGTCAGTCGCGTAAAGCTGAACCATAACCGCGTCCATTACATCAACCGTGCCGTCAAAGTTAACGTCACCGATAAGTATCGGCTCCGTTGTAGGCTCAACCGTAGTCTCGGCAGGCACTGTTGTCGGCTCAACCGTAGTCTCGACAGGCTCTGTTACAGGTTCAGTAGGCTCTGTGACAGGAGCGGTTGTGACTTCTTCAGTCGGCTCGGTTGACGGTTCAGGCTCTGTTACCGGCTCGGGCGGAGTAGCGTTTACGTTAAATTTTGAAAGGTTAATCATACCCCAGCCGTAGGTGTTGTCAAAGCCCTTAGCGCCGAGGTCAACGGAGTACTGCTTTAAAATATCGACAACTTGGTCTTGGTTTAGGTGCTTGCACCAGCTTTTGAGCAACGCTGCGGCTGCCGCGGCGTGGGGAGCGGCAAGGGAAGTACCCGAGTCAACCATCATAAGCCTTTTGTACGGAGCTAAGATTAAAACTCCCGGCAAAGCAAAGTCAACGTCCGCGCCTGTGTTGGCGTTCTCTGCAATTTTGTCGGAGGAATCAACCGAGGTAATTGTCAGCACGTTTTCCTTGTTTGCAGGGTAGCGGTCGGCGGTGTCGATCGACTGATTTCCCGCGGCGACGACAACTACAATGCCCTTGCTTACAGCCTCGGCAATCGCGTCGTCAAGAATTGTCAGCGTATGCTTGCTGTCAACCGCGCTCAGGCTCATATTAATAACGTCGGCGTTGTGCTCGATAGCGTAGTAAATCGCCCTGTTAACGTCGCTCAATTTTCCGCTGCCCGATTCACCGTTTACCTTTAGCGGCATAACCTTTACATTCGATGAGGTGCAGTCGGCAATAATACCGCTTACCATAGTGCCGTGGTACTGGGTGTCGTTAATGTCGGTATTGTTGTCAATAAAGTTGTAGCCGTCGTTTGAGTAGCGGTTTTTAACGTACTTGTTGCCCGTGTTAATTCCCGAGTCGATAACCGCGACCTTGACCTCGGGCAAATTGCCCTTTTTCTCCAAATTCTTCTGCAATACGTCAAGCCCCATATGCTTAACGCCCCAGCTCATATAGCCTAAAGCGTAGTTGTTGAGCGATTCGGTGACAAAGACCGGCTCGCTTTGTGCGAACGGAGCAATGACGATGACGGCGGAGAGTATAGCAGCCGTCAGTAATGCCTTGATTTTCAAAATAACACCTTGTTTCTATATGTTTTATTTTTTCTTAAATTCCGAAAGCTTTTCCGCCGCGTGCTTCTGAATGTCAGCCGCGTCAAGAACATCTACCTGTCCGTCGTCGTTGACGTCACCGACATATTGCTGGCGTTCGTCAAGCGTGGCTTTTTCAGAAGCGTACTTCTGAATCATAATAGAGTCGAGCACGTCAACGGTTTCGTCGCCGTTAACATCGCCTATCATACCGTAGTCCTCAGACTCTCTGTCGTAGATAACCGCTACGGTTTTAGCCTTGACAGTGCCCGAGATTTTGCCGCCCGATACGGTGTATGTATCGCCGTAAGCCTCGTCGGTGTACTCGCCGTCGGGCATTGTGACAGTCGCGTTAACGGCAAAGTCGGTGTCGCCGTAGTTGATTATTACAACGCCCTTTGTACCGCGCTGAACCATAATGTGAGTAAAGTTGCGGTCAATCGCGCCGATTTTGAAGGTTTCGCCAACCATAGCGTTGCGGAAGTGGTTAACAGCCGCAACCTCGGGGTGGTAGTAGTTGCCGTTGCCTGCAGCTCCGAGCACATTGTCGCCCCACTGATTATTCGCGCTGCTGTTGTTGGGACGCGCGTAGAACAGGGGAGTGGTGTCGCCCTTTGCGGCGATAATCGCCCATCCGGTTCTTACCTGCTGATCGTCAATTTGACTGTAGCTGCCGTCGTTGCAGTAGTTGTCGTGGCTCTCAACCCAAGTTACGAGCTTTGTGGGGTCAACGCCCGTAGCCTGATACGCCGTGAGGTTTTTGCTCTGGATTTTGTTGTTAGCGAGAGCGGTGCGCAGGTTTTTGCCGTATGACGAAGCGGTAACGCTCATAAGCTGAGAGTAGTCGGCAATTCTGTCGCCCTGTCCCTGCAAAACCTCGCCGTACTGGAACTCGGCACCGTTGTCAAGAATATTAGTCCAAAAGTCACTGGCAAAATCCTTGTTGTCCTCGATAGGCTCGTTCGGAAGCTCAATATGCTTTGCAGCGTCATAGCGAAAGCCGTCCGCGCCTGCTTCAAGGCAGTCGTTAAGATAGTTCTTAATCATGGTCTGAATAGACGGATTTGCTGTGTTTAAGTCTCAAAGTCCCGAGAGCTTGCCCTGCGTAACCTGATACCTTTTGCTCCAACTGTTAATTTCCAGCGTGGGGTGGAAGGCGTTGGGAATATTCTTAATCTGCGGCGAAATCGCGCTGTAGTCGCCCGAGCAGTGGTTTGCCACAACGTCAACAATAATTTTGATTCCGTACTTGTCAGCCTCGGTGCACATATCGCGGAACTCGTCAAGCGTGCCGAGCTGATAGTTGCCGATTGTGTAAAGCGTGGGCTGGTAGTGATAGTACCACTTGCCCCTGCCGTTAAGCTGCATTCCGCCGTTTTCGCCGACCTTGCACTGATTTATAGGCGAGGTCTGAACCGAGGTAAAGCCTGCCTCGGCAATCTGCGGAAGCTGTTCCTTGATTGTCTTGAACGACCAGCACCATGCGTGCAAAATAGCGCCGTCGTGGATGTTGGGCGCAAGGTGGTAATTTTTGGCGGATGTACTGTTGTCCGAAGTTTCAGCTCCCGATACCGAAAAGCTGAACGCTGTCGCGAGCATTAATACCGCAAGCAGTACCGCAAGCGGTTTTCTAAATTTAAATTTCATAATTGTTCCTCCTAAGTTAGAGATACAATAATTATACCATATTACAGGGTGATTTTAACGACAAAGTTTTATCATTTTATTTGTGTAAAATTACTAATAAAAAGGACGGACAACCGTCCGCCCGTGGTGTTATAAAATTAATCAATCCGCTTGTCGCAGTAGTCGCACATATGCATACCGAGCTTTTCATAGCTGTAATTAGGCAAATATTCCTCGGTTTGGGTAACGCACTTGGGATTTTTACAGCGGTGCTCGCAAATTTCTCTGTCCCTTACCTTGAGCACAAAGTCCTCGTCCTGCAAAAGCAGAAGGATAAGCGCCATTCTGCCGAACATTCCATACTGCGCCTGCTTAAAGTACAGCGCTCTGGGGTCGTCGTCAATGTCAACGGTAATCTCGTTAACCCTGGGCAGGGGATGAAGGATAATCATATCGTCCCTTGCATTTGCAAGCTTTTCTTTATCGAGCACAAACACGTCCTTTTGTGAGAGGTAATCTTCCTCGCTCTTAAACCGCTCGCGCTGAATACGAGTCATATACAGCATATCGAGGTCTTTAACCGCGTCGGCAAGGCTGTGTGAGATTGTGTACTTGCAGCCATGCTTTTCGAGGATGTCGATGATGTAAAGCGGAACGCCGAGCTCGGGAGTTGAGATGAGCGTAAAGGAGTTGTTCTCGTACTTTACAAGCGCCTTAATCAGCGAGTGGACGGTTCTGCCGTTGAGCAAGTCACCGCAAACGCCGATTTTGAGGTTGTCGAGCCTGCCCTTTTCACAACTGAGCGTTACAATGTCGGTCAAGGTCTGGGTGGGGTGGAGGTGTCCGCCGTCGCCGCAGTTAATCACGGGGATATCCGAGTACAGAGAAGCCGCCATTGCCGTGCCCTCAACAGGGTGGCGCATAGCGATAATGTCGGCATAGCCGCTGATTACGCTTACGGTGTCCTTCAAATTTTCGCCCTTAGCTACGGAAGAATTCATCGGATTGTCAAAGCCGATTGTACGTCCGCCGAGCTTAAGCATAGCCGTCTGGAACGACATCTGGGTTCTCGTGCTCGGCTCATAAAATAGAGTAGCGAGAATTTTACCGTCGCAGGCGTGCCTGTAGTCGGCAGGGCTCTGCATAATTTTCTTTGCCTTTTTAACGAGCTTGTCAATCTGAGCGGTTGTCATAGCCTCAATGTCAATCAGGTTTTTGCTGTACATATTTTTACCCCCGTTTGTTTTTGCGTTGTGTAGGAGCATTACCTGTCCCTACAATATATTCTATCAAAACATTGGCAATAAATCAATTGTTATTTTCAATTACCGCCTCGGCGCACTTTATTCCGTCAACCGCGGCGGAGATTATTCCGCCTGCGTAGCCTGCGCCTTCTCCGCACGGATAAAGACCGTCAAGCGCTATGCTTTGCAGGGTTTTGTTATCCCTGATAATTCTAATCGGTGATGAGCTCCTTGTTTCAAGCCCTGTCAAAACCGCGTCGGGGTTGTCAAAGCCCTTTAGCTTTTTGCCCATATCCGAGATTGCGGTTTTCATATTGTCCGCGACGTATTTAGGCAGGATTTTGTTAAGGTCGGCACATTCGTAAGCAGGCATAATACTCGGCTTTACCGCGCCTAATTTGCCTGAGCTTTCGCCGTTAATAAAGTCCTTTACCGTCTGCACGGGAGCGGTGTAGTCGCCGCCGCCCAGCATAAAGGCGGAGCGTTCAAGCTCGCGCTGAAAGTACATTCCGCCGAGCGGAGTTGTGCTGTCGTAGTCCTTCGGCGTTACGCCGACGAGCAGCGCGGCGTTTGAGTTAACTTCACTTCGCGCGAATTCGCTCATACCGTTGGTGCAGAGCATATTTTCCTCGCTCGAAGCGTTGACGACCTTTCCGCCCGGGCACATACAAAATGTGTAAGCGCCTCTGCCGTCCGCGGTGCGCGTGTTCAGCTTGTAATAAGCCGCGCCGAGGGCTTTGCTGCCTGCGAATTTACCGTACTGGCTCTTGTCAATTTCTTCTCTGAGATGTTCAATTCTCGCGCCTACCGAGAACGCCTTGGCTGCAATCGGGAGCTTTTTACTGTTGAGCATTTCAAACGTATCGCGAGCGCTGTGACCGATTGCGAGAATAACACTGTTTGTTTCGATTATCTCGTTCTTGCCTTTCTTTTCAACCGTCACCGAGGTAACTTTTCCGCCGGTTTGGTTAATGTCCGTCAGCTTTGCTTCAAACATCACCGTGCCGCCGAGGGCGATAATTTCCTCGCGGATATTCTTGACAGTGATTTTGAGCTTGTCCGTACCGATATGCGGCTTTGCGTTGTAGAGGATTTCCTCAGGCGCACCGTGGTTGACAAATTCATTAAGCACCTTGCGCTGACGGCTGTCCTTTGTGCCGGTGTTGAGCTTGCCGTCCGAGAAGGTTCCTGCGCCGCCCTCACCGAACTGAACGTTTGAGCTTGTGTTGAGCTTGCCGCCGTTCCAAAATTCATTCACGTCGGCTGTGCGGCTGTCAACGTCCTTGCCGCGTTCAATCAGTATTGGCTTTGCGCCGCTCTGGGCGAGGATTAACGCCGCGAAAAGTCCGGCAGGTCCTGCGCCTACCACAAGCGGAGAAATTGTGCCCTTCCACTCGGGAACGGTGTAGCAGTAAGGCTCGGTTTTAACGGCGTTTTTGCACTTTTTAAGCGCTGTATTTTCATTTGAATAAAGCTCCACGTCCACCGAGCAAAGGAAGTAGATATTGTCCTTTTTGCGCGCGTCAACCGAACGCCTGAAAAGGCTCAGGCTCTTTATGTCGCTGCCCTTAATTTTCAGCTCACGGCATAGCTTTTTTCTGAGTGTATCGTCGTTGTAGCTAAGGGGGATGTGCAGATTGTTAACTCTTATCATAAGCTTTCCCCCGCAATAATACCGCTTGCGAACGCAAAGTGCAGGTTATATCCGCCGCACTCGCCGCAAACGTCAATGGCTTCTCCGCAGATGTACAGGTTATTAACGCGCCTGCTCTGCATTGTCCTGCCGTCAATTTCGTTTCCCTTAACTCCGCCGATGGCGCACTGCGCCTGCTCAAAGCCTGCATTGCACGTGACGGTGAAGGTCATATTTTTAGCTGTTTTTACAAGCGCTTTAAGCTCGTTTTCGGTCAAGTCGGAAATATTCTTGTTAAGCTCGATTTTGCTCGTCTTAATTACAGCCTGAGCAAGCCTTTTTTGAAGAATACCCGTGAAGATATTTTCGGCTGTGAGGTCTGCAAACAGCTTTTTATTATTAAGTAAATGCGAATATAATTCTTTATCAGAAATATAATCAGCTAAATCGAGGCTGATTATATCGCCCTTTTCGGCGTAAAGGGATAGGTTGAACACACAAATACCCGACAATGCTCCGTCGGTAAACTGAACCTCGCCGCCTTCGGTTTTAATAAGCTTGCCGTTTCGGCTGAGCGTTACCGTTGCCGTTGCACGCAAGCCCTTTAGTGATTTTAAAACGCTCGATTCAACCTTGACAGGGCAGAGCGCAGGGGAGAAGGGAATGACGGTATGACCGAGGTTCTTTAGGTAATCGCTCGCGGAAGCACTGCCGCCGAGCTTGGGAGACGCCTTTGAGCCGCAGCAGATTACAAGCTTGTCCGCTGTAATCACATCGTCCGCGGTCTTTACCGTAAAGCCGTTTTGCCTGCTTATGCTGTGAATATTCTGCTTGCAGAGGATGGTTACGCCGAGCCTTTCGGCGTTGAAGCGCAGCACGTCGAGCACCGAGCTTGCCTGCTTGCTGACAGGGTAATACCTGCCCTCGCTGTCGCAGAAGGTCAGCAGACCGAGGTTTTTAAAGTACGACAAAAGCTTGTCCGTATCGTACCTTTCAAGCACGTCCGCAAGTCCGTCAAATGTGCCCTTGTATTTATCAGTGGCGACGTTTTTATTCGTCAGGTTGCACCTGCCGTTGCCGGTAGAGAGCAGCTTTTTTCCGACTCTGTCGTTTTTTTCGATTATCGCGATATTCAGCTTTGAATTTTTAAGCTTTGCGGCAACCGCGCACATCAAGCCCGACGCGCCGCCGCCGATAATAACCGCGTCAAATTGCATTTTCATATTTCACCTGTCACACCTGTCACAACTGTCAAATAAAAAGGCAGCGTTATGCTGCCCTTAATCTTTATTACGCCTTTGGTGCGAGCAGCGAGAAAATTCCGCCTGCGCCCATGCTTACCGCAAGGCTTGCCGCGCCCATGATAATTCCTGCGATTACAACGCCGCACATTACGGCGATTACGCTCTTTTTAAAGCCCATATCCAAAAAGCTTGCCGCAAGCGTTCCTGTCCATGCGCCTGTGCCGGGAAGGGGAATTCCTACGAACAGCATAAGCGCGATAAACAGACCTCTGCCTGCCTTAGCCTGAAGCTTTTTGCCGCCTTTTTCACCCTTGTTGTAGCACCAGGTAAAGAACTTGCCGATATATTTTTTGTCCTTACCCCAGATAAGAACCTTTCTCGCAAAGAAGTAAATCAGCGGAACAGGGAGCATATTGCCGATTACGCAGACAACATATGCCCAGAAAAGCTGCCAGCCTTCCATACCCATACCGACCGCGACGGGGATTGCACCTCTGAGCTCAACAATCGGAACCATTGAAATTAAGAATATAATAAGATACTTAACAAACATAGAATTCTCCTTGTAATTTTATCTTTGGATAGTATAGCAGAATTTGTCACATTTTTCAATATCGAAAACTTAAAATTTGGGGCATAATATTGAAATACTTTTATACTCATTGACATTATTATATTTTGAGATACAATATAATATGGGGAGTGATGAAATGGAGTCAAGGCGCACAGGAAAAGTTTTCAGAGCCGTTGTTTTTGCGCTTACGGCGTTTATGATTGGCTTTGCCTTTGTACATTCGTCAATGTCCGCCGCGGCTTCTTCGGTAGAGAGCGCCGAAACGCTTGATTTTATCACGCAGATTTTCCGCAGTCTCGGCTTTTCAATCGAGATGACCGACCATATCATCAGGAAGCTCGCGCATTTTTCCGAGTTTACCGTAATCGGCGGTCTCCTTACAAGCTGCGCGTACTCCTTTGACCGATTTAAGCCGTACAGATATATTTTTGCGGTGCTGTTTACAGGGCTTTTTACCGCGGTTATTGATGAATTTATTCAGCTTTTTTCGGACGGACGCTCCGGAGAGATTGTCGATGTCTTGCTCGACTTTTCGGGAGTTGTAACGGGAACGCTGATAATGCTTTTGTTTTACAAAATTTACATAAATATTCGTACAAAAAGTAAGAGGGATAAAAAAGAGAATGGGACAGACTAAAGAGGTTATTAAAGAGAACAAAATGGGCACTATGCCAGTAACAAAGCTGATTTTTACAATGTCGCTGCCTGCGATTTTGTCAATGACGATTTTGGCGATGTACAACGTTGTAGACAGCATTTTTATCGGCAATTACAGCCAAAAGGGACTTACGGCGATGTCGCTTGTATATCCCCTGCAGCTCGTGCTGATTTCGGTTTCGGTCGGCACGGCGGTCGGCGTTAACTCGCTTGTATCGCGTAAGCTGGGCGAAAAGCAGTTTGAGCAGGCAAATTCCGCGGCAACTCACGGACTAATCACATGCTTTTTCTCATACGCCCTGTTTTTAATACTCGGAATTTTCGCGGTAAGGCCGTTTATGAGCCTGTTTTCAACCGACGCCGAGACCGTGCAGTACGGCGTTGACTACCTCGCGATTGTGCTCTGCCTGTCGCTGTTTTCAATCATTCAGGTGATGATTGAAAAGACCCTGCAGGCTACGGGCAATATGATTTACCCGATGCTGTTCCAGATGGTCGGCGCTGTGGTCAATATCATCTTCGACCCGTTGCTTATTTTCGGCGTTGGATTTTTCCCCGAAATGGGCGTTGCAGGTGCGGCAATCGCGACTGTATTCGGTCAGTTCTGCGGAATGGTGTTCGCGGTAATCGTGCTCTTTACCAAAACGCACGAGGTCAAAATCAGCTTTAAGGGATTTAAGCTAAAGGGCAGCGTGCTAAAGCAGATTTACGCCGTCGGCTTTCCTTCAATTATTATGCAGTCAATCAGCGCTATTATGACGCTTGGACTTAACGCGATATTTACCGCTAACAATTCGGCTGCGTCGGTCACCGTTTTGGGCGTTTATTTCAAGCTGCAAAGCTTTGTATTTATGCCGTGCTTTGGCCTTAACCAGGGCGTTTTGCCTGTGCTGGGCTACAACTACGGAGCGAGGAACAAAAAGAGGGTTTACTCAACCTTAAAGGTCGGTATCACCGTCGCCGTTCTGATTATGGCGGCAGGCGTGCTGTTGATGTGGCTTATCCCCGACAAGCTTATTTCGCTGTTCGGCGGCGACCAAAGCCTGATGAACGCAGGCGTTCCGGCGTTCAGAATTATCAGCCTGTGCTTTATCCCTGCGGCGGTCAGCATTATTCTTATCACGCTGTTTCAGGCGACAGGCAAGGGCTTTAGAGGATTGTTTATCTCCTTTGCGCGTCAGCTTGTAGTGCTCCTTCCCGTGGCATATCTGCTGTCGGCAGTAATCGGCGTGGACGCGGTATGGTACGCCTTCCCGATTGCAGAGGCGGTAGCGCTGGTAATCGCGTTGCTGTTCTTTGTTAACCTCGTCAGGAACGATTTTAAGAAATTGCAGTAAATTTAATATCTTAACACCAAGCCTCGGCGCATATATATGTACCGAGGTGATTTTTTTGGAAGAAAAAATTTTGTACGATGAAAACTGGCAGAGCGTGACCTCTCCCGAGTACCCTGTTTTGAACGAGAGGGAAGAAACCCCTGCTCAAAAGCCCGAAAACCCCGAGCCTAAGCCGATAAATATCCCAAAGCAGTATTTGCTGACCTTTCAGCTTGTAGTCTGCATTTTGGCAGGAATCGGAGCATTCGCGCTTAAAAGCATAGGCGGAGAAACCTACGAAACAATCCGCGATTGGTACTACTCCGAGCTCAACAATACCGCGATTTTTGATAACAACAGCGGTTTTGACCTAAATCTTTTGCTCGGCAGGACTACGCCCGATGAAGCTGAAAATAGCTAAAATAAAAATCGAAATTTCCTTCACGCTTATCTGCATAGCAGGGATTTGCGTAATTTTGGGTATAACAAGCGGATTTTTTTGGTGCGCAGTTGCCGTATTAATTCACGAGCTCGGGCACTTGCTTATGATGATAAAGCTCGGCTTTTTGCCCGAGAAAATCAAAATCTCAGCCTTTGAAATAAAAATTTTCGACTCAAAAAGGCAGTCGCGGAGCGAAAAACAGAACTTTTTTATAATTTTTTCGGGCCCTGCCGTTAATTTTATTTGTTTTATTCCGTTTTATCTGTTATACTTATTAGGTAACGGAAATTTTCTGCCGTTCGCGCTGGCAAATCTATCGGTGGGATTGTTCAACAGTCTGCCTGTTTTGTCGCTCGACGGCGGACAGATAATTTTCATCTTGCTGAAACGGCGCTTAAACCCTGCAAGGGCTGAAAAAATCGTCGATATCATAACTCTCATCACGATTTTTCCGCTTGCGGTATTGGGTTTTGCGGTGCTGTTCAAGTCAAAATATAACTTTTCGCTGTTATTTATATGCGCGTATCTCATCATTTCGCTTGTCACGCGCTCTGACAGATACATATGACGGAGGATTTATGGTAAGCAGGGAAGTAGAAAAGCTTTTGCTAAAGGTTCAAAAGCCCGGTCGGTACGTCGGGGGAGAGCTCAACGAGGTTATCAAGGACAAAAAGGACATTGACGTCCGCTTTGCGTTTTGTTTTCCCGACACGTACGAGGTCGGAATGTCGCACCTCGGAATGAAAATTTTATACAGCCTTTTCAACTCGCGCGATTATATCTGGTGCGAGCGCGTCTTTGCGCCTTGGGTTGATATGGAGGAGCTGATGGTGCAGAACAATATTCCGCTCTACGCCCTCGAAAGCGGAGATCCGATTTCCGACTTTGATTTCATCGGCTTTACTCTCCAGTACGAGCTGAGCTTTACAAATATGCTCAATATGCTAAAGCTCGGCAACGTCCCGGTTAAAGCTTCCGACAGGACTGAGCTAAAAAATATCGTAGTTGCCGGAGGCCCCTGCGCCTGCAACCCCGAGCCGATTGCCGATTTTGTCGATTTGTTCTTCATCGGTGAGGGCGAGGAGGTTGACCTTGAGGTAATAGATTTGTTCCGCGAGTGCCGCGATCAGGGCAAGAGCAAGCAGGAGTTTTTAGAGCTCTGCGCACAGATTGAGGGCGTATACGTTCCTTCGCTCTACGACGTCGAGTATAACCTTGACGGCACAATCAAGAGCTTTACGCCGAAAAACGGCGCTCCTGCCGTAATTCATAAGCGCCTGATGGTCAAGATGGACGAGTCGTACTATCCCGACAACTTTGTCGTTCCGCTTGTTGAGATTGTCCACGACAGAGCAGTGCAGGAGATTTTCAGGGGATGTATACGCGGATGCCGTTTTTGTCAGGCAGGCTTTATCTACCGCCCTGTCCGCGAAAAATCTCCCGAGACAATCAACGCCCAGTGCAAAGCGTTGTGCGAAAACACAGGCTATGACGAGGTTTCTCTGTCCTCGCTTAGCTCGAGCGACTACAGCCAAATCGTTCCCCTGCTCGAAAAGCTGACCGGCTGGTGCAAGGACGAAAAGGTCAGCATTTCTCTGCCGTCCCTGCGCGTTGACGGCTTCACCGACGAGATTATGGACAGAATTAAAACCGTGCGCAAAAGCGGACTTACCTTCGCTCCCGAGGCAGGAAGCCAGCGTATGCGCGACGTTATCAATAAAAACGTAAAGCACGAGGAGCTTATGCAGACCTGCGCCACCGCGTTTGCAGGCGGATGGACTACCGTTAAGCTGTATTTTATGATTGGTCTGCCCACCGAGACTATGGACGACGTTGCGGACATCGCAAACCTCGGACAAGCCGTTGTAGATACCTACTACCAAACGCCGAACCGAGTTAAAGGCAGGTCGGTGAGCGTTACGGTTTCGGCTTCGTCATTCGTGCCCAAGCCGTTTACGCCCTTCCAGTGGGAACCTCAGGACACTATTCCCGTGCTCCACGAAAAGCAGGAGCACATCAAGGAGAGCATCACAACCAAGAAAATCCGCTTTAATTACCACGATGCCGACACCAGCTTTTTAGAGGCGGTGTTCGCAAGGGGAGACCGCAAGCTCAACAGGGTTATGGAGCTTGCCTGCGAAAGGGGCTTCCACTTTGACGGCTGGAACGACTGCTTTAGCCTTGAAAAATGGCTCGAGCTGTTCGAGGAGTGCGGAATCGACCCGGCGTTTTACGCAAACCGCCGCCGCTCCTTTGACGAAATTCTGCCGTGGGATCACATCGACTACGGCGTTACAAAGTCATTCTTAAAGAAAGAGTGCGAAAAAGCGTATCAAAACACCACAACGCCCCACTGCCGTGAAAAATGCAGCGGCTGCGGCGCGGCAAAATACGGGGAGGGAGTCTGCTTTGAAAAACGTTAGAATTTGGTTTGTTAAGGATTTTGAGTGCAGGTATATATCTCACCTCGACCTAAACCGCACAATGCTCCGCGCCCTGCACAAAAGCAAGCTGCCCATTTGGCACACCGAGGGCTTTAATCCCCATCCCTTCGCGACCTTTCCTTTACCGCTTTCGCTCGGTTTCAGGGGAGTTAACGAGTGTATGGACGTCAAGTTAGAGGATGATAATTATTCCTTAAAAGAAATAATACCGAAGCTTAACGCATGCTTACCGCGCGGAATAAGGGTGTTTGACGCAACCGAAGCCGTAATGAAGGCAGGCAAGGTCGCCTTTGCCTCGTTCACCATAAAAATCAGCGGAGATAAAATTCCGTCAAGCCTGATTTGTCAGCAAATTAATGAGCTTATGGGCGAAGAAAAAATCGAGCTCGAAAAAAAGACAAAGAAAAAGGGATTTAAAACCGTTGATATCAAGCCCGGAATAAAGAGCTTTGAGCTGACAGAAAAATTTGATTACGCAGAGCTCAGCGTTGTCCTCTCCGCAGGAAGCAGCGACAACGTAAACCCCAATTTGCTTATAACCGCGCTCCAAAACAAAACAGGCGCGGAGTATGATATTGACATTACAAGGAACGATTTGTTCGACGCGGATATGCGTCCGTTCAGATAGGCGGTGCTTATGTTTGAGTTTACAATCAAGGACAAGGATATCCTCAATGACTTTCTGAAAAAGTTTTCCGATTTCGTAAACAGGTCGTATAAGTTCACTATGACCTATCTCTCTAACCCGATGCTTGCGGATTTCAGGGAGAACGAAAGGCTGATTTTGATTTCGGTCAACAAGTCGGTTTATCAGAATATGTACAGCTTTTTGCGCCTTAACGACAGCCATATGCAGTACGCGGCTTTTTCGTGCCTTGAAACCGCCGTTTACGCAATCAGGCTGTACTACATTCTCGCGCATAACCCGAACTATATGCACGATTTTATCACAAAGCAGGATTTTTCGCTCGATTACTACGAGTACGAGGTCGCCGAAAAGGACAAGGACAAGGAGATTCAGGGTGAGGAATTTTCTGTAAAAGAATTTTACTTCGGTCTGCACAAGGTTAATACCTTTGAGCTTAAGAACTCCTCAATCTCAACCCAGATTATCGACCAAAATGTGTATCTCGGGCTTTCCTGCGGAAAAGAGCTCAGCGACGAGCTTCAAAACGAGGTACGCAAAAACCTGATAGGCGCGTATCTTTCGCTGAGCAAGCATACAAAAATGTTCTTTAACGGCGGTCTTGACGAGGAACTTGAAAGGGTTGAGGACGAGGTTAACGCGGTATTCTTTGAATATATCAAAAAGTTTTCGTAGTTTTCTTTTATCTTTCACAAACTTTTGTGTTTAACTTCAAATTTCTGTCACAAAGCGGAGTTATTATATAACCACAGTAAAGATAAACAACTTAACCAACAACTTCACTTTTTCATAGATGTTCCTTTCATAGAAAAAAGACCGGTTTTTACTCATCCTTTCGGATCAGCAACACCGGCTTTTTTCTTTTTTGGTGAAATATGTATTATTATTCCTTAAACGAATATTTATTAAAAACCTTCGGTGAAAAGGTATATAAAATCTCGCTAAACGGCGGAATGACCTGCCCAAACCGCGACGGCAAGTTGGGCGATAGAGGCTGTATTTTTTGCAGTTCGGGCGGTTCGGGGGAATTTTCCGCCGACAAACGCCTGAGCATTACCGAGCAAATCGAGGATGCGAAGCGCAGAATTCAGAGCAAAACAAGCTGTAAAAAATTCATCGCGTACTTTCAGCCGTTTACGAACACCTACGCTGACGTAGAATACCTCAGAAGGATTTTTCACGAGGCAATTGCGCCCGATGAAATCGCCGCATTGTCAATCGCAACCCGTCCCGACTGTTTGGGTGATGATGTACTTGGCCTGCTTGACGAGCTAAACAAAATCAAGCCCGTCTGGGTAGAGCTCGGCTTGCAGACCGTTCATAAAGAAACCGCGGACTACATCAGGCGCGGATACGAGCTTGATGTGTACGATAAGGCGGTTTCGGATTTGAAAAAAATCGGCGTGTACGTCATCACGCACATTATCCTCGGCTTACCGTTTGAGAGCCGTGAAATGATGATAGAAAGCGCCGTGTACGCAGGCGAGAGGAGCGACGGAATAAAGCTCCAGCTTCTGCACGTGTTAAAGGGAACGGATTTGCTCGATGAATACAACCACGGAAGGTTTGAAACTCTGTCGCTCGAAGAATACGCGGATATTCTCTGCGAGTGCATAGAGCGCCTGCCAAGTGGTGTTTCAATCCACAGATTAACAGGCGACGGCGACAAAAAACTGCTCGTATCTCCGCTCTGGAGCGCCGACAAAAAACGCGTTCTTAACACGATTAATAAGGTGTTTAACGAGAGGAATATTATACAGGGCAGTAAGTATAAAAAGTAATAAGTAATAAGGAATAAGGAATAAGGATATTTAACGGAATTGTTAGTATATAATTTAAAGCCTCCACCGTCAAAACGGGGGAGGTGGCACGGCATTTATGCCGTGACGGAGGGGGCAGACATTTCCGGCATTGCCGACCTTTCCTATACAGTTGTAGGGGTCGGTCTTTGAGGTGGAATCCAAATTATAATTTGGTTCATTTTACCCATGCACAGCTGACCGACCCGTTGGTAAATCGTTATTTTTTTAGGTTATCGTTTACGGTACGGTCAAGACCGTACCCTACCTCGCAAATAAAAAAAACGCCCATTAGGGCGTAACTGCACGTTACTTGCGGCGTGTTAAATGTGAGAACGCGCGATTGCCGCTCTCCCTAAAAACGTCATACTATGACGTTTTTACCTCGCTTTGCTCGGCACGGTCGCCTTCGAATCCCCTTCTCACAAATAAAAAAGAACGCCCCGGTAGGCGTTCTTTTTATTTGGCGGAGAGAAGGGGATTCGAACCCCTGGTACGGTGATTACCGTACACATGATTTCCAATCATGCTCCTTCGGCCAGCTCGGACATCTCTCCAAACGACGGTGTATATTATAACAAATTACTTTGAAAAAATCAAGAGATAAAAACAATTAATTTACTCTGTATATGTTTTTTTGTGATTTTTGATTTCTAAAATACAACATCTTGTATAATTCACCCTTGACCGGACTATATTTTGATGTTATACTGAACACATTATTAACCATCAAAATTTTAGGTGCTCATTATGAAACATATTATCACAACGGTGATTTTAATTATAATACTATCTTGCTCGATGTTCTCCGCATATTCCGCAGAGACCGTTAATTTTTCGCTCGAGTCTGCCGAGGTGGACTTAAACCGTATTGCCACAATCGGCGTGAGCTGTTCAAACTCCGCGGATTTGGGAGCGGCGGTTTTTGAGTTCGATTACGACAAGTCCGCGCTCGAATTTCGCGGATGTGAGAGCGAGTCGCTTGTCCGCAGCAATTTCAGCGGAGATAAGCTAAAGGTCGTATTCTACAATCAGCAAAATTCATCAGGTCTGTTTAACCTAAAATTCAAGGCTGTAGGCGACGGCGGAAGCGGCGTAAATTTTAAGATCAGCGATTGTTTTTCAAAGTCGGGCGGCAGCCTGCCCGTAAGCTCAGACAGTAGCGGCGCTGTTAACACCGCAGGAAAAGCCTCAAATGTCAATAATTCATCAAAATCATCCTCGCCTTTAAGCGTAAAAGCCGACGCCGTTAAGGGCAAAAGCTCCGCCGCTGACGATAACGGCGATTTGCCCGGGGGAGATGACACCGATGATAAAGCCCTAACCGATCTGGGTGAACTGAACGATAATCCCGAGCGCAGCTATTTTCCGTATGTGATTGTAGGCTGCGGAGTCCTCGGCTTGATTGTGATTTTGACTTTTACCGTAATCAAAATTATCAAGTCCGTCAAAAAGCAAAAGAAGAAAAACGCAAAACCCGATTAAATCGCGCCTTATGTACACCTTGCCGAAACAAGGTATAAAAAACTAATAAAAATGTATTATTTTTAAAATTTTTGCATAAATCGTAATAATAATCTTGATTTTTCCGCATAACTCTGCTATATTAATAGATGTTAAATTTTGATAGGAGATGTATTTTTATGAAAAAGTTTTTGGCACTATTCTTAGCAGCCGTACTTGTTTGCTCGACAGCCGTAATGTTTGCAGGCTGCGGCGGTAAAACCGAGAGTTCGTCGGCAGCGTCCGACAGCAAGACCTCAGACAGCAAGTCGTCCGAGAGCACAGCGACAAAAGGCGAGCTGCACATGGCTACAAACGCCGCTTTCGAGCCCTATGAGTATCAGGAGGGCGGCAAGGTTGTAGGTATCGACGCAGAGCTTGCACAGGCTCTTTGCGACAAGCTTGGCTACACACTTGTAATCGACGATATGGAGTTTGACGCTATCATCACAGCCGTTAGCTCAGGCAAGGCTGACTTCGGTATGGCAGGTATGACCGTTACCGACGAGAGAAAGAAGAGCGTTGACTTTACAGATTCATACACAACAGCAATCCAGGCTATCATCGTTAACGACGGCGAGACAAAGGTTGCAAAGGCTGACGACCTCAAGGGCGCTACCGTAGGCGTACAGCTCGGTACAACCGGTGACATCTACGTTTCCGATATGGAAAAGGACGGCACAAAGGTTGAGCGTTTCAGCAAGGGCGCCGACGCAGTGCTCGCACTTACCCAGAAGAAGGTTGACGCTGTTGTAATCGACAACGAGCCTGCCAAGAAGTTTGTTGAGCAGAACAAGGGTACAAAAATTCTTGACGAGCCCTTCGAGAACGAGGACTACGCAATCTGCCTTAAGAAGGGCAGCGAGCTTACAGAGCAGTTCAACAAGGCTCTCGCAGAGCTCAAGGCTGACGGTACTGTTAAGAAGATTATCGACAAGTACATCAAGGCTTCATAATTAAAAATTTGCTCACATAAGGCGGGTATTTATTACCCGCCTGTTGTTTGTTTACCTATATTTATTAAGGAAGATTTTATGGGAGAGTTTTTTAACAGCATAGCACAGAGCTTTGAGGCGACCTTTATCACCGACAACCGCTGGCTGCAGCTTTTAAACGGCTTGTGGGTGACAATTCAAATCACAATCGTCGCCGCGCTTATCGGTATCGTGCTCGGCTTTTTAATCGCGATGATACGCTCAACGCACGATATGCAGCTCGCAGGCAAAAAGTGCCAAAAGTTTGGCGACTACGTTCTTAAGTTTCTTAACGCGGTCTGCAACGTATACATAACCGTAATCCGCGGAACGCCTGTTGTAATTCAGCTTATGATTATGTATTTCATCATCTTCGCAAGCTCGCGCAACGGCATTTTGGCGGCGTTTATCTCGTTTGGTATGAACTCCGGCGCGTATGTTGCCGAGATTGTCCGCTCGGGTATTATGTCAATCGACAAGGGACAGTTCGAGGCGAGCCGTTCGCTCGGCTTTAACTACAAGCAGACTATGGTGCTTGTAATTCTGCCGCAGGCGTTCAAGAATATTTTGCCTGCGCTCGGCAACGAGTTTATCGTGCTCGTAAAGGAGACCTCGGTTGCAGGCTACGTTGCACTGCAGGATTTGACCTACGTGGGCAACTTTATCCGTTCAAGAACCTACGAGGCGTTCTTTCCGCTTATCACAATCGCGGCAATTTACCTGATAATCGTACTGATTCTTCAGTTCTTCTTAAAGAAGCTCGAAAGGAGGCTGCGCAGCAGTGACCACTGATGTTTTAATCAAGGTTGAGGATCTCTGCAAATCGTTTGACGATATGGAGGTTCTTAAGGGCGTAAACGCCGAGATTGACAAGGGCGACGTTATGGTTGTTATCGGAGCCTCGGGCTCGGGTAAATCCACATTTTTGCGCTGTCTAAACCTTCTCGAAGAACCCACCGGCGGTTCAATTTACTTTGAGGGCGTGGACATTACCGACAAAAGCGTAGATATCAACATTCACCGCCAAAAAATGGGAATGGTGTTCCAGCAGTTCAACCTGTTTCCGCATATGACGGTGCTTAAAAATATGACAATCGGCCCAATGAGGCTGTTAAAGCAGAGCAAGGCAGAGGCTGAAAAGAACGCAATGGCGCTTTTGGAGCGCGTAGGACTTGCCGACAGAGCCGGCGCATACCCTTCGCAACTTTCCGGCGGACAAAAGCAGCGTATCGCGATTGTCAGAGCGCTTGCAATGAACCCCGACGTAATGCTCTTTGACGAGCCGACCTCGGCACTCGATCCCGAAATGGTAGGAGAGGTTCTCGAGGTTATGAAGCAGCTTGCCAAGGAGGGTATGACAATGGTTGTCGTTACCCACGAAATGGGCTTCGCGAGGGAAGTAGGAACAAAGATTGTATTTGTTGACGAGGGAGTAATTGTTGAGCAGGGTTCGCCCGAGGAATTTTTCGATAATCCCAAGAGCCCCAGACTCAAAGATTTCCTCTCAAAGGTGCTATAATTCTATTTGTGAAATTTAAGGTGCGGAAGTAAAATTCCGCGCCTTTTTTCTTTTTACAAATTCAAAATATTTAGTGTTTTGCCTTTACTTTGTTTCCAATATATTGTATAATTGTTAATAACTATATGAATAATGGAGTGTTATGTATGCAACCAAAATACAAAAGAATTTTACTAAAGCTTTCAGGCGAATCTCTCGCCGGAGAAAATAAACACGGAATCGACTTTGACGTCGTTCAAAAAATCTGCGAGCCAATCAAAAAATGCGTCGATGCAGGCGTTCAGGTAGCCGTTGTTGTAGGCGGCGGAAACTTCTGGAGAGGCAGAAGCTCGGGCAAAATGGACAGAACCAGAGCCGACCATATGGGAATGCTCGCAACCACAATCAACGCTCTCGGCGTTGCCGACGCTCTCGAAGCCCTCGGCGTTGAAGTCAGGGTTCAGACCGCAATTTCAATGCGCCAGGTAGCAGAGCCGTATATCCGCAACAAGGCAATCGCCCACCTCAACAGGGGCAAGGTTGTAATTTTCGGCTGCGGCACGGGCAATCCGTTCTTCAGCACCGACACCGCCGCGGCTTTGAGAGCTGTTGAGATTGAAGCCGACGTAATTATGAAGGCTACAATGGTTGACGGCGTTTATGACAGCGACCCCAAGAAAAACCCCGACGCAAAGAAGTTTGAGACAATCACCCATCAAGAGGTGCTCAACAAGGGCTTGGCGGTTATGGACAGCACCGCGTCAGCTCTCTGCAAGGACAACGACCTTCCGATTTTGGTGTTCAGCATTGAGGATCCCGAGAACATCTACAGGGCTGTGTGCGGCGAGAATATCGGCACAGTCGTAAAAAACGAAATTTAATTTTTGATAATAATTCAATTTAGGAGGCATAAGTATGAAAGAAACACTCAAAAAGGCTGAAGAAAGAATGGGCAGAAGAATCGACCACCTCTGCACAGAGTACGCCGAAATCAGAGCAGGCAGAGCAAATCCTGCTGTTCTTGACAAGGTTAAGGTTGACTACTACGGAACTCCCACTCCCGTAAACCAGCTCGCGGCGGTTTCAGTAACCGAGGCGAGAACCCTTACAATTCAGCCGTGGGACGCTTCTATTTTAAGACAGATTGAAAAGGAAATCCAGAAGTCCGACATCGGCATTAACCCCATGAACGACGGCAAGATTATCCGCCTTATTTTTCCGCCCCTCACCGAGGACAGACGTAAGGGAATCGTTAAGGACGTTCAGCGTATTGCCGAGGACACAAAGGTTCAAATCCGCAACGTAAGACGCGATACAATCGACAAGCTTAAGAGCCTTAAAAAGTCAGGCGAGCTGACCGAGGACGACCTCAAGCACGGCGAGAAAAAGACTCAGGAGCTTACCGACAAATTCATCAAAAAGGTAGACAGCATTTCCGCTGACAAGCAAAAGGAAGTAATGGAGCTGTAATATGGCTATTTTCGGAATAGGTAAAAAATCTGAAATAAACCACGCTGAGCTTGTTTTGCCCAAGCACGTCGGAATTATAATGGACGGCAACGGCCGCTGGGCAAAAAAACGCGGACTTCCGCGCAAGGCAGGCCATACCGAAGGCGCGCGTACCTTCAGAAAAATCACGCGCTACTGCTCCGAGGTCGGAATTAAGTACCTCACGGTTTATGCGTTCTCAACCGAGAACTGGAAACGCCCCGAGGACGAGGTAGGAGCATTGATGAAGCTGTTTAAGTCCTATCTTGAGGAAGCTATCCGCGATTTTAAGGACGACGATATCGTTGTGCGCTTTATCGGTGACAAAAGCGGCTTTTCTCCGGAGCTTAGGGAGCTTATGGACGAAAACGAGGAGTGCTCCAAGGACAGAGAGGGCATGGTGCTCAACATCGCGATGAACTACGGCAGCCGCGATGAAATTGTCCGCGCGGTTAAAAACATCAGCGCCGCGGTCAAAAACGGCGAAATCAGTGAGGACGACATCACCGAACAGCTTATTTCGGATAATCTCTACACCGCAGGCCAGCCCGATCCCGACCTTATCATCAGACCGAGCGGCGAGTACAGAATTTCAAACTTTATGCTTTGGCAGTCGGCGTATACCGAGTTTGTAATTATGAACAAGCTCTGGCCTGATTTTCAAAAATCCGACCTTGACGAAGCTCTTAAAATCTACTCTCAGCGCAACAGGCGCTACGGCGGAGTATAACCGCAAAAACTGTAAGAGGACTAATTTAGATGAAATCATTAAAACCAAGATTATTAACAGCCATAATCGGAATACCGCTTATAATTCTGATTATCATATTATCAGAGCTTTGGCGGCCGTTGCTTCCGATACTCCTGTCGCTTGTAACGGCGGTTATGATAGGCGAGTATCTCTATGGCAACAAGCTGCTTAAAACCTACATCATTTCAATTCCCTGCATTGTTTTTGCCGCGGGAGTTTGTATGCTGGCGGCGTATAAGCTGATGTTTTTTATCTACATCGCGGTGTTCGCCCTGCTGATGATAGTGTTTTTCGCAAGCATTGTCAGACACGACAAAATCAATTATTCCGATTTATCATACGCCTTTACCGGAACGGCGCTCATTACGCTCGGTACTTCGAGCATAGCGTTCCTCTGTATGAGGTCGCTTAGCCTCAGCTTTTTCTTTGTGATTTGCTTTGCAGTGCCGTGGATGGCTGACGCGGGAGCGTTTTTTGCAGGCTCACTGTTCGGAAAACACAAGCTTTGCCCCAATATCAGCCCCAAAAAGACGGTAGAGGGAGCAATCGGCGGAGTTTTCACCTGTGTGCTCGCGGCTGTTGCGATTGGTTTTTTGTTCGGCAATCTTATTACTCCGCAGTTGACGGTCAACTTTATCCCTCTTATCATCATTGGAGTGTGCGACGCAGTGCTGTCAATTGTGGGCGATTTAAGCTTTTCGCTTATAAAAAGAACCATCGGCATCAAGGACTACAGCAATCTTTTCCCGGGACACGGCGGAATGCTCGACCGCTTCGACAGCATTATTTTCACCGTTCCAATGGTGCTGATAGTAAATTCATTCTTACCGATTTTAAGCGCAGGTTAAATTATGATCAATTCAATTTCAATTCTCGGTTCAACGGGCTCTATCGGCACTCAGTCGCTCGACGTTGTCGATAAACTGGGGCTTAAGGTTTCGGCAATTACCGCCGCTTCAAACGTTGACCTTATCGAAAATCAAATAAGAAAATATAAGCCGGAGCTCGCGGTGCTCTTTAACGAGGACAAAGCCGCCGAGCTCAGGCTCAGGGTTAAGGACACCGGCACAAGGGTACTGGGAGGAATGGACGGCTTAATCGAAGCCGCCGTTATCCCGAGCGCCTCGCTGGTGCTTAATTCCGTTGTGGGCATGGTGGGCTTAAAGCCGACCATGGCGGCGATTGAAGCAAAAAAGGACATCGCCCTCGCCAATAAAGAAACGCTGGTAGCAGGCGGCGACTTGGTGACAGACGCGGTTAAGCGTAACGGCGTTAAGCTCTTGCCTGTGGACAGCGAACATTCGGCAATCTTCCAGTGCCTTCAGGGTGCTCCCGACAACAAGGCGCTCAAAAAGTTGATTTTGACCGCTTCCGGCGGCCCGTTCTTCGGCAAGACGTATGACGAATTAAAGGACGTCACCGTTGAGCAGGCGCTCAACCATCCCAACTGGAGTATGGGCGCGAAAATCACAATCGACTCGGCATCTATGATGAACAAGGGCTTGGAGATTATCGAGGCGGCAAGGCTCTTTGACGTAAGCGGCGACGACATCGACGTTGTCGTTCACCGCGAGAGCATTATTCACTCGCTGGTCGAGTACACGGACAATTCCGTAATCGCACAGCTCGGCGTGCCCGATATGAGAATTCCAATTCAGTACGCCATCACTTACCCCAGCCGTTTTGAATCTCCCGTGGCGGAGCTCAGCCTTGCCAAAATCGGCAAGATGACCTTCTTTGAGCCGGACTACAAGACATTTAAGTGCCTTAACGCCTGCAAAACCGCTCTCAAAATGGGCGGCGCGGCTACGGCAATCGCAAACGGCGCAAATGAGGAAGCAAATATGCTGTTCAGGAACGGCAAAATTAAATTCCTTGACATAGGCGAACTTGTCTGCGGAGCGGTAGAGAGCGTTAAAAACTTTGTTCCGTCATCCGTTGATGACGTTATCAGGGCGGACAGCCTTGCGCGACAGTATGTAAAAGATAAAATAGGGTAATTGGGTAATTTTTGCGGTAATCTAATTTGGAGTTGACTTTTATTTAATGCAAATTTTAGTTACAATAGCACTAATAGTTATAGGAGTTCTTTTATTTGAATTTATAATTTTCGCCCACGAGTTCGGACACTTTATCACGGCGAAAAAATCCGGAGTTCAGGTCAACGAGTTCGCTCTCGGTATGGGACCTAAAATTTTCGGCTTCAAAAAGGGCGAAACACAGTATTCTCTCAGGCTTTTTCCAATCGGCGGTTACTGCGCCATGGAGGGCGAGGATCAGTCCAGCGACAATCCGCGCGCGTTTACAAACGCTAAAATCTGGAAGCGGATGATTATTATTGTCGCAGGCGCGGTAATGAACATACTCGTCGGCTTTTTGCTGATGTTTATTGTCGTTGTTCAAATGCCCGGGTATGAGTCCACAATCGTTCAGCAGTTTGCGCCTAACTCATACACCGCTAACAGCGGCTTGCAGGCAGGCGACAAAATCACCTCGATCAACGGCTATCCGATTTGGAATACTAAGGACTTGCAGTTTGCGGTTCAAACGCTTCAGGTGAGCGACGTTGATCCCAAGTCCGTCACGGTCTATAAGCAGGACTGCTGTTCCGAGCTCTACAGGCTTTGCTACAACCTCGCGAACGGAACCGATTTAATCGGCAGGGAAATCTCAAAGGATGAGGTTCAGAAAATCTCCGAAGTTTTAACCGACGGCACAACTCAGATCAACAAGGTCGATAATAAGGAGCAGGCGTATTCTATCCTGAAAACGACCACCGACAAAATTTATTCAACCCTCGGAGTGACGGATAAAACCAAGTACAAGTACCCCGAGATTGAGGTCCGCGACAGCCGTCAACGCTTCACCGCGGACGTAACCGTTGAACGCGGCGGCGAGAAAACCGAGCTTGAGCAGGTGCAGTTTTATTCCTACTATGCAAGCGAGGAGGACGCTGAGAATAACAAGGCTTCCGTCGGAATAGATTTTTATGTTGAGCCGGTTGAAAAGAACTTTTTCACCGTGCTTGAGCAGACGGGAAGTCAGACAATCTCACTCGCGAAAACCGTTTGGCAGTCGCTTATAATGCTCGTTCAGGGCAGGTTCAGCTTTAACGACCTTTCGGGCCCGGTCGGTATGACAAAGGCGGTTTCAATGGTAGCTTCCGAGGGCTTAAAGGTGAACTTTGCAAGCGCCGTGAACAACATCGTGTTCATAATGGCGCTCATCACCGTCAACCTCGGCATAGTAAATATGCTTCCGTTCCCGGCGCTTGACGGCGGAAGATTTTTGTTTTTGATAATCGAGGCGATTATCCGCAGACCTCTGCCGCGAAAGTTCGAGTATATCGTCAACGGCGTCGGTCTTGCGATTTTGATAATGTTTATAATAGCGATATCTGTCAAGGACGTTTGGCAGCTAATCACGGGCACGTTCCCGACAATCAGTTAGGAGGATAATATGGGCAGCAAAATTCAGGTTAAAGCAGGCAATGTGTTAATCGGCGGCGGCGCTGAGGTCAGCGTTCAGTCGATGCTCAACGTGCCGTCAACCGACGTCGAAGGCTCGGTAAAACAGGCAAAGGCGCTTGAAGAAGCAGGCTGTCAAATTATCCGCGCGGCAATCCCCGATATGGACGCGGTAAAGCTTATTCCGGCTCTTAAGGAAGCCGTAAGCGTGCCGATTGTCGCGGACATTCATTTTAACTACAAGCTCGCGCTTGAAGCGTGCGCGGCAGGCATTGATAAAATCCGCATTAACCCGGGCAATATCGGCTCTGACGACAGGGTAAAGGCGGTAGCAGACGCCTGCAGGCAGAGGGGTATTCCGATTAGAATCGGCGTAAATTCCGGCTCGCTCGAAAAGGAAATTTTGGCGAAGTACGGCCACCCGACGCCCGAGGCGCTCTGCGACAGCGCGCTTTACCACGCTTCACTGCTCGAAAAATTCGATTTTACCGACATTGTGCTTTCGATGAAAAGCTCAACCGTCTCAAATATGATTAAGGCGTATGAGATTGCCGCTCAGCGCTGCGATTATCCGCTCCACCTCGGCGTTACCGAGGCAGGCACCGAGCGTATGGGAATTATCAAATCCTCGGCAGGTATCGGATCGCTGCTGTTAAGGGGAATAGGCGACACAATCCGTGTATCGCTGACAGCCGACCCTGTCCGCGAGGTTTACGCCGCGTATGATATTCTTAAGGCGCTCGACATCAAAAAGGACGGCGTACAGTTCGTTTCCTGCCCGACCTGCGGCAGAACGAGGATTGACCTCGTGAAAATCGCGAACGAGGTAGAGGAACGCCTGCGCGGCTGCAACAAAAACATAAAGGTCGCCGTTATGGGCTGCGTTGTAAACGGCCCGGGAGAGGCAAAGGAAGCCGATATCGGCTTGGCAGGCGGCGACGGCTGCGGAATTATTTTCAAAAAAGGCGAAGTTTTGTATAAGGTCAGCGAGGATAAGCTCGTCGACGCGCTCATTGATGAGGTTAATAAGCTTTAACATAGATTTGAAGGGAGTATATGAATACTTTAGGAAGTTTGTTCGGCTCTGTTTGTGACTGCTCGGGAATTGCCCCGGCGCTCTTAAACGGAGAGATTTTAGATGTCAACATAAATAATAAAATACGGTTAATTACGATTAACGTTCATTTTGATACATACATTAATTTTGACGAACTTATTAAGTCGGAAAAAAAGTTTTCCAAGGCGCTTAATTCTCAGGTTTTAATCAAGCCTAAGTTCAATTCCGGGTTGTTCTCGGCAGACTGTTTTCAGTCGCTTTATGCAACCGTCAAAAGGGAAATGCCCAGCATTAACGGCACTCTCAACAACGCCGAGGTGAGTTACGAGGACAACGTACTGACAATCAAGCTCCAAAACGGCGGCAAGGCTCTGCTCGACGCAAAGGAATTTGACAAGGCGCTCGCACGTATAATTAAAGAGCAGTTTTCGCTCGATGTTGCGATTAAGTATACGGGTATTTTCGAGGTCAAGGCGGACAGCGAAGAATACCGCCAGGCGATTAAAAGCGCCGAGGAGCAGGCGAGAAGAGAGCAAATTCAGCTTTCAGCCGATTACTACGGAGAACAGCAGGCTGATGACAACGCAAGACAGAAAATGCGTGAAAAATCCGTCGAAATTGAAATCCGCGAGGGAAAATACGCCACACCTCAGCTCATTGAAACCTCGGTAAGACCGCTCTACGGCAGGAGCATCCGCGGCAAGTATGTGCCCATCAGCTCAATTGCCGATGACAGCGGAAAGGTGCTTATCTGGGGCGATGTTTTTGACATTGAAAAGCGCGTTACCCGTTCGGGCGACAAAAATATTTTCACAATCGACATAACCGACTACACAGGCTCGACCACCGTTAAGGTGTTTAACTCAATCCGCGAGTCCGCAGTGCTCGATAACCTCAAAAAGGGCAGTACAATTGCCGTTATGGGCGACGTTGAGTACGATAAATACGCTTCCGAGATTGTCGTAAACGCGCGCGGAATCGGCACTGCCGAAAAGGTAAAGGTTGTCGATAAGGCGGAGCAAAAGCGCGTTGAGCTCCACCTGCATACAAATATGTCGCAGATGGACGCCATCACCTCGGCAGGCGACCTTGTAAACCGCGCCTACAGCTGGGGACACAAGGCGATTGCGATTACCGACCACGGCGTTGCCCAGGCGTTCCCCGACGCAATGAAAGCCGCCGATAAAATCAATAAAGACGGCGAGAAAATCAAAATTCTCTACGGCACAGAGGCTTATTTTGTAGACGACCTCGTGGAGTCAGTTTCGGGCGACGCGGAAATGCCGCTCGACGGCACGTTTGTCTGCTTCGATATCGAGACCACGGGACTTTCTCCGCTGAGCGATAAAATCACCGAAATCGGCGCGGTAAAGGTTGTTAACGGCGAGGTGACAGACACCTTCTCGACCTTCGCAAATCCCGAAATGCCGATTCCCTCAAAGATTGTGCAGCTGACAGGAATTACCGACGATATGGTAAAGGACGCGCCTTCGCAGGCTGAAGCCGTTTCGGCGTTCCTCGAATTTGCCGAGGGCAGCGTGCTCGTCGCTCACAACGCGCCGTTCGATACCTCGTTTATCCGCAAGGCGTGCGAGAATATGGGCGTTGACTACGGCTTTACCTCAATCGACACGGTTGCTATTTCACGTGCGATTTTGCCCGACATCAAGAATGTCAAGCTCGACACCGTTGCAAATTATTTAAAACTCGGCAAGTTCAACCACCACCGCGCGACCGACGACGCCGAGATTTTGTCGAGAATTTTCCTCAACCTCTGCCAAAGGCTTAAGGACGACTATGGTATTTTCGACGCCAAGGACATCAACACAAAAATCGCGGGCGGCGACTTCAAAAAGCTGCCGTCCTACCACCAAATTATAATTGCTAAAAATCAGGCCGGCTTAAAAAATCTCTACAAGCTGATTTCCGAAAGCCACCTTAAAACCTTCTATAAAAAACCGAGAATTCTCAAAAGCTCGCTTGTTGAGCACAGGGAAGGGCTGATAATCGGCTCGGCGTGCTGCGAGGGACAGCTCTATAAGAGTATTCTCAAAAACGCGCCGTGGGCAGAGGTCAAGCGAATTGCTTCGTTCTACGATTACCTCGAAATTCAGCCCTCGGGCAACAACGCCTTTATGCTCCGCGAGGGCATTTTCAAGGATATCGACGACCTCAGGGAGATTGACCGCAAGATTATCAGGCTCGGCAAGGAGCTCGGCAAGCCCGTCTGCGCAACCTGCGACGTTCACTTTATGGATCCGCACGATTCGGACTACCGCAAAATTTTGCAGGCTTCGCAAAAGTTTGCCGACGCGGACAAGCAGCCGCCGCTGTTTTTCAGAACCACAGCCGAAATGCTTAAGGAGTTTGAGTGGCTGGGCGAGGAAAAGGCATATGAGGTTGTCGTTACCAACCCGAATATGATAGCCGATATGTGCGACAGCATCCGTCCGATACCAAAGGGTACGTTCCCTCCGAACATCGAGGGCGCTCAGGAGCAGCTAATCGACATCACATGGAAGCGTGCCAAGGAAAGATACGGCGATCCGCTTCCCGAAATTGTAAAGGCAAGGCTCGACAAGGAGCTAAATTCAATCACAACCTACGGATTTTCCGTTTTGTATATGACAGCTCAAAAGCTCGTTGCCGACAGCGAGGCTCACGGCTACCTTGTAGGCTCGCGAGGATCGGTAGGCTCGTCGTTCGTAGCCACAATGTCGGGCATATCCGAAGTAAATCCGCTTTGTCCGCACTACGTTTGCAAAAAGTGCAAGCACAGCGAGTTTATCACCGACGGCAGCTACGGCTCGGGCTTTGATATGCCGCCCAAAAACTGCCCCGAATGCGGCACGCTGATGGATCAGGACGGCCACGAAATTCCATTTGAAACCTTCCTCGGCTTCAAGGGCGACAAGGTTCCTGATATCGACCTTAACTTCAGCGGTGAATATCAGTCAAAATCCCACCGCTACACCGAGGAGCTGTTCGGCAAAAACAACGTGTTTAAGGCAGGCACAATCTCAACCGTAGCGGAAAAAACCGCAATCGGCTTTGTTAAAAAATATCAGGAGGAAAAGTCAATCAACTTCCACAAGGCAGAGCTTAAAAGGCTTGCCAAGGGCTGCACCGGTGTTAAGCGAACCACAGGTCAGCACCCGGGCGGAATGGTTGTTGTGCCGAGGACGAACGACGTCTACGACTTCTGTCCGGTTCAGCACCCGGCAAACGATATGACCTCCGACAACATCACAACCCACTTCGATTTCCATTCGATTCACGATACCATCACCAAGCTTGACGAGCTCGGACACGATGTTCCGACGATTTACCATTATCTTGAGATGTTCACGGGTATTCCCGTTATGGACGTCAGTATGAGCGATCCCAAGGTTATGTCGCTGTTCACTTCAACCGAGGCGCTCGGCGTTACCCCCGAGGAGATCGACTCGCAAATCGGCACGTTCAGTATTCCCGAATGCGGCACAAGCTTTGTTCAGGGAATGCTCATTGAAGCCAAACCCAAAACCTTTACCGACCTTTTGCAGATTTCGGGACTTTCCCACGGTACGGACGTTTGGCTCGGCAACGCGCAGGATTTGATCCACAACGGCACGTGCACAATTTCAGACGTTATCGGAACGCGTGACTCCATTATGACCTACCTAATGCACAAGGGACTTGACGACTCTATGTCGTTTAAGATTATGGAGATTGTCCGTAAGGGCAACGCGACAAAGCTTTTGACCGAGGAGCACTTTAAGGCTATGCGCGAGCACAACGTGCCCGAGTGGTACATCGACTCGTGTATGAAGATTAAGTATATGTTCCCCAAGGCGCACGCCGCGGCTTATATGATTGCGGCGCTCAGACTCGGCTGGTACAAGGTTCATAAGCCGTTGGAGTACTACGCCGCTTATTTCACTGTCCGCAGCGAAAACCTCGACGGCGCTGTTGTAATGCAGGGACACGCGGCGGTTAAGGAAAAAATGAGCCGTATCAAGCGCAAAATGAGTGTTCACGAGGCGAGCGATAAGGAGGAGAAGGAGTATTCAACCCTTCAAATCGTCAACGAGATGTTCGCGAGGAAGATTGAGGTCCTGCCCGTTGACATCTATAAATCCGACGCAAAAATGTTCGCTGTTGAGGACGGTAAAATCAGGCTTCCGTTCTCATCGCTTCCCGGAGTAGGCGAGGCGGCGGCGCTCTCGCTTGCAGAATCGGGCAAGAAGGGCGAGTACCTTTCGATTGAAGATATGCAGGCAAAGACCAAGGTTACCAAGGCGGTTATCGAAACCTTAAAGGAAGTCGGCGTACTTCACGGTCTGCCCGAAAGCTCACAGCTTTCGCTGTTTTAGTATATTTTAATTGTTTTTAACAATAATCATATTAGTCACAGTCCAAGGAACAAGGAGTGGTTCAGCTTGAAAAAATTACTGACAATGAAAAACCTGTTGATAGCGATTACCTTCACGGTATTTTTGCTGTTCATCAAGGATCACCTTGACATTGTAGGGAAGATTTTGTCGGAGGTTATGGGAATTTTGACGCCGTTTTTAATCGGCTTCTTAATCGCTTATATCCTGAACTTTCCGTACAAATTCTTCTGCAACAAGGTGTTCGGAAAAATGGGCACAAAGCGCAAGTTCTTTAAGCGCTTTGTAAAGCCGCTGTCGCTTATCTCGACCTTTTTGCTGGCGTTTGCAGTCATCGTCGCGTTAATACTTATCGTAGTTCCGCAGATTGTAACAAACGTCTCGGGATTGGCAAAGAATATGCCCGAGTATATGGAAAAGGCGTATATCTATATTGACGGCTCGTTTAAGTGGATTAACTCAATTTTCCACACCAATTTCAGCCTTGATAATACGCTCAACCAGTTTATGGAGGAAATCAAAAAGATTCTCAACGGTCAGAATCTTCTCACTACTGCGGACGCTACAAAGAACGTCCTCGACTTCCTCACAAACATTATCACCAACACAGCCGCAGGCGTTTACAACGTGGTAATGAGCATTATCATCTCAATCTACTTCCTCGCGTCAAAGGAGCAGCTCTGCCGTTTGGTAAAGCGCTTGGCAGTAGCGTTTATTCCGATTAAGTTCCTGCCCAAGGTTTACGAGGTTGTAGACATCACCGATACAAAATGCGGTAGATTTTTGGTAGGCGATATCCTCGATTCGGCGCTTATCGGACTGCTCACCTTCATCACAATGTCAATCTTCCAGCTGCCTTACGCGGCTTTGATTGCCGTGCTTGTCGGTGTGTCAAACGTCGTGCCGTTCTTCGGACCGTATATCGGCGGAATTCCCAGCGCGATTATACTTTTCCTCGTTAACCCGATGGATATGGTTTGGTTTATCATCATTATTTTCCTTATTCAGCAGCTTGACGGCAACGTGCTCAAGCCCAAGATTATCGGCAACCAGCTCGGAATTTCAAGCTTCTGGGTACTGTTCAGCGTAGTTGTAGGCGGAGCGTTGTTCGGCATTCCCGGCTTTATATTGGGCACTCCGATTTTCGCGGTTATTTACGCTCTTGTCGGCAAAAAAGTCAGAAACAACATTGAGACAAAGGGCAAAATCGCTCAGGAAGCTCTCAACTTTGAGGTTCTCAATTACGCCAAAATCGCCGCTGAGCAAAGGGCTATCCGTGAAGCTAAGGAGCACGAGCAGAAGGAGAAGTTCAAAAGAATTATCGGACTTAATAAGGACGGTAAAAAATCCGCTGACGACGAGGAAGAATTCCCCGACGAAAACAGCGACAAATAATATATGAATAAATCCGCAAAGCCGCACAGTTGTAATGATTGTGCGGTCTTGTGCGGTAATAGAGAGTTTAACGGAGATGTTAATTTCCGCAATTATCGTTAAAAACTTGACAAATATATTTTATTATGGTAGTATGTTAAAGTGTTATCATACTAAAGTATAATGAGAGGGATATATGAAGAAGAATTTAAAGATTACCCCCGAGGGCACAAAGGACTTTCTTTTTGCCGAGTGCTCAGCGATGGACGACGTCTGCGGAAAAATTGAGCAGGTGTTCGTCGGCAGGGGATTTAAAAAGGTCATAACCCCGGGAATTGAATTTTACGACGTTTTTTCTGTTGACTGCAGCGGTATTGACCAGCAGGATATGTATAAAATGACCGACAACAAGGGCAGAATTTTGGTTGCTCGTCCCGATTCCACACTGCCGATTGCACGTATGGTTTCGACAAGGCTCAAAAACAGCATTTTGCCTGTACGCCTTTACTACAAGCAGGCGGTGTACCGCAACAATCCCACGCTCACCGGCAAGCGCAACGAGTTTATGCAGATGGGCGTTGAGTTGCTCGGAGTTCAGGGCTTAAGGGCTGATTTAGAAGTTTTGACAACCGCTGTAAGCGCGATAAAATCCGTCGCCGACGATTTTCGGATTGAGCTTGGTCACGCCGAGGTTTTCGACGCGCTGTCCGACGAGCTGGATATTGACGAGGACTACAAGGAGAAAATCCGCGTTTCTATCGAGAGCAAGAACTACTCCGCACTGAATAATCTGCTCGATAAGTTAACCCCCTGCGCGGCTGTAAGCGCGATCCGCAACCTTCCGTCACTGTTTGGCGGCGAGGAGGTCTTTGACAAGGCGGCACAAATCTGCAAGGGTACAAAGGCGATGGACGCGCTCGAGTATCTGCATCAAATCTACTCAAAGCTAAGTCCGCTCGGCTTAAACGAAAAGCTGATTATCGACCTCGGACTTGTTCAGCGCAACGACTATTACACAGGCTTTGTGTTCGCAGGCTATGTCAGCGGTATCGGTGACGCGGTTGTCACAGGCGGCAGATATGACGATTTGCTGTCACGCTTCGGCGCTTCAATGGGCGCGGCAGGCTTTGCGATTGACACCGATTCGCTCACCGAGCTAAAGCTTTCGGATTCCGCGGTCAGCTATTCCGACAATCCCGACGTGCTTGTTTTCGCGAATGACGGCAAGGAGCTCGAGGCGATTGAGCATGTAGGCAAGCTCCAAAAGGACGGCATAAAGGCGCAGTTCAGCGTACTTCCCACGCTTGAAGAAACCGAGGAGTTTGCCCGTCAGCGCAAAATCCCAAAAGTAATTTCGATATAAACCCGAAAGGATAATATAATGAAACCGTTAAGAATTGCCCTGACCAAGGGCAGACTTGAAAAAACCACAATTGAGCTGTTAGAGAAAATCGGCTACAACTGTGATGAGGTCAAAAACAAGGGCAGAAGGCTGATTTTGCCCGTAGGCGACAACGATTTTGAGGTCGTTTTGGCAAAGGCGGCGGACGTTATTACATACGTAGAGCACGGCGTTTGCGATTTGGGCGTTGTCGGCAAGGACACTATCCTCGAAAACGGCTCGTCCTTTTATGAGCTGCTCGATTTAGGCTTCGGAAAATGCCGCTTTGCACTCGCCGTTAAGAAGGGAACCGACTTTTACAGCGGCTACAAAACAAAAACCATTGCTACAAAATACCCCAACGTCACACGCGCCTTTTTTGAGGACAAGGATATGGATGTTAGGATTATCAAAATCGAAGGCTCGGTCGAGCTCGCACCGCTCGTAGGGCTGTCCGACGGCATTGTTGATATCGTCGAGACAGGCTCAACGCTGAAGGCGAACGGCTTGGAGGTAATCGACTGGGTAACAGACATCTCCGCAAGGCTTATCGCAAATACCGCGAGCCTGAAGCTCAGAAAAGCTGAGATTGAACAGCTACAAAAGAAACTGGAGGCAGTAACACAATGATAACTACGGTAACAGCGGACGGCAAAAAGGAATATGAGTTCATTGAATTCTTAAAAAACAGGGCTCAAAACTCCGACAAGGACGTTATTCCTGCCGTGTCCGAGATTATAGAAAATGTTAAAAACAATGGCGACCAGGCTGTTGAGTATTACACAATCAAGTTTGACGGCAAAGCGCCCGAAAAGACCGAGATTGACAGCTCTGAGATTGACAGCATTATCGCAAAGTGCTCGCCCGAGTACCTCGAAACCGTCAAAAAGGCGGCGGCTAATATCGCGGACTTCCACAAAAGACAGGTTCAGCAGAGCTGGCTTACCACCAAGGAAAACGGCGTAATAATGGGGCAGAGGGTGCGCGGCTTAAAGCGCGTCGGAATTTACGTTCCCGGCGGCACGGCGGCATATCCGTCGTCGGTGCTGATGAACGCCGTTCCTGCAAAAATCGCAGGCGTTGAGGAGGTTGTGATGTGTACGCCTCCGCAAAAGGACGGCACGCCTAACCCGAACATCATCGCGGCGGCAAAAATCGCAGGAGTTGACAGAATTTTTCTGATGGGCGGCGCGCAGGCGGTAGCGGCTATGGCTTACGGCACTCAGAGCGTGCCCAAGGTTGATAAAATCGTCGGCCCGGGCAACATCTTTGTAGCCACCGCCAAAAAGCTCCTCTACGGAACCGTTGATATTGATATGATTGCCGGACCGAGCGAGATTTTGATTATCGCTGACAAGTCCGCCAATCCCAAGTTCCTCGCGGCTGACCTTATGAGCCAGGCAGAGCATGACAAGCTCGCCTCGGCAATTCTGCTCACAGACTGCGCCGAGCTTGCGGAAAATACAAAAGCCGAGCTTGCAAAACAGATGGAAAATCTCAGCAGAAAAGATATTATTCAGTCGTCAGTCGACAATTTCGGCGCGATTATCGTGTGCAGCGATATGAAGCAGGCGATAGAGTTCGCCAACGAGCTCGCTCCCGAACACCTCGAGGTTTGCTGTGAAAACCCGATGGAGTACGTCGGCAAGCTCGACAATGCAGGTTCGGTATTCCTCGGCAACTACAGCCCCGAGCCCTTGGGCGACTACTTCGCAGGTCCTAACCACGTTCTCCCCACGAGCGGCACGGCGAGGTTTTTCTCTCCGCTTTCGGTCGACAGCTTCGTTAAAAAATCGAGCTTCATCTACTACACCGAGGACGCGCTCAAAAACGACGCTCAGGACGTTATCCGCTTTGCGGAAACCGAGGGCTTGACCGCGCACGCAAATTCAATTAAAGTGCGCTTTAATCTTGACTAAGGATTGTAAATATGAGTTATAAGCTAAACAAAAAGATAATAGATTTGGTACCGTATGAGCCAATCAGCGGTACATATAAAATCAGGCTCGACGCCAACGAATGTCCCACGGATTTGCCCGACGACATCAAGTCCGAGCTCAAAAAAGCGGTCGATAAAGTACCGTTTAACCGCTACCCCGACCCCTTGGCAAAGGGCGTGACAGAGGCGTTCGCTAAATTCTACGGAATAAAGCCCGAGCTTGTCACGGCAGGCAACGGCTCAGACGAGCTGATTTTCCTAATCGAATCCGCCTTCCTCGAAAAGGGCGACAAAATGCTCGTCGTTTCTCCCGATTTTTCGATGTACAACTTCTATTCGTCAATCTGCGAGGTCGAGTGCGGTACTTTCACTAAAAACGACAGCCTTGATATCGACGTTGACGCTTTAATCGCAAAGATTAACGCCGACAACATCAAGCTGTTAATCTTCTCAAATCCCTGCAACCCCACGGGCAGGGGAATTACCGCCGAACAAGCGCGTAAGCTGGTTAACAGCGTTAACGCTCTCGTTGTGCTCGACGAAGCGTATATGGACTTCTGGAATCAGAGTCTGATTAATGAGGTTGTAAATTATTCAAACCTGATTATCTTCCGCACCGCGTCAAAGGCAATCGGCTCGGCGGCTTTAAGGCTCGGCTTTGCCGTTGCAAACACAACTATTTCCCAGGCAATTAAGGCGGTAAAATCGCCCTACAATGTCAACAGCTTTTCGCAGGCGGCAGGCGAGATTATCTATAATCACCCCGATTTCTTAAAAAACCGCCTTAAAACGATTGTTTTATCGCGCGAAAAGCTGTATAATGGTTTAGTTAAGTTTTCCGCTGAAAATCCGTCGTTCGCGCCCGTTGAGAGCGTCGCGAACTTCGTGTTTGTAAAAACCCCCGATTCAAAGCGGATTTGGGAGTATCTTAAGGAAAAATCAATCGTCGTGCGCCTTATGGGCGAATACCTGCGAATTACGGCAGGAACCGACATTGAAGTCAGCGAAACCTTAGCGGCTATCAATCAGTATTTTATGGAGGCTTAAAATGAGAACTTCCGAAATTACCAGAAAAACCAAAGAGACCGACATCACCCTAAAGCTCTGCCTTGACGGCGGCGAGGTTAAGATTGACACAGGCATCGGATTTTTTGACCATATGCTCAATTCCTTCGCTACTCACGGCGGCTTTGGACTTGAAATTTCCGCCAAGGGCGACCTCGAGGTTGACGGTCACCACACCGTTGAGGATGTAGGAATCGTGCTCGGTAAGGCTTTTAACGAAGCGCTGGGCGACAAGAGCTCAATCGAGCGCTTCGGCAGTTTTTACGTGCCGATGGACGAGGCACTCGCGTTTGCCTCGGTTGACGTAAGCGGAAGACCGTTTTTGGTATTTGACGCAGAATTTCCGCAGGCTGTCTGCGGAGATTACGACTGCTCGCTGACCGTTGAGTTTATGCGCGCACTGGCTTATAACGCGCAGATTACCCTGCACATCAAGTCGGTGTACGGCGACAATTCTCACCACATCACAGAGGCGGTGTTCAAGGCGGCGGCTCACGCGCTCAAAGCGGCGGTCGCTCAGAATAATTCCGGAAAACCGCTGTCTACAAAGGGAGTGCTCTGATGTTTATTTTACCGGCAATTGATATAAAGGACGGCAAGGCGGTGCGCCTTTTTAAGGGCGACTACTCAACCGCCGAGCAGGTGGCTTCTTCTCCGTATGATGCGGCAAACAGCTTTGCCGAGGCAGGAGCGAAGTGGATGCATATGGTAGACCTCGACGGCGCAAAGGACGCAAAGCTTGTAAATGCCGACTTGATTGCGGACGTTGCAAGGCAGTCCGGTCTTTTGGTAGAGGTCGGCGGAGGTATCCGCGATATGAACGCCGTTGATTATTACCTTTCGCGTGGAATCAACAGGGTTATTTTGGGCTCTGCCGCGGTAAAAAACCAGCAGCTTGTAATCGACGCAGTTAAGGAATTCGGTGATAAAATCGTCGTTGGAATTGACGCTAAGGACGGAATGGTCAGGGCAGAGGGTTGGCTTGACAACTCCGAGATAAATTACATTGAGCTTGCAAAGCGTATGGAGGACGTCGGTGTTCAGACGATTGTTTTCACAGACATCGACCAGGACGGAACCCTCGCAGGGCCGAACCTCGCTCAGCTAAGCGAGCTTGTAAACAGCGTAAGCTGTAATATCATCGCCAGCGGCGGCGTTGCCGTGCTTAAGGATATTATCAACCTTGCCGATTTGAACGTTTACGGCGCAATCTGCGGCAAGTCAATCTACAGCGGCACGCTCGACCTTAAACAGGCGATTGAAATTTCTAAAAACGCACAGGTGTAATTATGGATTTGGAAAAATATTTTGTAAAATCAGACTTAATTCCGGCTGTCGTGCAGGAAAAGGGCACAGGCGAGGTTTTAATGCTTGCATATATGAACCGCGAAAGCCTGCAAAAGACGTTTGAAACCGGCTACACCTGGTTTTGGTCGCGAAGCCGTCAGGAGCTTTGGAACAAGGGAGGCACATCGGGACACCTGCAAAAGGTGATTGAGATGTACTCCGACTGCGACAACGACACCCTGCTGATTGTGGTTGAGCAGACAGGCGCCGCCTGCCACACAGGAAACCACAGTTGTTTTTATACTAAGATTTATGAGAGGAAAGATATATGAACGACAGAGAAGTTTTGGCGGCGCTCTACGCCACCGTAATCAACAGACGCGACAACCCCAAGGAGGGCTCATACACCTGTTATCTGCTCGACAAGGGACTTGACAAAATCCTCAAAAAGGTGGGCGAGGAGTGCTCGGAGACAATTATTGCCGCAAAAAACGGCGATAACAGCGAGACTGTTTACGAAATTGCCGACCTTATCTATCATCTTACCGTGATGATGGTAAATCAGGGTATCGAGCTTGAGGACGTTCTCAAAGAGCTTGACAAACGCAGTGAAAAGACAGGAAATCTAAAGAATTTCCACGTTGTAGATAAAAATACTTAATTCTCACTGTCAGGAAACGCGGAAGATTAAGCAAATTTTTCCTATAAGTTTGTAGGGGCGTGCATTGCACGCCCGCTGATAGGAAAACAATCCTTTCCGAAACAAATCGGTATGATAGGATAGTTCGGTTTATGCGGGCGAGCAATGCTCGCCCCTACGAATAATTCATCATTTCGTAATAATTCTGACAAAAAAACAGCCCTATGACATTTCGTCACAGGGCTTAATTAAAACCAATATTTACGCGGCAATCGCGAACCTTGACACAGCCTGCTTAAAGCTGTCGTCGGGCTCGTTTTCCATAATAAGCTCAATCGGCTTGCCGGTATCGAGCGAGAATACGCCGATTAACGAGTGAGCGTCCACGATGATATCTCCGCATTTAAGCAGAATATTGTGGCTGAATTTTTGCAAAGTCTCGAACAGCTCCAAAAGAACTTTTTTACTTTCTGCTAAAACGGATAATGAAAACATTTTGCTCACCTCATAAGTTATTTGATGAATTTATTATAGCACTATTTCAAATGTGTTTCAATGATATAAAGCAAATATTTATAAATTTGACAAAATTAACAAAAAGGTTACAAGACTATGAAGAAGTTTAATATATATACTCTCGGTTGCAAGGTCAACCAGTACGAATCTCAGGCGATGAGGGAGGATTTGCTCCGCCATGGCTATGAACTCTCAGACGACAAAGACCACGCCGACATCTCGATTGTCAACAGCTGTACGGTAACTTCTGTCAGCGACAGCAAAAACCGCAAGCTGATTAACCGCCTCAGGCGTGAAAATCCCGACGGAATTATCGTGCTGACCGGATGTATGCCGCAGGCTTTCCCCGAGGAAACCGCAAGCTGGACAAACTGCGACATCATCCTCGGCAACAAGGAGCGCTCAAAGCTGATTCCCACCCTGGAGAGCTTCATAAACAGCCGTGAAAAGCTGATCGACATTCCGCCGCACCTCAACAAGGGATTTACTTACGAAAACCTCACGGTTTCGTCCTTCGGAGAGCACACGCGCGCGTTTATCAAGATTGAGGACGGCTGTAACCGCTTTTGCTCGTACTGCATTATTCCGTACGCACGCGGCAGAGTTCGCTCAAAGCCGCTTGATGAGCTCAAAAAGGAGCTTATCTCCGTCGCGGATAACGGCTATAAAGAGGTAGTTTTGGTCGGAATTAACCTTTCCGCCTACGGCTTGAACGAGGACTTTGACCTTGCCGACGCGGTGGAAGCCGCCTGTGCGGTTGACAAAATCGAGCGCGTCCGTCTCGGTTCATTCGAGCCCGAGCAGATGAGCGACGAGCTGATAAAAAGGCTCAGCTCCTTCGATAAATTCTGCCCTCAGTTCCACCTCTCGCTTCAGAGCGGCTGCGACAAAACGCTGAAGGCGATGAACAGGCACTACACCACCGCCGAGTATATGGAGATTGTAAACCGCCTTAAAGGCGCATTTGAAAATCCGTCCTTCACCACCGACGTTATGGTCGGCTTTGCAGGCGAAAACGACGAGGATTTTGAGCAGTCAATGGCGTTTGTAAAGAGCGTTGGCTTTGCGAAGGTTCACGTTTTTCCGTACTCGCGCAGAAAAGGCACTGTTGCCGATAAAGCACCAAATCAGGTCAGCCCGAATGTCAAGGACGACAGGGCAAAGAGGATGGGCGCGTTGGTTGAGCAATCGAGAAATACCTTCCTGAATTCTCAGATAGGCAGAACCGAGGAGGTTTTGTTCGAGCGCTTACGCCACGGCTACCTTGAAGGCTACACCAAAAATTACACGCCGGTGCACGTCTATTCCAAGGACGGCTCGCTCTGCGGACTGATTAAAAAGGTAAAGCTAATTTCCGCCGAGGGCGACTTTTGCGTGGGCAAGTTAGCCGAATGATTTTATAAGGTTATTCATTTCGTCCGACTTACCTCTGTCGGCAAGGCTTGCGTAGCTGTACAGCATAATTCCGCTGACTTTTTTATTACTTTTGCAGACTTTGTATTCCTGCGACAAAATATCGCTTGATTTTTGCCAAGTGTCCTCGTCGGCTTCGGAGCTTGCCTTGTAACCTGCCAAGCCGACATAAAGCTTTACATTCTCCGCGAATTCTAGTCCGCACCATTCATTAAGGCTGTTATTAAACGCCAGCTTAGGATTTGTGGGGCTGAAATAAATCTGCGGACAGATGTAGTCAACATATCCGTTCACCGTGCACCAGCTCACCACGTCAGCTGACAGCTTTTCGTTGTTTTTCAGGTTGCCCTGCGGAGAAATTCCGAATTCTACGTTTTTATCCGCCTTGTGCACTGTAAGATACGCCTCGGCAATCAGCTTGTTAACGTTATTTTTGCGCCAGTCCTCAACGCTCAGCGTACTTTGACTTTCGGCGTATTGCTCGCTGTCGAGCTCTCCGATGTTGTCGGGGTAAAAATAGTCGTCAAACTGAATTCCGTCAATGTCGTAACCGCTGACAATCTCCTCAATTCCATTGAGTATCAGCTCACGCGCTTTCTCGTTTGATGGGTCAAGGATAATTCCGCTGTCGGTTTCAAGGCAAAGGCTTTCATCCTTAATATACGGATTGTTGTCCGCAAGCTCGTTCGGCGTTTCGTTCAGAGTAACGCGGTAGGGGTTAATCCAAGCGTGAATTTTGAGCTTGTGACTTTTGCAGATTTCGCACATTATTTTCAGCGCGTCATAACCGGGATTTTCTCCCTGAGTACCGCTCAAAATATGTGAATAGGGAAAGTATTTCGAGCTGTACAGTGCGTCGCAAAACGGTCTGACCTGAGCGATAATTGTGTTGAATTTAAGCTGTTCAGCCTTCTGCGCGATAGCTTCAAATTTTTCGCGGAACGCCTTTTCACTTTTGTCGGCGGAGCCTGCCATATTAAGCTCCATATAAGTCACCCAAAGTCCGCGCATTTCTTCACTTTGCGCAGGCTTGCTCTCATTTTTAACTGTAGTTACGGCAGGTTTTTCGACCTCGGTTACTTCGGGAGTTTTGCGGTAAAGCCCCGACAGCGCAACCGCGAAAACGAGCAATACAACACAGCAAATCACAGGAAACAATCTTTTAATATTCATTTAATCATCCTTATGAATTTTTTATTAATCTACTTAATATTTATTAATATCCTCGCGCTCATATTCACCGTGAGCGACAAACGCCGAGCGATAAAGCACAAAAGGCGTATCAGCGAGTTCACCCTAATGCTTATTTCGGCACTCGGCGGAAGCGTTACAATGTTAGTTACAATGCTGGTTATCAGGCACAAAACCCGTCATATTAAATTTATGCTTGGAATTCCGCTGATAATACTCATTCAGCTTATTTGCGTTTTTTTGATTTGGAGATTTGCCTATGCCTGAGCAGTTGAAATTTTCGGTCGAAGAAAAGCACGACAATATGCAGGCAAAGCGTTACCTAAAGCAGGTTCACGGACTTTCAACGCGCCTGATAACGCGCCTTAAAAACACCCCCGACGGAATATTGATGGACGGCAAGCTCCTGCGCGCGGTTGATTTTGTAAGGGCAGGAGCGGTAATCACCGTAAACCTCCCCGACGAGCAGTCGGAGTATATCGAGCCGATAGAGGGAAAGCTTGAAATTCTGTACGAGGACAGCTTCATCCTTGCGGTAAATAAACCTCCGTTTATGCCGGTTCACCCCGTCAAACAGCACCAAACCGATACGCTTGCGAATATAGTGGTGTATTATGCACAAAAAAGGAGAGAGAGCTACGTTTTCCGCGCTCATAACCGCCTTGACCGCGACACCTCGGGAATTGTGCTGATTGCCAAGGACAAGTTCACGATAAACAAGCTTAAAAACGGCGTAAAAAAGACCTACACCGCCCTTGTTCACGGCAAAATCGACCACGGCGGTACAATCGCAAAGCCAATCGGCTTGCTCGACGATTCAAAAATGGTACGGCACGTTTTGAGTGAGGGCACGCCTGCGATTACACACTACGCGCCAATAGCCTTTAACGAACAGGCTACGCTGTTAAAATTACAGCTCGAAACAGGCAAAACCCACCAAATCCGCTGTCATATGAGCAGTATGGGACATCCGCTTGTCGGTGATGATTTGTACGGCGGAAAAAGAAATTTCATAAACCGCCAGGCGCTCCACTGCGGAACGGTGGAATTCACCCACCCGGTAACAAGTGAGATTATTACAGTAACCGCGCCGCTCCCAAACGACATCGAAAACGCCGTTAAACAATATAATATTTAAAAAGAAAAGAACCGCAACCGAAAAGATTGCGGTTCAAATTATAATATCTTATAATCAAAAGATTACTTAAGGCTGTTCTGAATAGCAACAGCAACGGCAACTGTAGCGCCAACCATCGGGTTGTTGCCCATGCCGAGGAAGCCCATCATCTCTACGTGAGCCGGAACAGAGGATGAACCCGCGAACTGAGCGTCGGAGTGCATTCTGCCCATTGTGTCGGTCATACCATAGGAAGCAGGACCTGCTGCCATATTATCGGGATGCAGAGTACGTCCTGTACCGCCGCCCGAAGCAACCGAGAAGTACTTTTTACCCTGCTCGTTGCACTCTTTCTTGTAAGTGCCGGCAACAGGATGCTGGAAGCGTGTCGGGTTAGTTGAGTTACCTGTGATAGAAACGTCTACGCCCTCCTTGTGCATAATGGCAACGCCCTCGCGAACGTCGTCAGCACCGTAGCAGCGAACGTTAGCGCGCTCACCGTCGGAGTAGGGAGTCTCTTTAACGATTGTAAGCTCGCCTGTGAAGTAGTCAAACTTAGTCTGAACATAGGTAAAGCCGTTGATTCTTGAGATAATCTGAGCAGCGTCCTTGCCGAGACCGTTAAGGATAACTCTCAGGGGTTGCTCACGAACCTTGTTAGCGTTACGAACGATACCGATTGCGCCCTCAGCGGCAGCGAATGACTCGTGGCCTGCGAGGAAAGCAAAGCACTTTGTCTCGTTAGAAAGAAGCATAGCAGCAAGGTTGCCGTGTCCGAGACCAACCTTGCGGTTTTCGGCAACAGAACCGTCGATGCAGAAGCTCTGCAAACCGATTCCGATGTACTTAGCAGCTTCCTCAGCGTTCTTAGCGCCTGCCTTAAGAGCGATAGCAGCGCCTACGCAGTATGCCCAGCATACGTTTTCAAAGCAGATAGGCTGAATTCCCTTAGCAATTTCATAAGGATCGAAGCCTGCAGCCTTACAGATTTCACGGCTCTCCTCAACAGAGGCAATACCGTACTCGGCCAAAACGCCGTTGATTTTATCAATTCTTCTGTCGTAATTTTCAAATAAACTCATACTGCACACCTCCTTATTCGTGACGCGGGTCAATGTACTTAGCCGCGTTGTCAAACTGGCCGTAGTGACCCTTTGCCTTTTCAAGAGCCTCGTTAGCGTCCATACCGCCCTTGATGAAGTCCATCATCTTGCCGAGGCTTACAAACTCGTAGCCGATAATCTCGTCGTCGCCGTTAAGAGCGATGCGTGTGCAGTAGCCCTCTGTCATCTCCAGATAACGCGGACCTTTCTCCTTGGTAGCGAACATTGTACCTACCTGAGAACGCAGACCTTTACCGAGGTCCTCAAGAGAAGCGCCGACCAAAAGTCCGCCCTCTGAGAACGCACTCTGTGTTCTTCCGTAAACAATCTGCAGGAAGAGCTCTCTCATAGCTGTGTTGATGGCGTCGCAAACCAGGTCGGTGTTGAGCGCCTCAAGAAGAGTTTTGCCGATAAGGATCTCGGAAGCCATAGCAGCCGAGTGAGTCATACCCGAGCAGCCGATTGTCTCAACCAGAGCTTCCTCAATAATTCCGTTCTTTACGTTAAGTGTCAGCTTGCAGGCGCCCTGCTGAGGAGCACCCCAGCCGATACCGTGAGTAAAGCCCGAAATATCCTTAATTTCTTTTGCCTGAACCCATTGTCCCTCTTCGGGGATAGGAGCAGGACCGTGATATGCGCCCTTAGCTACGGGGCACATATTAGATACTTCTGCTGTGTAATACATAAGCATTTCCTCCTTAAAATTATTGGCGTTTATATACCTACATCAATTATAGACAATTTGACGGAATAAATCAAGTAGAAAAAAGAATTATTTGATAAATTTTATAAATATCCTTGTATCATAATCGTAGGGGCGCACCCGCGTGTGCGCCCGATTAAACAGTACAATAATATTCGTTACAGTATCTCATCCAAAATCTCAGCCGCGTCGGCTACAAGCATGGGACAGGGGCGTTTTTTGTAGTAAGAATCCGTCCGCTTTTCGGGAACGCCGCCCGAAGTTTTTTCAACTCCGCTCAAAAGCTCGCGGCAAACTATCGAGCCGTTCTTCTCCTTAAACTTAGCGCAAAAGTCCTGAACAAGCTTGTAATGCGCCTTTTTTGCCTCTCTGTCGTCGGGATTTGAATAACCCTTTGCAATTCCGAGTACCATCGAAGCGCCGCTCACCGCTCCGCAGACCTCTCTCATTCTGCCAAGTCCTCCGCCAAAGGACGAGGCAAGCATTGCCGCGGTCTTTTTGTCGAGCCCTGTCACGTCCTCAAACGCGAGCAGAACCGCCTGAGCGCAGTTATATCCGTCATAAAAAAGCTTTTGTGCCAATGCCTTGTGTTCACTCATTTTAATCACCGCTTTCATTATACTACACGGCAAAAATTAATTCAATAATTTCGCTGTTTTCCGTGGACAATAACGCATAGATTTGTTATTATAATTATAGGCAACACCGCACAATTCAAGGCGCACGGCTTGCTTGAATACTATTCCGTCAGCTTGCCCAAAAAATCTCGGCAAGGCGTCAGCCTTACCTTGATTTATTTGTACAACCTGACGAAAAATCTTGCTGCGCAATCCGCACACCTGAATTATGCGGTATTGCCTATAGAAAAGAGGTGTCCTTATGGCAAGAAACTTTTTAAGCCTTGTTTTGGCGTTTTTGATGGCGGCTTTTGCCGTGTTTACCGTCGGCGCAGAGGATAGTTCGGGCGTAAATGTCGAGAAAATTGACTTTCAAAATCCTGACTTTATCCGCGGAATGGATGTGTCGAGCGTGATTTCGCTCGAGGAATCGGGCGTTACATTTAAGAACAGCGACGGCGTGACCGAGGATTTGCTCAAAATCCTTGCCGATAACGGCGTTAATTATATCCGCGTCCGCGTGTGGGACAACCCGTATGATAAGGACGGCAACGGCTACGGCGGCGGAAACAACGATCTTGCCAAAGCCTGCAAAATAGGCAAGAGAGCCTCGGAATACGGAATGAAGCTCCTTGTGGACTTTCACTATTCCGACTTTTGGGCTGATCCTGCAAAGCAAAAGGCTCCTAAAGCATGGGCGGATTTTGACCTGAACCAAAAGCTTAAGGCGGTTTACGATTATACTTATAATTCTTTAACAGAAATAAAAGCCGCAGGCGCGGACATAGGAATGGTGCAAATCGGCAACGAAACCACCTCGGGAATCGCAGGGGAGAGCGATTACGTTAATATGGCTAAGATTTTTAACTCAGGCTCGTCGGCAGTCAGGGCATTTGACAAAAACGTGCTCGTAGCGCTTCACTTTACTAATCCCGAAAAGACCGACACGATGAAGTGGATTGCCGACTACCTCAATCAGAACAAGGTCGATTACGACGTATTCGCAACCTCATACTATCCCTACTGGCACGGAAGCCTTCAAAACCTGACCGAGGTGCTCGACTACGCCGCAAACACATATAATAAGTATGCGATGGTGGCTGAAACTTCCTACGCGAATACCCTGCGCGATACCGACGGTCACGCGAATACCGTCAGCGAATGGAACAACAGCACCGGCGATAATTTGCTGTGGGATTTCTCATTTCAGGGACAGGCTGACGAGGTGAGAGCCGTTATGTACGCGGTAAATAAAGTCAGAAACGGCAAGGGCTTGGGCGTTTTCTACTGGGAAGGCGCATGGATAACCGTCGGAGATACAAGGCGTATCGGCGGAGCCGATTATGACGCTGTTGTCGCAAAAAACAAGCTCCTTTGGGAACAGTACGGCTCAGGCTGGGCTTCAAGCTATTCAGCAGAGTTTGATCCCGACGACGCAGGAAAGTATTACGGCGGCTCGGCTGTAGATAATCAGGCGTTCTTTGACCCGAGCGGAAGGGCGTTGCCTTCGCTGACCGTGTTTGAAAAGGTTGCAGGTGATGAGCGGATTTCAGGCGATGTTAACGGCGACGGCGTGCTCGATATATTCGACGCGGTAGATATCCAAAAATATTCCGTAGATAAGCTTAATTTCACTTATAAGCAGAAAAGCACAGGCGACTACAACAACGACGGCAAGTGCGATATTCTCGACGCAATTGCGGTTCAAAAGGCTTCGGCAAAGTAAAAGAAAACTCCCGACTGTAATTCAGCCGGGAGTTTTGGATTTGGGTTAGTTGTAATAAGAAGCTATGATTTTGAGCTTTTCCAAAGCTCTGTTGATGTGCCTGCAAACGGTCGAAGGCGAAACGCCGAGCTCCTTTGCAATAGCGCACTGACGGCGGTTATTTATGTAATGTTCCTCAACGCAAAAGCGCTGAAGCTCGGTAAGTCCGCCGTCCATCGAGCGGTGAAGAACGCGCAGAAGCTTGTCCTTATTCCTGATGGATTTATTATTACTTTGACCGTACAGGTTGGAAAGAATATTTATATTATCATCGCTTAAATGTAAAATCTCGGTTCTCATCACGCCACCTCTTTATGTCTTTGCTTAAGGTGAGCGGCAGTCTGCACACACTCGCCGTAGCACGCACGGTACATACTGAGCTTTGCGTCAATCTCCTTCTTGTTCGCAAGGGGAGCTTTTTTACGCTTTTGTTTGAGTAACGTGATGACCTTTTGTAATTTTTCAGCGGTATCTATATATTCCTGAGACCATTCAAGGTAGTTCATTTATCATCCTTCTTTCAACTTTCAAAAACTGTGAACTGTTCGATTGTGGCGGAGCGGGGCAAATCCGCCGCAGCAAATGCTGTAATTCTATTATAACCGATTTTTCGAACAAAATCAAACGGATGTTCGAATTATAAAATTTAATTTAAGCATTGTGTCATTGTACGGACAATGCTGGGAAATTGAAATAAAAGTCAATGTTTAAGCGGTTTTTGAAGCCGTATATAAAAATAAAGCGATTTATTATTCTAATTCAGAATAAAAAAACACCAAAACGGGAATAATATTTTTGTATCATTTGCTAAATGCTCAAAACGTTAACTTTGTAATTATAAGGTTATTTTGATTTTATCAAAAAATATTGCACAAACTTTCGATTAACTTTTTGTCTATTTTGTCGTTTTGCCTGTTAAGTTAGGACAAAATCACGATTTAGCCCTTGAAAAAAAGGCGATTTAATTGTATAATATAGAAAAATGAACCGAGGAAATACGGTAATTTGACTGAATTTATTGTCGTAATTTGACATCGGTTTATTTCTGAATTTCGTAAAAATGATATGATTCATTTATTTTGAAGCATTCATTTTCATAAAACACACAATCGCGAAAGAAGCTGCCCACAGGCGGCTTCTTTTGCTTTTAAATATTTTAATTTGTTGTTGCAAATGATATACAATTGTGCTACACTAATATTGTACTAATATCCTGCAAATCAATAATAAAATGAGGGGATTATTTATGAAGATTAAAATTACATCAGACAGCACCTGCGACCTTTCTCCCGAGCTTATCGAAAAGTACAACATCGCCATTCTTCCGCTTTACGTTGTGATGGGCGACGATAACCTTAAGGACGGCGAAGAGGCTACTCCCGAGGATATTTATTCGTACGTTGACAAAACCGGCGTTTTGCCGAAAACCTCTGCTCCGAACCTCAGCGATTATACCGACCTTTTCCAAAAATATCTCGATGAGGGATATGACGAGGTTGTTCATTTTAATATCAGCTCAGATTTTTCAAGCGCGTACGCAACCGCGTGCCTTGCGGCGGCTGACGTGGGTAATGTAAGAGTTGTAGATACCCGTAACCTCTCAACAGGCAGCGGACTTGTTGTCCTTCACGCCTGCGAGATGGCTCAAAACGGTGCGACAGCCGAGGAAATCGCCAAGGATTGCGCCGAGCTTACAGACAGGGTAGAGGCGAGCTTTGTTGTTGACAGCATTGATTATCTGCATAAGGGCGGCAGATGTTCTTCGGTAGCCGCTCTCGGCGCAAACCTGCTGAAGCTTAAGCCTTGCATTGAAGTGTGTGACGGCAAGATGAAATCGGCAAAAAAATACCGCGGAAATATCGACCGCGTTATAATTAATTACGTCACCGACAGACTTCTTGACAGGGATGACATCGACAAGCACCGCATTTTTGTAACTCACACAAAATGCAGCGAGCAGATTGTTCAGGACGTTAAGGATAAGATTAACGAGCTCAGCCCGGGCTTTGACGAGATTTTGGAAACCACCGCAGGCTGCACAATCACAAGCCATTGCGGTCCGTATACGCTCGGAATTCTGTTCATAAGAAAAAAGTAAAATAAGAAAAAAATAAAAGAGAGGTGAAAGAAAAGCTTTCATCTCTCTTGTTTTTTAGCTTGCAAAGCAAATTTAGTTGCGCGAATTGGGTGAAGCGTCACGCTTCTTCCCAGTTGTGCCAAACGTTCTGGATATCGTCGTTGTCCTCGAACATATCGAGCATTTTCTGCATTTTTGCCGCGGTGTCCTCGTCCTCGAGCTTTACGTATGTATCGGGAACCATCTCGAGCTCTGCGGAAGCAAACTCATAACCGAGCTTTTCAAGCTCCTCGCGAACTGTGCTGAAATCGTCGGGATCGGTGTAGATGGTGAAGATATCGTCGTCGGCCTCAAAGTCGGCTGCACCTACCTCGAGCGCGTCTGTCATAACAGCGTCCTCGTCCTTGTCGAGATCCTCGCGCTCAATGATGATAACGCCCTTCTGGTTGAACATAAAGCTAACGCAGCCCTGCGCGCCCATATTACCGCCGAACTTGTCAAAGTAGTGACGAACCTCGCCTGCGGTTCTGTTGCGGTTGTCGGTAAGAGCCTCAACGATTACGGCAACGCCGCTCGGACCGTAACCCTCGTATGTAACAGCCTCGTAGTTTGTGGAATCGCCGTCGTTTGCGGCTTTCTTGATAATACGCTCAATGTTGTCGTTCGGAACGTTCGCAGCCTTAGCCTTTGCGATGGTATCCTTGAGCTTTGAGTTTACGTTAGGATCGGCGCTTCCGCCGGTTTTGATAGCAACAATCAGCTCTCTGCCGATTTTGGTAAATACCTTTGCTCTGGCAGCGTCGTTTTTACCCTTTTTCTGCTTAATGGTACTCCATTTGTTATGTCCTGACATATAATCATCCCTTTGTCATTTAATCTATCTTAAAAAGTATAGCATAATATATTTTTTCAGTCAAGAAGCAATCTAAACAAACAAAAAGCTCCCTTTTTACAGGGAGCTTAGTTTTTTTATTGCTGTGCTGCAACTGTCTGAGCCTGCTGGAGCTGGTCTGGAGTAGCCGCGCCTTCTCTAACAAACGGATAGTTGTTAATGTAGAGCACGTCGCCGTCAGCCTTTACGGTAATATCCTTGTCAGACTGCTCAAGGAAGTAGTAGCTGATAGTTACAGTGCTGTCCTTTACGCTGTAAATTCCGCGCATTTCGATATCAACGTTGATAGGCGTGTAGGTGTAGGGGTTAATGGTCATTGCCTGTTCGGTATAAGCGGCAGTGCCGTCCTCTTTGAACTCATAAATGAGGTTGAACTCGCCTGTGCTGTATACCCACTTGCCGACAAGCTCATCATTCTTTTCGAACTCGCCTTCGCGCTTAAGCTCGGGAGCTTTGTATGAAGCGGACTCAAACTCATAATTTCTCTCGGCGTTGTCAGCCATGGTAAATTTCATCTTTTTGCCTGTGAAGATGTTACCGCTGTATTCAACAGTGTAATCGCCGTTGAGGAAGTACTGGGTAAGGGTGTCGTACATATTCATATTGATAACGTTATTGCCGTTTTCATCCTTAGACATTGTGTAAGTGCCCTTGCCTGTAACGGTGCCGATTGTCGAAGTAACCGAGCCGTCCTTGTTGAATGTAAAGTAGTAGTCAACGTTTAGCTTGTTGCCGGCTTCATCGCTTGTAGCCGCTTCGCTTGAAACCTCAACCTGTCTTACAAGGTGCCATGTGCCTGTTACGTCGTTGTTAAAGAAAAGTCCGATAACAACCGCGGCAATCGCGGCAAGGCAGACAATAATAAGCGAAATAACGATTGTCTTTTGAAGCATAGGTTTTTTCTTGGGAGCTTCGATTTCTGAAAGAGCCGCTTCATCAGTAACAGCTTCGGCTGTATCTTCTGCTGTTTCTGTTACTTCCTCAGCCGCTCCGTCAACTGCTTCCTCAGCGTTATCCGCTGTTTCAGCAGCAGCTTCCGCAGTTTCCTCTGCTGTCTCAGCGACAGCTTCTTCAACCTGAGCAGCGTCCTCTGTAAGCTCCTCAGCAATCTGTTCTGAGTATTGTGTATCTTCTGTTAAAGCTTCATTCTCGGTGAGTTCTTCGGTGATTTTATCCTTATTCTCGTCCAAGACATATACCTCCTTTTAAGTACTAACCAATATAATACTACTATTTTTAAAATAAATCAAGCATAAATACGTTGTTATAATTCTATAAAGGAATATTCACAAAAAATTCAGCATTTTTAGATTACAGTTTTGTAACAACTCCATTGTCAAACCAACACCACAGTGGTATAATAATATGGTATGAAAACATAACGAAAGAAAGGAAGTCGTTGTTATGATAAAATCAATGACGGGCTTCGGCAGGTGCGAAACCGAGCTCAACGGCAGAGAAATCACCGTTGAAATCAAAAGCGTAAACCACCGTTACTTTGAGTTTTCGGCTCGCACTCCAAGGGGCTACAGCTTTCTTGACGACAAGCTCAAAAGCTTTGTGAATTCCTACGTTGCAAGGGGCAAGATTGACGTTTATGTAAGCGTCAGCCAGAGCGAGCAAACTCCGTCCGAGGTTACGGTCAATCACCAGCTCGTGTCGGGTTATCTCGGAGCGATGAAGGAAATTTCCGAGACCTACGGAATTGAAAACGACGTTACCGTTGTATCGCTCGCACGTTTTCCTGAGGTGTTCACGGTTCATAAGGCGCCCGAGGACGAGGAGCAGATTACAGCCGACGTTCTCACAGCGGCAAAGCAGGCGATAGATTCCTTTATCGCTATGCGCGAGACCGAGGGCGAAAAGCTTAAGGCTGACATTCTCAGCCGCGCTGAGACTATTTTGGGCATTGTCGAAAAGATTGAGGAACGCTCGCCGCAGACCGTAAAGGAATACGAGCAAAGACTGCTCGACAGAATCCGCCAAACGCTCGACAGCTTCAGTGTTGAAATTGACGAGCAGAGGGTACTTACCGAGGTCGCGGTGTTCTCCGATAAGGTAGCCGTTGCGGAAGAAACCGTAAGGCTCAGAAGCCATTTTGACCAGCTAAAAAAGATACTCGAGCTCGATGAGCCCGTGGGCAGAAAGATAGACTTTATTATTCAGGAAATGAACCGCGAGGCGAACACAATCGGCTCAAAGGTTCAGGATTCAACGCTCGCTCATATGGTAGTTGAAATCAAGGCCGAGATTGAAAAAATCCGCGAACAGGTGCAGAATATTGAATAAACCGCAATGCGGTTTATTCAAATGGACAGTTGATAATGGAAAATGGATAATTTCGGTCGGGTATACAAGTCGGTTGGTAATATATATCGGTTCCCGACTAAATCAATATGGCGCTAAATCAAGCTTTACCAAACGCTCTGTATTATTTTAAATCGGGTGCGGGAAATTCCCCTGACAGGGGAAATGTCGCGAAGCGACAAAAGGGTTGCCGTCCGGCTACGGAGCCCGCCATAAATTATCCATTATCAATTTTCAATTATCAATTAAAAAAGCGGGGTTTTTTTATGAAGTTATTAAATATTGGATTCGGAAATCTCGTAAGTCTCGACAAGCTTGTTGCTGTCGCGGCTCCCGATTCCGCTCCGGTAAAGCGAATTGTGCAGGAGGCAAAGGCAAACGGATTGCTTATAGATTCAACCTGCGGCAGAAAATGCAAGTCGGTTTTAATCTGTGAGAGCAACCACGTTGTTTTATCCGCCGTTTCCTGCGAGACCATTCAGAACAGAGCTGAAGAAAGTGAGGACAAAGATGAGTGAAAAAATGGGTAGACTGGTATTGTACTCGGGTTGCTCCGGCGTGGGCAAGGGCACAATATTAAAGGAGCTTATGAGACGCGACGAAAACATCAAGCTGTCCGTCTCAAACACCACAAGAGCTCCGCGTCCCGACGAGGTTGACGGAGTTGACTACAACTTTGTCAGCAAAGAGGAGTTCGAAAAGGTAATTGCCGAGGACGGTTACCTTGAGTACGCCAAGTATTGCGACAACTACTACGGAACGCCCATCAAGCAGGTTAACGATATGCTTACACAGGGCTATAACGTTGTGCTCGAAATCGAGGTTCAGGGCGGACTTCAGGTTATGGAGAACTTCCCGAATATACTGAGCATATTTATTCTTCCTCCGTCGCTCGAGGCACTTGCCGAAAGACTTCGCGGCAGAGGCACCGAGGACGAGGACACCATCAAAAAGCGTCTTAAGCAGGCTGAGCACGAGATGAAGTACAAGGACCGCTACAAGCACGTTGTAGTTAACGACAAGCTTGAGGACGCTATCAATGAAATTCACAACATTATCATAAACGGTAAATAAAGGAGAATTACTATGCATAAGGTAAATGTAGACGAGCTTTTTGAGGGCAAGCAGAGCAAGTACGCTCTCGTAGTAGGCGTTTCCAAAAGAGCCAGAGAGATTACTCAGAAGTTCGAGGAGGAGGGCACTGTTACCGAGGATAAGCCCGTGCTCCTCGCAATTGATGAGATTAAAAACCACGACTTAAACATCCTTGAGCCCGACGAAGATGAGCTCGGCTGATAACAGCTCAGTTTTAATTGCAAAAATCGCGATTGAAAATACAGCCTACAGCTTTGACAGGGAATTTTCTTATTTAATTCCCGAAGGCTTACTTCACGACTGCGCCGCAGGCAAGCGCGTGCTTGTGCCGTTCGGCAGGGGCAACCGCAAGCGTCAGGGTATTATCACCGAGGTAGTACGTGCCGAAAGTGCTGAGGATATAAGCTCATACAAAAGCATTATCACCGTGCTCGACGACGAGCCTGTTTTGAGCGAAGAACTGCTCAAAACCGCGAGATTTATGAAGGAGCACTACTTTTGCACGCTGTATGACGCGGTAAAAACAATGCTCCCTGCAGGCGTAAATTACAGGCTTACCACGGTTTACGGAGTTAAGCAGTCCGACCAAGGCTTTGAGCTTGACGACGAGGAACAAAGGCTTTACAACTACCTTCTTCAAAAAAAGAAGTCCGTAAAGCTCGAAAAAATCCTCGACGACTTCGGACTTGCCGACAGCACCTTGCCCGATAAGCTTGTTGAGATGAGCTTGCTTTATAAGTCCGACGAGGCGTTTCGCAAAATCAACGACGCGGTAATGAAGATGACCGCCGTTAACCAAAACGCCGACCCGTCCGCCTTTAAGCTCACACCGAAGCAAAGCGAGGTTTATGAGCTGATAAAGCTGTCGGGCGGAGTATCCGTCAAGGAAATCCGCTACTTTACAGGCGTTACCTCGTCCGTAATCGACGCGCTCCAAAAAAAGGGGCTTATCTATTTTTATGACGAGGAAGTTTTCAGGATTGACAGCCGAAAGGCTGACGACTCCGCGCCTGAAATCGAGCTTTCAGCGGAACAGCAGAGAGCCTGCGACAACCTCTTTAACGAGTATGTTGACATAAAACCGCACGTAAGTCTGCTTTACGGAGTAACAGGGTCGGGAAAAACGAGCGTGTTTATCAAGCTGATTGAGCGCGTAATCGACCGCTCAGAGGGCATTATAGTAATGGTGCCCGAAATTTCGCTAACTCCGCAGTTTGTATCGCTTTTTTCAAGACGTTTCGGAGAGAAAATCGCGGTTTTCCACAGCGCGCTGTCGCTTGGCGAAAGGCTCGACGAGTACAAGCGCGTCAAAAAAGGCTTGGCGAATATTGTAATCGGCACGCGCAGTGCGGTTTTCGCGCCGTTTAACAAGGTCGGGCTGATTATTATGGACGAGGAGCAGGAGTACAGCTATAAATCCGAGAATTCTCCGCGCTATCACGCGCGCGAAATCGCGATGTTCCGTTGCGCGCAGAGCGGCGGTCTGCTTGTGTTGAGCTCCGCTACCCCGAGCGTCGAGAGCTTTTATTACGCTAAAACAGGCAGATATTCGCTCAACACGCTTACAAAGCGCTACGGTACGGCGGTCCTTCCGACGGTCGTAACGGCGGATATGAACGCCGAGCTTCAAAGCGGAAACGCCACGGGTTTTTCCGACGTGCTTTTGCAAAATATAGAATATAACCTTGAGCACGGCAATCAAAGTATTCTTCTGCTCAACCGCAGGGGTCACAATTCCTTTGTCACCTGCACCAAGTGCGGAGACGCTATGACCTGCCCGAACTGCTCAATTTCACTTACATACCACAGCCGAAACAACCGCCTGATGTGCCACTACTGTGGCTATTCGGTGCCGTTTACAGGCGAGTGCGCAACCTGTCACAGCCATTCATTAAGGCTCGGCGGAACAGGCACTCAAAAGGCGGAAAAGGACATTGCCGAGATTTTCCCCGAGGCGCGTATTTTGCGTATGGACACCGACGCGGCTTCGTCAAAATCAGCATATGAAAAGATGATATCAGCCTTTTCAAACGGCGAGTACGACATTTTAGTCGGCACTCAAATGGTGGCAAAGGGGCTTGACTTTCCCAACGTAACGCTTGTCGGAGTGCTGAACACCGACCACGCCTTGTACGCTGACGATTACCGAAGCTACGAGCGCGCGTTTTCTCTGCTAACACAGGTTGTGGGCAGAAGCGGCAGGGGAGAGCGCAAGGGTATGGCTGTAATTCAGTCCTACACCCCCGATAATTTAATAATTTCCATGGCGGCAAAGCAGGACTACGACACGTTTTTCGATACCGAAATCAAAATCCGCGAGGGTATGCTATATCCGCCGTTTGCCGACATCTGCTTAATCGGATTTGTCGGCGCTGACCAAAACAAAACCTTAAACGCGGCAAAGGGCTTTCTAAGCGAATTTGCCGAGCTTGCAAAGCGTGAATATCCCACGCTTCCAATCCGCGTGCTCGGACCGTCGCCTGCACTGGTTGTAAAGGTCAGCAATAAATACAGATACAAGCTTATTATAAAGTGCAAAAATAACCGTGCGTTCAGGGAGTTTTTATCGCGAGTGCTGATAAGCTTCGGCACAAACCGAGAGTACTCCGACGTGACCGCCTATGCGGATATGAACGCGCTTGTATGTTAGGAAGATGTAAAAATGGCTATCAGAAACATTGTTAAGGACGGCGACCCGATTCTTAAAAAGAAGTGCCGCCCTGTTGAAAAATTCGACAGAAAGCTCGCTGTTTTGCTCGAGGATATGGCAGAGACAATGCACCTTGCAAACGGCGTAGGACTTGCCGCTCCGCAGGTCGGAATGTTAAGACGTGTTGTTGTAATCGACGTCGGAGAGGGAGTAATCGAGCTCGTAAATCCCGAGATTATCGCCTACAGCGGCGAGCAGTGCGGTCTTGAGGGCTGTCTGTCGTTCCCCGGTGAGTGGGGACTTGCCAAGCGCCCGAACTACGTTAAGGTAAGGGCGCAGGACAGAAACGGCGAAGTGTTTGAAATCGAGGGCAGAGAGCTCCTCGCACGCGCGTTCTGCCACGAAATCGACCACCTCAACGGCATTGTTTTCAAGGACGTTGTAGACAGAATGTTATCCGCCGCCGAGATTGAAGAAATGGAAAGTCAAAACAAATGAGAATAGTTTATATGGGTACGCCCGATTTTGCCGTGCCTGCGCTTGAAAAGCTCGCGCAAAGTCCGGATTATACCGTAGCCACCGTCTTTACCCAGCCGGACAAGCCCAAGGGCAGAAAGATGGTTATGACTCCGCCCGACGTTAAGGTTTGCGCCGAAAAGCTCGGAATCCCTGTTTTTCAGCCAAGCTCTATGAGGTCGGAGGACGCATATAATTCGTTAAAAGAATTAAATCCCGACGTTATCGTCGTAGCCGCCTACGGACAAATTTTGCCCAAAGCAGTGCTCGATTTGCCGAAATTTGGCTGCGTTAACATCCACGGCTCATTGCTCCCGAAGTACCGCGGAGCCGCGCCGATTCAGCAGAGCGTGCTCGACGGCGAAAAGGTCACGGGAGTTACCACAATGCTGATGGACGTCGGGCTCGACACAGGCGATATCCTGCTTAAAGCCGAGACCGAAATCGGTGAAAACGAAACCGCAGGCGAGCTGTTTGACAGGCTGGCTGTATTGGGCGGAGAGCTGATTGTCGAAACTCTCGACAAGCTCAAAAAGGGCGAAATCACTCCGCAAAAGCAGGACGAAAGCCTTGCAACCCACACCTCAAAAATCACAAAGGAACTTTGTCCCATAGATTTTAATAAGACAGCTTATGAGGTGCACAATAAGGTAAGAGGACTCAACCCCTGGCCTGTCGCCGTAACAGAAATCGCCGGCAAGACCGTAAAGGTTTACTCGTCGCGTGTGTCGGATATGAGCGGTGCGGCAGGTACAATCCTCAGCTTAAAGCCGTTTGTCGTTGCGTGCGGCGATAAATCGGTCGAGCTAATCGAAATTCAGCCCCAAGGCAAAAAACGTATGACCGCGCAGGCGTTCCTCGCAGGTCACAAACTGAACATCGGAGATAAATTATGATATTTTACGGATTTGACACCACCTATTTAGTATTTATTTTACCATGTGTTATCCTGTCGCTTATCTGCCAAATCGCGGTCAAGTCGACTTTTTCAAAGTATTCCGCAGTCCGCAATTCGCGCAATATGACAGGCGCTCAGGCGGCTGAGTATGTTCTCAGGCAAAACGGCGTTACAGGCGTGCGGATTGAGCACGTCTCTGGCTCGCTGACAGACCACTTCGACCCTCGCTCAAACGTAATCCGCCTTTCGGACACGGTCTATAACTCCGCTTCCGTAGCGGCGGTCGGAGTAGCCGCTCACGAGGCAGGCCACGCGGTTCAGCACGCACAAAACTACTTCCCGAACAAGCTCAGGAGCGCAATTCTCCCTGCGGCGCGTTTGGGTTCGTCGCTGAGCTGGATTTTCATAATCATCGGTCTTATCTTTTACGCAAAGGTCGGCACGGTTATGCTTTATATCGGAATTATCCTTTTTTCGGCTTCGGTGCTGTTCACGGTTGCAACGCTCCCCGTTGAATTCAACGCTTCAAGCCGAGCCTTAAAAACCTTTAGAGATACAAACCTTTTACCGCCCGAGGAATACGCAGGAGCAAGAAGCGTGCTCAGAGCCGCAGCTATGACCTATGTTGCCTCGGCAATCACCTCGATAATGCAGCTTTTAAGACTGCTCTTTATCGCAGGACGAAGAAGAAACTGACGGAGAATATTATGCCAAACCCGAGAAACACAGCCCTCACGGTACTTCTTAAAATTGAACATGACAAGGCGTATTCTAACATCGCGCTCAACAACGCGGTAAAGGAGCAGGGGCTTAATTCTCAGGACAGCGCGTTTGTCTCAGCCTTAGTGTACGGAGTATTGGAGCGCAAGCTCTTGCTCGACTACATCATCAAGCAGTACTCTAAAATTCCTTTAAGGAAAATTGAGATAAAAACAAAGCTGATTTTACGCCTCGGGATTTTACAGCTTTTGTTTATGGACAAAATCCCCGAAAGCGCCGCGGTTAATGAGAGCGTAAAGCTTGCAAAAAAGCATAAGCTCCAAAAATCCGCAGGCTTTATAAACGGAATTCTCCGCAGTATCACACGTGCCGAGGTAAAGTATACCCTGCCCGATAAAAGCGACAAAGTGTACTATTACAGCATTAAATACTCCGTTCCCAAGGAGCTTGTACAGCTCTGGCTTAATTCTTACGGAGAATTAAATACCGAGGAGCTTCTAAAGAGCCTCAGCGGCAGAGCAAAAATCTGCGCGAGGGTCAACACCTTAAAAACCGACGCTGATACATTAATAAATGAGCTTGCAAAGGATGGAGTAAAAGCCGAAAAATCCTGTCTTTTGGATAACGCTCTTATTCTTTATAACACAGGCTCAATCGAACGCTTAAGCGCCTATAAAAAAGGACTTTTCCATATTCAGGATTTGTCCTCGCAGCTCTGCGTATATTTTCTGAACCCCAAGCCGAGAGATGTTATGATTGACGTTTGCTCGGCTCCGGGCGGAAAGAGCTTCACTGCCGCGCAGTATATGAACGACAGGGGAAAGCTTTTTGCCTGCGATTTGTACGACCACAAAATCAAGCTTATAGGCAGCGGCGCAAGGCGGCTGGGAATTAACTGCATTGCCGCTTCAATCCGTGACGGCGCAAACGGCGGCAGTCTGCCGCTTGCGGATAAAATCCTCTGCGACGTTCCGTGCAGCGGCTTGGGAATTCTCTCGCGCAAGCCCGAAATTCGCTATAAAGAGGATTTAATCGACAATACCCTGCCTGAGCTCCAGTACAAAATCCTCTGCAACAGCGCAAAAAACCTCGCGGCAGGCGGCAGGCTTGTCTACTCAACCTGCACATTAAACCCTGCCGAGAATAACGAAAACACCGCAAAGTTCCTCAGAGAACACCCGAATTTTGAGGGAGTAAAGCTAAATCTCCCGAACGGCGCAGAGCGTATGACGGACGAAAAAGACTACGAAATCACGCTCTCTCCGCACAAATCGGGCACAGACGGTTTTTACATAGCCGTATTCACAAGGAAGGCATAAAATGAACTCCTCAGTCGATATAAAATCACTGACGTCCGCCGAGCTAAAGGAATTCCTCACCGAAAACGGATTTAAGGCGTTTCGCGCAAAGCAGGTCGAGGATTGGCTCAAAAAGGGCGTTACCACATTCGACGAGATGAAGAACATCCCCTCGGATTTAAAAGAATTTTTAAAAACAAGATGTTACATTTCTGTTGCATATATTGAAAAAAAGCTTAAATCAAGGTATGATAAAACAGTAAAGTACCTTTTTGCGCTTTCCGGCGGAGAATACGTCGAAAGCGTGGTTATGAGCTACAAGCACGGCTGGTCAATGTGCATTTCCACACAGGTCGGCTGTAAAATGGGCTGTACCTTCTGCGCAACCGGCAAAAGCGGTTTTTCGCGTGACTTAACAGCCTCGGAAATGCTCGCCCAGATTGAAGCCGCTCAGCGCGATTTGGATATTCGAATTTCAAACGTTGTGCTGATGGGTATGGGCGAACCGCTCGATAACTTCGACAACGTGGTAAAATTTCTAAACCTCGTCACTTCACAGCAGAGCCTTAACATCGGCGCAAGGCACATAACGCTTTCAACCTGCGGAATCGTGCCGAAAATCTACGAGCTTGCAAAGCTGAAACTGCAAATCAACCTCGCGGTTTCGCTCCACGCTCCGAACGATGAAATTCGCTGTCAGACAATGCCTGTCGCCAAGGCTTATCCTATGGATATGCTGTTAAAGGCGTGCAGGGATTACTTTGAAGTAACAGGCAGGCGCGTAACCTTTGAATACGCGCTTATAAGCGGAGTAAACGACAGCGACGAAAACGCTCATGAGCTTGCGAAAAAGCTAAAGGGGCTTAACTGCCACGTAAATTTAATTCCCGTAAACCCGGTTAAGGGCACGGGCTACAACAAAAGCGACATCAAAAGACAGCAGTCTTTTACAGATATACTTACCAAAAGCGGCACAGCGGCAACGGTAAGACGAACCCTCGGGAGCGACATCAACGCCTCCTGCGGTCAATTAAAAAGAAATCACATTAATAATAAGGAGGATAAATAACTTGGAAGTATTCAGCAAAAGCGATATCGGGCTTGTCCGTACCCAAAATCAGGACGATTTTCGCTTCGGAGTTATTTCTCCAAGCTGTGTATGGGCGGTGGTCTGCGACGGAATGGGCGGCGCAAACGGCGGCAATATTGCCAGCGCAACGGCTACCGAGTACATCAGTACCAAAATTACCGATTTATATAAGGAAGATATGACAAAGGAGCAAATCGGTGAGCTCATGGCGGAAATCGTTATGAACGCCAACTTGCAGGTCTTTGAGCTCGCGTCCAAGGATCCCGAGCTTGCCGGAATGGGCACGACCTGCGAATTTGTCTTTGTCAAGGACACCACGGTTCACGTTGTCCACGTAGGCGACAGCCGTACATACGCAATCCGCGGCGGAAAAATCAAACAGCTAACCGAGGATCACTCGGTAGTTCAGGAGATGGTAAGGCGCGGAGAGCTCACCTATGACCAGGCGGAGAAACATCCAAATAAGAATTTCATCACCAGAGCGCTGGGCATTAAGCCCTCTGTAAGGCTCGACTACATAGAGGCGAACTTTATTTACGGAGACGTGCTTTTAATTTGCACAGACGGACTTTCAAACTGCGTTTCCACAGGCGATATGGTTAAAATTTGCCACGAAAACCGCGGCGACAGCTTAATCAACAAGCTTGTAGAGTGCGCCAAGGAAGGCGGCGGTCAGGACAACATCACCGCCACCGTAATTTACTGAGAAAGGCAGGCTTAGGTTATGGATAAATATATCGGAAAACGCCTTGACGGCCGTTATGAAATTCACGAGCTTATCGGCGTCGGCGGAATGGCTAACGTTTACCGCTGTAACGACACCGTGGACGACCGTGAAGTCGCAATAAAAATCTTAAAGGACGAGTATCTCAACAACGAGGAATTCATCCGCCGTTTTAAAAACGAGTCAAAGGCTATCGCCATGCTTTCTCACCCCAACATCGTAAAGGTGTACGACGTAAGCTTCGGCGATATGATTCAGTATATCGTAATGGAGTACATCGACGGTATCACTCTTAAGGAGTATATCGAAAGCCAGGGTATTATCGAGTGGAAGGATGTTATCCACCTCACAACCCAGGTCCTAAAGGCGCTCCAGCACGCTCATGAGAGCGGCATTGTCCACCGCGACATCAAGCCGCAGAATATTATGTTGTTGCAGGACGGCACAATCAAAGTTACCGACTTCGGCATCGCGCGCTTCTCCGACAAGGCTACGCGCACTATGACCGACCAGGCAATCGGCTCGGTTCACTATATCGCGCCTGAGCAGGCGAGAGGCTCCGCTACCGACGGCAAGTCCGACATCTATTCAGTCGGCGTAATGCTCTACGAAATGCTCACGGGCAGACTGCCCTTCGACGGCGACAGCGCCGTAACCGTAGCGCTTATGCAGTTGCAGTCAACTCCCAAGCGTCCGCGCGAGGTCAACCCCGGAATTCCCATCGGTCTTGAGCAAATCACAATGCGCGCAATGCAAAAGCAGCCCGAGGACCGTTACGCTTCCGCGGCGGAAATGCTCAGCGACCTCGAGCGTTTCAGGCTTAATCCGTCAATCGTATTCGATTACGGCAACTCCTTTGTTGACCACCAGCCTACCAAGCACGTGCGCTCAATAAAGGAAGCGGACGAAGGCAATAAGGTTGACAAAAAGAAGGTAACCATGCCCGAGCCCGAGTACGTCTATGAGGAAGAACCTGTTAAGGAGCACAAGCCGATTTTCCACGTGATGAAGGGCGTGCTGATTGCGGCGCTTGTTATGGTTCTGGTTTTTGCAGGCGTTTCAATTTTCACAGCGCTTAACTCCGGCGAGAACAAGGACGTTGAGGTTCCCGATTACGTAGGCAAAACGCTTGTCGAGGCTAAGGAAAATAACCCCGACAACTTCCAGTTTGAAATAAAGAGCAAGTACGACGAGAGCAAAGAGCTCGGCACAATTCTCGCTCAGGAGCCCGAGGCAAAGTCGATGAAGATTAAGTCCGGCTCGACAATAACACTCACCGTAAACGGCACGGATACCGAGATTGCCGTTCCGTTTGTTCAGAATACAAGCGAAAACGACTCCATCCGCGCTCTTAAGGACAAGAGCCTTATCCCGCAGGTGGTTTACGTTGAAAATTCAAAAACTCCCAAGGGATACGTAATAGATTCGTTCCCGACAGCCGGCGCAAAGGCGACAATCGGCTCGACGGTTTATCTTTACGTTGCCAACGGCGAACGCGCAGGCACTGCGCAGATTCCCGCAATTTTGGGAATGAACTCCGACGAAGCCAAGTCAAAGCTCACAGAGCTCGGTCTTACGGTAGAAACCGTAACCGACGACGAGAGCAAAGAGCCCGAGGGCACAGTAATCAGCTCGTCTCCGCTTCCTTACGGAAAGGTTGAGAAGGGCACTGTAGTTACCCTCACCGTAAGCTCAGGCAAGGGCGATAAGAAAACCGTAGACGTTGTCGTTGAGCTTCCGTCATACGTTTCGGGCTCGCTCCAGATGAACGTTATCATCGACGGCGTAACCGACGGCTCTAAGTCGCAGACCGTTTATCCGTCCGACAGCAGCTCAGTCAAGCTCAGCTTTGAGGGCTCAGGCACGCAGACGGTCGTAATCGAGCTCGACGGTCAGGTTTACCGCGAGTATACCATCGACTTCTCAACCGCATCGGTAACAAACACCGTAATTCACGATTTTGTTGTTCAGACCGATCCGCCCACCGAGGCGCCGACCGAGCCGCAAACCGAGGCAACCCAGTACACTCCCGAGACTCAGCCTGAGACAAACTACGTTGATAACGGATTTTAATTAATGCAAAAACTACAGGGAATTTTAATGAAATCCATCGGCGGATTTTACTACGTCCGCTGTGAGGATAAAGAATATGAATGTAAAGCAAGGGGAAGCTTCCGCAAAAAAGGAAGCTCTCCCGTTGCAGGCGACAGGGTTGAAATCTCCGTCCCCGACGAAGGTTATTGCGCCATTGAGCAAATTCTTCCGCGCAAAAACAAGCTTAAGCGCCCTGCGCTCGCAAACATCGACGCGCTCGTAATCGTCTGCTCAACGGTCGATCCTCAGCCGAACTTTACCGTAATCGACAAAATGACCGCCGCGGCGGTTAATAACGGTATGACTCCCGTGCTCGCCGTGTCGAAAAACGACATCAAAAACGGCGACGAGGTCTGCGAGATTTACCGCAAAAGCGGAATAAAAGTCTTTCAGTGCTCGCCCGACGACAAGTCCGAGACCGACGCCTTGAGGGATTATCTAAAGGGCAAGGTTTCCGCATTTACGGGCAACAGCGGAGTCGGAAAGTCAACTCTGCTCAATATGCTTTTTCCGTCTTTAGAGCTTGCAACAGGGCAAATCAGCGAAAAGCTCGGCAGGGGCAGACACACCACGCGAGTTGTTGAGCTCTTTGAGCTTGATGGCTGTTTTGTAGCAGATACCCCGGGATTTTCCACGGTGGATTTACAGCGCTACGAAATGATTGATAAGGAACAGCTTCAGTACTGTTTCCCCGAATTTGAAAAATACCTTGGACAGTGCCAATTTACTTCCTGCGCCCACACCTGCGAAAAGGGCTGCAAAATTCTCGAAGCGGTGCAAAACGGCGAAATTGCCGAATCGCGCCACAAAAGCTATGTGCAGATGTACAATGAGGTTAAGGATATTAAGCACTGGCAATTAAAGTGATATGAATTGTTTAATTATTGCGGGCTCTCCCGATTGTGACGTAGAGCTTATCAGGGATGAAGCCCTGAGCTGTGATTTACTGATTTGCGCCGACAGGGGATATTCCCACGCAAAGCGCGCAGGCGTTATGCCCGACATCGTAATCGGTGACTTTGATTCCTGCCGTGATGAAGTCGCAGGGGATTTTGAAACCGTTAAGCTAAACACCGACAAGGACTTTACCGATACCCTCGTCTGCGCCGAAAAAGCGCTTGAATACGGCTGTAAGGAAATTACAATCCTAAGCGCGCTCGGCGGAAGGCTCGACCATACGCTCGCAAATTTTTATTTGCTTAGCTTTATTAACAGCAAAGGCGGCAGGGCAGTGCTGCTCTCCGCAAAAGAGCGGATTGAGTTAATGCCAAAGGGTTCATTTTGGTTTGACGATTTAAAGGGCTTAACCTTTTCGCTGTTCCCGTTCGGCTGCGAAAGCGCCGTGTTATCCGTAAAGGGAGCGCGGTATGAGCTTGATGAGTACACGCTGAAAAGCGAAGTGCCTATCGGCGTTTCAAACGTATTCAGCTCAGAGCGCTGCGAAATCAAAGTATGCTCAGGCGCGGTTATCATAATAATCAATCAGAATAATGATTTTTTGTAATCCGCAAAGGTAACAAAATCAATACCGTTTCAACACCACATCATCTTGTGGAAAATGCGGTTTTTTATGAATAATCATCAAAATATCACCTTTGTTTATGTAAGTGTTGACCGACAAAGGTTATCGTTCAATAACAAAACTGTAATTATAATGACACTTAATAATCTTGAAAAGAATAATAAGTGTGTGTTATAATTCTTTACAGAAATAATAAAAGTTTGGATATAGTAGTTTTAAAATTCTTTTGAAGAATAATAATTTGGAGTGAGCATAGTATGTCATTGTGTATGGGATGTATGCAGGAAAAGGGCGACCAAACCGTCTGCCCGTACTGCGGTTTTGACAATTCCGAAAAGCAACAGGCGCCGTTTTTGCCGTATGGCACAGTGTTAATGAACCGCTACATTGTAGGCGCCGGAATTGATAACAACGGCGAATGTACCCGATATCTCTGCTACGATAAGCAGACAAGCGAGGTTTTAATTGTCTGCGAATTTTTGCCCATCGGCTTGTTCAGCAGGGGCGAGGGTGAAAAAAATGTAAAGGTTAATTACGAAAACCGCCTTAACTACAACAAGCTTAAGGACGATTTTGTAAATTATTATAAAATTCTTTCCGAGTTAAGAGAGCTCTCGGCTCTGCTTAACGTTCACAATATTTTTGAAGAGAACAACACAGCCTATGTTATCGAGGAGAACGAGGACTTAATTCCGTTTGAGGAGTACGTTCAGCGCAGCAACGGCAGTCTTGAGTGGGATATCGCCAGACCGCTGTTTATGCCGGTTATCTCCGCGTTGGAGGCTTTACATAAAAGGGGAGTAGGCCACTACGCAATCTCTCCCAAAAATATGTTCATAACAGCTTCGGGCAAAATCAAAATCAGCGGCTTCGCTACCGAAAACGAGCGCAAACGCGGCACTCCGCTTAAGTCTCAGCTTTTCTCAGGCGCGGCGGCTCCGGAGCAGTACGAGCGCAATTTTCCGCTTGACGATATCACCGATATCTACGGCTTCTGCGCAACTCTGTTCTTCGCTCTGACAGGCAATATGCCCAAGAGCGCTCCCGAAAGACTTAAGGACAGCCGTCTTTTGATGAGCACCAATACCGTCAAGAGGCTTCCGCCTCACGTTGTATCGGCTCTCGCAAACGGCCTGCAGGTTGAGCGTGAAAATCGTATTACCGACTTTGACGAGCTCCGCTCACAGCTTTCGGTCGCTCACACCGCAAAGGCGATTCAGGACGAAATCTCGCGCACAGCGAGTATGAATATTTCAAAGAACGCCGACGGCAAGAAGAACAAAAACGGAATGTCACCGACGACAATCTTTATAATCTCGGCGGTTATCACCGCGGTGCTTCTCGGCATTATCTTCTGGCTGTTGATGGTCAACGGCTGTAACCCTGCCAAGAGCCTTTTCGGCGGCGATACAAGCGCGACGGTTGAATCCACCGCGAGTACCGAGTGGACAGGCCCGACAATCCCCAGCTACCTCGGCAAAACCTATGATGATGTAATTAAGGAGACCGAGGGTCAAACTAACATTACAATTCTTCGCAACTACACCGACGAGTACAGCGAGGAATATAAAGAGGGCACTGTAATGGCTCAGAGCCCCGAGGCAGGTTCAAGGGTTACTCAGGAGGATAATATCATTATCAGCCTAACCATCAGCAAGGGTAAAAAGATGCGTGAGCTTCCTGCGGTTGAAGGTCTTACACTCGACCAGGCTGCTGCCGCAATCGGTGAACAGGGCTTGCTTGCGACAGCCGAGTACCAGTACAGCGACAAGTACGCCGAGGGCAGAGTAATCGGCTATAAGAGCCAGCAAAAGGGCGACACCGTTGAGTACGGTACTAATGTTATATTGATTGTCAGCAAGGGAACCGAACCCCACGACAGCAGTAACAGTAACTGATAAATATAAATTTAACGGCGGATAAATTCCGCCGTTATTTTTTACTTATATTTTAAAAATGTTGCATTTGCAACTGAACTAATCGTATTATTGGTGTATAATATAGTCAAGATAAGAGATTATCTGTTAATACGCTATTCCTTCTATAACCCAATATACCCCCTAAAACAACCGAGGAATCCTCGGTTGTTTTTCTTTGTACGCCAAACGTCTGTATACATTTGCGCCAAGCTGTTAATTACTTGCAATCAGCGAAAATATAGCTGTTTATGCACATTTTTTTACTATGTATGTTTAGTGAATTTGCCTATGTCATTTTTTGACGAAATATGGTACAATAATATAGTAAAAATCTGATGTTTGGGGGATATAAAATGTTCAGCGTAGGGCAAAATGTACTGTACGGTACAAACGGTGTTTGCGTTGTAAACGACATTACCGAAAAAAAGGTCGGTAAGGTCTCTATGGAGTATTATGTACTTAAACCGCTTGATACTAATTTTTCAACTCTCTTTGTTCCGACAAAGAACGAGGCGCTTGTCAAAAAAATCCGCGGAGTTATGACTAAGGATATGATAAACGGAGTTTTGTCAAATCTTCCCGAGCCCGGCGAGTGGAACGACAACAAGCAGGAGCGCAGTGAGCAGTTCAAGGAGGTTATCTCAAACGGCGATTTTACCGAGCTTATCAGGATGATAAGGCTTATATATAAACATTCCGATGAGCTGTCGGAGCTCGGCAGACACCTTCATATGTCTGACGAACGGCTCTTAAAGGAAGCCGAAAAAATGGTGACTGAGGAGATTGAATTTGTCCTTGACGTCGATAAACAGCAGGCTATCGAAATGATTTTGAAATAAAAATTATGCGCTGACGTTGCTTGCGTCAGCGCTTTTGCTTTATCTGTTAACCTTTCATCGTCAGCGAAATGCGGTTTTTCTTAACGTCAACCGAGAGAATTTTAACATTCACAATGTCCCCGACCTTCAGCACCTCGGACGGATGCTTGATGTACCTGTCGCAGATTTGCGAGATGTGCACAAGTCCGTCCTGATGAACGCCGATATCAACAAACGCTCCAAAGTCGATAACGTTGCGCACAGTGCCCTTAAGCTCCATACCTTCCTTAAGGTCTTTAATGTCGAGTACGTCCGAGCGGAGCATCGGCTTGGGCATTTCGTCACGCGGATCGCGCCCGGGCTTTGAAAGCTCCTTCACGATGTCGTCAAGCGTCGGCAGTCCTACGCCGAGTTTTTCTGCGAGTTTTTTTGTACCGCTCTGCTTAACGCGCTGTGCAAGGTCGGTGAATTTAGCTGATTTTATTTCTTTATCAGAATAATCAACGAGCTTCAAAAGCTCCTTAGCCGTGGCGTAGCTCTCGGGGTGAACGCCTGTATTGTCGAGCGGATTTTTACTTTCGGGTACTCTCAAAAAGCCTGCGCACTGCTCAAACGCCTTCGGGCCGAGCTTGGGAACTTTCTTTAATTCCGCACGGGAATTAAACGCTCCGTTTTCCTCGCGGTAAGCGACAATGTTTTTGCACACCGTCGAGTTAAGTCCCGACACTCTCAAAAGCAGGGCAGGGGAGGCGGTGTTCAAATCAGCGCCGACGGAGTTTACGCAGTCCTCAACAACGCCGTCGAGCGCTTCACCAAGCTGTTTTTGCGGCATATCGTGCTGGTACTGACCAACGCCGATTGCCTTCGGCTCAATCTTTACAAGCTCCGCAAGGGGATCTTGAAGTCTTCTTGCGATTGAAACAGCGCTCCTTAAGGTAAGGTCAAGCTCGGGCAGCTCGGTAGCCGCAAGCTTTGAAGCCGAGTAAACCGACGCGCCTGCCTCGCTGACTACCATATAGTAAACCGTGTGGTCTGCCTCTTTGATCGCGTCGGCGGCGAACATCTCGGTCTCCTTGCTCGCAGTGCCGTTGCCGATAGAAATTATATCAACGTTATGCTTCTTGATCAGTTCAAGGAGCTTTCTTTTTGACTGGGCAATTTTCTGCTCCGAGTGGGTGGGGTAGATAACCGCGGTGTCAAGCACCTTTCCCGTGCCGTCAACAACCGCGACCTTACAGCCGGTGCGGTAGCCCGGGTCAAGTCCGAGCACGGTTTTGCCCTTAACAGGCGGCTGCATAAGGAGCTGTTTTAGGTTCAGCGCAAACACCTTAATCGCGTTTTCGTCAGCGGTTTCGGTGAGCTCAGAGCGGATTTCGCGCTCGATTGAGGGGAAGATAAGCCTTGTGTAGGCGTCCTCGCCTGCGGCTTTGAGTATATCCGAGCACAGCGGATTTGTTCCCTTGTCAAGAGCGCGGTAGATTACACTCAGCGGCTGTTCGCTGTCAAGGTCAATGCTTACCTTCAAAAATCCTTCTTTTTCGCCCCTGTTAAGCGCCAAAACGCGGTGGCCTGCAATCTTCTTAACAGGCTCGCTGTAGTCGTAGTAGTTGGTGTAAACGCTGTCCTGCTCCTCGTCGGATGCAACCGACTTAACTGAACCGCTGTTCCTGAAAATCACGCGCAGGCGCTTGCGGATTTCCGCGCTGTCGGAAAGCTGCTCCGCGATAATGTCCATCGCGCCGTTAATCGCGTCCTGAGCGGTGGGAACTTCCTTTTCCTCGTCGACAAACTGCTCTGCGTATTCGTTAGGATTAAAGCCCTTTTCCTGCTTGATGATCCCGAGCGCGAGCGGTTCAAGTCCGCGCTGCTTTGCAACAGAAGCCCTGGTCTTTCTCTTGGGCTTGTACGGACGGTAAATATCCTCGAGCTCGCTTAAGGTCTGCGCCTTGTCAAGAGCCGAGTTTATCTCGTCGGTCAGCTTTTCCTGAGCTTCAATCAGTCCGCGGATTTCCTCTCTGCGCTTGTCGAGACCGCGCAGGTAGTTTAGCTTATCGCTGAATTCGCGGATGAGCTGGTCGTCCATAGAGCCGTGCATTTCCTTGCGGTAACGCGCGATAAACGGAATTGTGTTTCCGTCGTCGAGCAGGGTAATGATGTTCTGCGCGTACTCCTCTTTGATGTTAAACTGCTGTGATAATATGCTTGAATATTCCATTTTTTCTCCTTAAAATTAAAAGCCTAAAATTCCGAGGTCTTGCTTCCATTTCAGTATTCTTACAACCGACTGGTCGATTTGTTCAACAGGAATTTCGCCCTTGTTAACCGCGTCGATAACCGCCTGATAGCCGTCAATCGAGGTCGAACAGAGCATATCGTTTCCGCCTTTGACCGCGAGCACTGCAGGGCTTTGTCCGCCTGCAATATTCTTAACCGCGTCCATATTAAGGTCGTCGGTGATAATAACGCCCTTGAAGTTCAAATCCTTCCTGATTACCGTGTGAACCTTGTCGGAAAGCGAGGCAGGGTACTGCGGATCAATCGCTGTAATTACGTTGTGCGATACCATAACCGCGCCTGATCCTGCCTTAATTCCTGCCTCAAACGGCAAAAAGTCATTTGAAGCAAGCTCCGCGTAGCTCCTGCTATCTGTTGCCGAGCCGGTGTGGGTATCGGCATTGTCGCCGTAGCCCGGGAAGTGCTTCAGCACGCATCCGAGCTTTTTTGAATTGTACGCTTCAACGGTTTTCGTGATGAATTCGCTGACGTCCTTTGCGTTATCGGCATAGGAACGGTCGTACATAAACGAGTCCTTATTCTTCGTTATATCGCACACGGGAGCAAGGTTAACGTTAATCCCAAGCGATAAAAGCAAATCTGCCTTTTCGTTTTCCGCCTTAACCGCCGCGTCAACTCCGCCTTTCAGACTGTATTCCTTCGGTGATAAAAACGGAGAGGGGTAAAGCTTTGGGTTAGAGCTTACGCGCACAACCGTTCCGCCTTCCTCGTCGGCGCCCACGAGCATAGAGTATTTTGACTCGCTCTGAAAGCCCTGAATAACGGCTTTAAGCTCCTCTGCGGTTTTGCCGTCAACATCCTTGCCAAACAGGATATATCCGCCGAGGTTATACTGCTTTGCGGTTTCTGCCGCGTTTTCGTCGGGTAAGGCGACAAAAAACATCTGACCGACCTTTTCCTGCAAGGTCATATTCGCAACCTTTTCCTGCAAGAGCTCGTAGCTCGGCTCAGTAGGTTCGGTTTCGACAGACTCGGTATGTACAGCGGAAGTAGCGTCCTGCTTTTGCACATCGTTCATAACCGCGACTGCTTCATCCGGTGTGCTGACTTCCGCTGAACTTTCAGCGCTTTGTCCGCACGCTGTAAGCGACGCGAGCATAAACAAGGCGAGTATCAGCGATATAAATTTTGTTTTATTCATAAAATTCACTTCCGAATATATAAAGGGTTGACTCTTTTCTATACTCAGAGCCAACCCCTAAAATTCTAAAAAAGAATATTAACCGTTGATAACGATTTTTTCAATAACAGGCTGATTAGCCTTGGGAATAGTACCGTTGTTGTCGGTGGGCTTAGCGTCCTTAGCGATTTTGTCAACCACTGTCATACCCTTTGTAACAACGCCGAAGCCTGCGTACTGACCGTCGAGGAAATTGCTGTCCTCCTGAACGATAAAGAACTGTGAGCTTGCGCTGTTAAAGTCCTGCGAACGCGCCATTGAAATTACACCGCGAACGTGCTTAAGAGTATTGTTAACGCCGTTTGCCGAAAACTCGCCCTTAATCTTTTTGTCATTACCGCCTGTGCCGTTGCCGAGCGGATCGCCGCCCTGAATCATAAAGCCCTCCATAATTCTGTGGAAGGTAAGGCCGTCGTAAAACTTGTTGTTAACCAGAGTTTTGAAGTTCTCAACGGTCTCGGGAGCAACGTCGGGTAGAAGTGCAAACTCGATATCGCCGTAATCCTTAACGGTGATTGTGCCCTTTACGGCGTTGTCGGGAATTTTTACGTCGCCTGCGTAAGCGTCGCCCTTGGTCGACTTAGGCGAAGCCGAAATTGCCGACGACTTTGATGACGACGATGATGAAGAATCGGTATTTTTCTTCTGTCCGCAGCCTGTGAGCATTACCGCCGAAAAAGCGAGCAATACCGCAAGCACAAGACCTGTGGTTTTAATTGCGATAGATTTTATCATAATAACATCCTTTCTTTCTTAAATCCGCAACATCTATTTTATCATTAATTTAAAAACAAATCAACCTATTTGACACAAAATTATTAATATGATAGAATTCTTAATAGTATAAATACGGAAGTGATATGTGTGAACGACGAAATCACATATGTAAGCTCTAAACAGAAATGGTTTAGCGTAAATTTAAAAGAGATTTGGAAGTACCGCGACCTGATAATTTTGTTTGTTAAGCGCGACCTTACCACCAACTACAAGCAGACCGTGCTCGGTCCGTTGTGGATTATAATTAATCCGCTGTTGTCCACCACGGTTTTCACCGTAATATTCGGCGTAATCGCCGGTATTCCGACCGACGGCACACCGCAGTTTTTGTTCTATATGTCGGGCAACATCCTGTGGAACTTTTTTTCGAACTGCTTAAACCGCGCGTCGGGAACGTTTCTGGGCAACGCAAGGCTGTTCGGCAAGGTTTATTTTCCACGGCTTGTAATGCCGATTTCGGGCATACTTTATAACCTGATAAACTTTATGCTCCAAACGGCTGTCTACGTAATTCTCGTAATCGTCTACTCGCTGATCGGCGCGAATGTCCACCCGAATTTGCTGATAATTCTTGCGCCGTTTTTGGTGTTGCAAACAGCGCTTCTCGGCACGGGAATGGGACTTATAATCTCGTCAATCACAACCAAATACAGGGATTTAAACGTACTTGTAAGCTTCGGCGTGTCGCTTTTAATGTATATCACGCCTGTGGTTTATCCGATTTCAAGAGTGCCCGAAAACTTTCGCTGGCTTATGCTCCTAAATCCCGTCGCTCCGATTGTAGAAACATACCGCTGCGCGTTTTTGGGAAGCGGCAGCTTTGAATGGCAGTTTTTGCTCATAAGCCTTGCCGTAACGCTTGCGCTGCTGTTTTGGGGAGTAATTGTGTTTAACAAGGTAGAAAAGAACTTTATTGATACGGTGTAATTTATGATAGAGCTGAAAGAAAATTGTGTTATTAAAACCGAACATCTTTCAAAGGAATACCGCCTCGGCGCAATCGGCTCGGGAACGCTCCGCCGCGATTTGCAAAGCTGGTACGCCAAACGCAGAGGAAGGGAAGATCCCAATTCGATTATCGGCAGACCTGAGTATGAAAAGGGCGATACCTTTTTGGCGCTTAATGACGTCAATATCGAGGTAAAAAGGGGAGAGCGCGTCGGCATTATCGGCGTTAACGGCGCAGGAAAATCAACCCTGCTCAAGCTTTTGTCGAGGGTAACCTCCCCCAGCGACGGCGACTTTGCCTACAGGGGAAGAATCGCCAGTATGCTCGAGGTCGGCACAGGCTTCCATGCCGAGCTGACAGGCAGGGAGAACATCTACCTCAACGGCGCAATTCTCGGTATGAACAGGGCTGAGGTCAGCAAAAAGATTGACCAAATCATTGAGTTTTCCGAGTGCGAAAAATTCATTGATACCCCCGTAAAGCGCTACTCCAGCGGAATGTTCGTAAAGCTTGCGTTCTCGGTAGCCGCACACCTCGATGCCGAGATTATGATAATGGACGAGGTGCTCGCGGTAGGCGATATGCGCTTTCAGAAAAAGTGCCTTAAAAAAATGCGCCAGCTTGCCGAGGAAGAGGACAGAACCGTGCTCTATGTCTCGCACAATATGGGCACAATTCAGGAGCTTTGCAACCGCTGTATCGTGCTCGACCACGGCAAGGTTATTTTTGACGGCGAGGTTGACGAGGCTATTAAGTGCTACCTCGGAGGAGAAAACGACGAGTTTTACTCTGTTGAGTATACCGACAACAAGTTTAAGGATAACGTAAATGTCAAAACGCTTAACCTTGAAAAGGTCAAGTACAACGGCAGAACCTCAAATATCTTTTATCCCGGTGAGGAAATGCTCCTCGAGCTCGACTGGAAAAATTTGTCGGATATTGATAATCTAAGCCTTAGAATTGAGGTTTACGACTACCGCCGTTACCCGATAACCGCATTTTTGGTTGACAATGTGTACAGCGGAAAGAAGGATGAAAACGGAAATATCCGCTTAAAGCTCAATATTGAGCAGCTTGCGCAGGGCGTGTATTATACGCGGTATATTTTCATGCAAAGGTTAAAGCCCGGCTCCGAGCCCGAAACCGTTGAAGCCGCCGCAGGTCTTGTATTCAGAAAAACAAGGCGGACTGTCGGTGAGCAGATGTGGAAAAAGTCTTGGGGAAGCGTAATTATGGGCGAAGCGGAAGTAATAGATAATTAAAAACTTAGTAGGGTTCGGTCTTGACCGAACCGCGGAAATAAAGCATACTTTAGTGCTCAATCTGCGGTTCAGTCAAGACCGAACCCTACAATTTTTATCTATAAAGTTTTCTTTTAAGTTCCGCAACCGGCAGACCGACAACATTAAAATAATCGCCTCTGATTTGCTTAATCAGCACGCCGCCCTTGCCCTGAATACCGTAGGCGCCTGCCTTGTCCATCGGCTCGCCTGTCTCAACATAATCGCGGATTTCCTTTTCGCTGAGCTTGTAAAACTCAACCTCAGTCACCTTCGAAAAGCTAATCGGTTCACCCTTGCCGTAAATCGCACAGCCCGTAATAACCCTGTGCGTTTTGCCCGATAGCATTTTGAGAATTTCAACAGCTGCTTTTTCTGACTTAGGCTTTCCTATCATCTGATTATCGACAAACACACCGGTGTCACAGCCGATAACAATGTCGTCGGGGTGAAGCTTATAGACCGCCTCAGCTTTTTGACGCGCTAAAAATTCGGGGATGTCGTATAAATTTACATTACCGTCGATAGTCTCGTCAATGTTGGCAGGTATAATCTTAAAGCTGTCGCAGATAAGGCTCAAAAGCTCTTTTCTGCGCGGAGAAGCGGAAGCTAAAATAATCATATTATTACCTCATTTCTACATATATTTTACTACAGAAAGGTTTGGTTGTAAATAATTTTTTAAATTACCCTTGACAATAGCGTATAACGGTGCTATAATAAACCTACCAAACACGTAGGAATAATAAGCAATATAGAAAAGAAGGGTTTTTATGGTTATATTAGGTTTAATGCGATGTTGATTTTGCCGTATCCGTTTCAAAATCATTATAAAATTATTTAAGGAGTAAATTATGAAAATATATAACAAAATCACAGACATCATCGGCAACACACCTCTTTTGAAGCTCAGCAACTACATTGAGGATAACAAGCTCGAGGCTGACATCTTCGCAAAGCTCGAGTACTTTAACCCGGCAGGAAGCGTAAAGGACAGAATCGCCAAGGCTATGATTGACGAGGCAGAGGCAAAGGGCATCATCAAGCCCGGCGCGGTTATCATCGAGCCGACCAGCGGCAACACAGGTATCGGACTTGCAAGCGTTGCGGCTTCCCGCGGATATAAAATTATCCTCACAATGCCCGAGACCATGAGCGTTGAGCGCAGAAATCTTTTGAAGGCATACGGCGCAGAGCTCGTGCTCACCGACGGCGCAAAGGGAATGAAGGGCGCTATTGAAAAGGCTAACGAGCTTGCAGAGCAAACTCCGAACAGCTTTATCCCCAGCCAGTTCAAAAACCCTGCGAATCCCGAAATCCACGTAAGAACTACAGGTCCCGAGATTTGGGAAGACACCGACGGCAAGGTTGATATCTTCGTAGCAGGCGTCGGCACAGGCGGTACGCTCTCAGGCGTAGGCAAGTACCTAAAAAGCCAAAACCCGAATGTCAAGGTTGTAGCCGTTGAGCCTGCAGGCTCTCCCGTGCTTTCAAAGGGTACTCCCGGACCGCATAAAATTCAGGGAATAGGCGCAGGCTTTGTGCCCGATACCCTTGATACTGAAATCTACGACGAGATTATCACCGTCGAGAACGACGACGCGTTCGCAACAGGCAGAACCCTCGCCAAAAACGAAGGCGTGCTTGTCGGAATTTCCTCAGGCGCGGCAGTTTGGGCGGCTACAGAGCTTGCAAAACGCCCCGAAAACAAGGGCAAGGTTATTGTAGCTCTGCTTCCCGATACAGGCGAGCGTTACCTTTCAACCCCGATGTTCGCGGATTAATTACAAACAAAAACGGCGGCTCAAACCATTTGGTAAGAGCCGCCGATAATTATTTAAATATTAGATGTTCATATGCTTTTTAAGCGCCGCGAAGGTCTCCGAGCTGATAACGTGCTCAATCTTGCACGCGTCGTTAACCGCGGTTTCCTCGTCAACGCCGATAGAGATAAAGAACTTGCTTAACACCTTATGGCGTTCATAGGTTCTGTCGGCAACCTCAAGTCCCAAATCGGTCAGGGTTATTCCGCCGTCCTTAGCTACGTTTATGTAACCGCCGTCGCGCAAAAGTCCCATGGCACGGCTTACGCTGGGCTTTGAATATCCCATTTCCTCGCAAATATCAATCGCGCGTACAAAGTTCTTTTTCTGCGACAATATATATATAGTTTCAAGATACATCTCGCCTGATTCTTTAAGCTGCAAAGCAATCACTTCCTTTAATCTAAAGTATATCATATTCTAATTTTTTAATCAACATATTTTTGCCGTATTATCAAAATGAAATTCAATACTTGATTTATTTTGAAAATAGTAGTAAAATAATGTGGTGTAATTTATGGATAATCAAAAAGGAAGTGTACAAATGTTAACACTTGATAAAATCTACCACGCGTCCTACGTGCTTAAGGACGTAATCAGACATACCCATATCGTAAAGGCTGAGGGCATTTCCGACGACTGCGAGGTTTACCTAAAGCCCGAAAACCTGCAAATCACAGGTTCGTTTAAGGTCAGAGGCTCGGGATATAAAATCTCACAGCTCACCCATGACGAAAAGAAAAGGGGCGTAATCGCCTGCTCGGCAGGTAACCACGCTCAAGGCGTTGCGCTTGCCGCTACAAAGTACGGCATCAAGTCGCTCATCTGTCTGCCCGACGGTGCGCCTATCTCAAAGGTCGAGGCTACAAAGGGCTACGGCGGCGAGATTTGTATGGTTCCCGGCGTTTATGACGACGCCTACAACGAGGCTTTAAGGCTCAGGGACGAGAAGAACTACACCTTTATCCATCCCTTCGACGACGAAAACGTAATCGCAGGTCAGGGTACAATCGGTATCGAAATTCTCAACGAAATGCCCTATGTTGACGCAGTTGTTGCCGCAATCGGCGGCGGCGGACTTCTCTCGGGCGTAGCCTGCGCGATTAAGAGCCTTAACCCCAAAATCAAGGTTTACGGCGTTCAGGCTGAGGGTGCTCCGTCAATGTACGAGTCAATCAAGCAGGGCAAGCCCATTTCGCTCGACAAGGTGTCGACAATCGCTGATGGTATTCAGGTTAAGGAGCCGGGCGAGCACACCTTTGAGTACGTCAAAAAGTATGTTGACGATATCGTGACCGTAAGCGACGACGAAATCGCTTCCGCTATTCTTAAGCTCATCGAAACTCAAAAGATGATTGCCGAGGGCGCAGGCGCTGCACCTTTGGCGGCTGTTATGTACAACAAGCTGCCCGTTAAGGGCAAAAAGGTTGTCTGCATTGTCTCGGGCGGTAATATCGACGTTACAATCCTCAACCGTGTAATCAAGCGCGGACTGCTCATGAGCGGCAGACAGCAGACGCTTTGCATTGAGCTCCAGGATAAGCCCGGTCAGCTCGTTGCAGTGTCAAAGATTATCGCCGACCGTGGCGGAAACGTAATCTCCGTTCATCACGAGAGGGCAGGCGAGGGCTCAGACGTTAACGGCTGCTACCTCAGAATTATCATCGAGACCAGAAACTTTGACCACGTTAAGGAAATCTCACAGGCGCTTACAGACGCAGGATTTAAGCTGATATAAAGGAGTAATTAAAATGGAAAAGATTTATACAAAGAACGCGCCCGACGCAATCGGACCGTACTCACAGGCTGTCAAGGTGAACGGCTTTGTTTTCACCTCGGGACAAATCGCAATCAACCCCGAAACAGGCGACGTTGAAGCGACTACAATCTCAGACCAGACCGAGCAGGTTTGCAAAAACCTCAAAAACGTGCTCGAAGCCGCAGGCAGCTCTCTCGATAAGGCTGTTAAGACCGTTTGCTTCCTCGCAGATATGAACGACTTTGCGGCGTTTAACGCTGTTTACGGCGAGTACTTTTCCTCAAAGCCGGCTCGTTCATGCGTAGCGGTAAAAACCCTTCCCAAGAACGTTCTTGTTGAAGTTGAGGTTATCGCAGAAGCATAAGTAATAAGTAATAAGTAATAAGGAATAAGGGTCGCTTCGCTCCGTATTGGAATGAGGCGGCTTTTTTCTTTGCTCCGTTTAATAAAATCACCAATTCCCGAATAATGAATATGATGTACTACAAAGTTATTTCGGTAGGGTGTTTTTATGACAGAGAGCATTAAGACAATCGGTATTATCGGCGGCGACAAGCGCCAGCTTTATTTGGCGGATTCCTTTATTAAGGACGGCTTAAGGGTTATCCTCGGCGGCTTCGACACGCTCAAAAGCGTGGGTGACATCGCGATAACAGACGTAACTTCTGCCGTCAGATACAGCGATATTATAATCCTTCCGCTTCCGAGTATCCGCTCGGACGGCAGTGTTAACGCGCCTTTTTCTCAGGGCAATATTTATTTTACCGACGAAGAAATTGATATTATGAACAGAAAGCCTGTTTTCGCCTCTTTCCGCGAAAAGCTGATTAAGGCTTATCCAAGGCTCAGCGGAGCGGTGTTTGACTACGCCTCGCGCGAGGATTTTGCAATTCTCAACGCCGTCCCCACAGCCGAGGGCGCGATTGAGTGCGCAATGTGCGCGTATGAAGGCACAATCGCAGGCAGTAATTCGCTTGTCGCAGGCTACGGCAGAATAGGCAAGGTGCTCGCTTCAAAGCTGAAGGCTCTCGGCTCAAACGTCACTGTCAGCGCGAGAAGGTTCGAGGACTTGGCATATATTAACGCGCTTGGCTATAAAGCCGAAAATACCGAGGAGCTTAAAAAGCTCAGCGGCTACGACCTTGTGTTCAACACAATACCCGCGCTGATTTTTGATGAAGCTCTGCTTAAAAACACCGACCGCAATACCCTGATAATCGACCTCGCGTCAGCTCCCGGCGGAGTTGACTTTGAAGCGGCAAGGTCGCTTAAAATCGACGCTCAGCGCGCGTTGTCGCTCCCCGGCAAGTGTGCTCCAAAAACAGCGGCGGAGATTATAAAACAAACCGTAACATCAATAATTAAGGAGGTAAATTGGTGAAAAAGGCGACCATTGGTTTTGCAATGTGCGGTTCCTTTTGCACCTTTTCAAAGGCCTTTGAGCAAATGCAAAAGCTTGTGGATTTGGGCTACGACGTAATTCCGATTATGTCAAAAAACGCCAGCTCCACCGATACACGCTTTGGCAGGGCGGAGGAAACGGTAAAAAAGGCAGAAAAAATAACAGGCAAAAAAGTGCTTAAAACCTCGGTTGACACCGAGCCCATCGGCCCCAAGGATATGTGCGATTTGCTGCTGATAGCTCCCTGCACGGGCAACACCCTTGCAAAGCTGTCGCTCGGCGTTACCGACACCTCGGTGACTATGGCGGCAAAATCGCACCTTCGCGTGCAAAAGCCCGTGCTTTTGTGCGTGGCAACAAACGACGCCTTAGGCGCTTCGGCTCAGAACATCGGCAGACTTCTAAACACAAAGAATATCTATTTTGTTCCGCTTAAACAGGACGACCCGGTAAAAAAGCCGAACTCGCTTGTGGCGGATTTTAATAAGATAGAAAAGGCGGTAGAGTATGCGCTTGAAAAAACGCAAATCCAGCCTGTGTTTGAATAAGTGAGATAAAAATATTAAATATATCGCGGCGGGTATTGCTCCCGCCGCTTTTTTGTGTTAAAATTATATTAATTACAGCTAAGGAGTAATTTTATGAAGTATTGTTCAAAATGCAGGCGGATGTATGACGATTCCGAGCATAACTGCACCGAGTGCAGAAAGCACTACGCTCTCGAAACGCTCGACGACCAGACCACGCCTGTTTATTTAACCTCAGCCTCAGGCTTTGAGCTTGACCGTATTCAGGCGGCGCTCGAGGACAGCGGGATTCCGAGCACATCGCAGGCTCAGGAAAAGGCGCTTTCCGCAGACGCTGTAACGGGCAGCGACAAATCCAACAGGGATATTCTTGTACCGTTCAACGCCCTTGATAAAGCCCGCGATATCTGCATCGGTATCGGCGCAATCAAGCCCGAGGGAGAAGAAATTAAGGTCGAGGGACAGGACGTTGAGGACGCCGTCAATTCCGAAATTGACGAGTCCGAGATTATGAGCCCTGCAAAGAGAACCGCGGTAAAAATAGTCTCGGCAATTTTGCTGATTATTATCGCCTGTTTTGTAATCTGGGGAACCGATTTCATCACGGGATTTATTAAAGGATTATTCAATTAAACACATAGGGGGAAATAAATTATGAAAACCGAAACAAAATGCTTACATTCAGGCTACGAGCCCAAAAACGGCGAACCGCGCCAGCTTCCTATTTACCAGAGCACAACCTGGAAATACGATTCCAGCGACGATATGGGCAAGCTTTTTGACCTTGAAGCAAGCGGATATTTTTATACAAGACTTCAAAATCCGACAAACGATTTTGTAGCCGCAAAGCTCGCGGCTCTTGAAGGCGGCGTTGCCGCAATGCTCACATCGAGCGGACAGGCTGCAAACTTCTTTGCACTCTTTAATATCTGCGAGACAGGTAGTCACATCATCGCATCGTCCGCAATCTACGGCGGCACATACAACCTGCTCGGAGTAACAATGAAGAAAATGGGAATTGACGTAACCTTTGTAGACCAGGATTTGCCCGAGGAGGAGCTCGCCAAGGAGTTCAGACCTAACACGCGCGCCGTTTTCGGAGAGACCGTAACAAATCCCACGGTTTCAGTGCTCGATATCGAGAAGTTCGCTCACCTTGCGCACTCACACGGAGTTCCTCTTATCGTTGACAATACATTCGCAACTCCCGTAAACTGCCGTCCCATCGAATGGGGAGCAGACATAGTTACCCACTCGACCACAAAGTATATGGACGGTCACGCAACAGGCGTAGGCGGTGCGATTATCGACAGCGGCAACTTTGACTGGATGGCTCACGCCGATAAATATCCAGGACTTACAACTCCCGACGAAAGCTACCACGGACTTGTTTACGCTGAAAAGTTCGGTAAGCTCGGATATATTACCAAGGCAACCTCACAGCTTATGCGCGACCTCGGCTCAATCCAGTCTCCGCAGAACGCTTTTTACCTCAATAACGGGCTCGAAAGCCTGCACGTAAGAATGGACAGACACTGCTCCAACGCGCTTGCAATCGCAAAGTTCCTCAAGGCTCATGACAAGGTTGCGTGGATTGATTATCCCAACCTCGAGGGCGATAAATATTACGACCTCGCTCAAAAGTACCTGCCAAACGGCTCATGCGGCGTAATCGCGTTCGCTGTAAAGGGCGGCAGGGAAAAGGCGATTAAGTTTATGGACAGCCTAAAGCTTATGATTATCGCGACACACGTTGCTGACGCGCGCACCTGCCTGCTCCATCCGGCAAGTCACACTCACCGCCAGCTCAGCGACCAACAGCTCCGCGAGGCAGGCGTAGCGCCCGACCTTATCAGACTTTCGGTAGGTCTTGAAAACGTTGACGATTTAATCGCTGACCTCACACAGGCGCTCGATAAAATTTAAGTCATACAAAAATTATCCACTATCAATTATCAATTTTCAATTATAAAGATTGGAGGGGTTTTTATGTCAGCATTTGTATCAGCTATCATCGTAGCCGCCGGCGGCTCAACAAGAATGGGTTCGTCCGACAGCAAGCAGTTTATCGCACTTTCGGGCAAGACGGTAATCGAACGCACACTTACCACGTTTCAGCACTGCGGCCTTATTAAGGAGATTGTAGTTGTCTGCCGTGAGCAGGATTGCGAGCGTATCAGAGAAATTGCCGACAAAAACGCCTTCTCCAAGGTAAGCGCAGTGGTAAAGGGCGGCGACAGCCGCGCACACAGCGTTAAAAACGGAATTTCAGCGGCAAATCCGAGGGCTGAGTACTACGCGATTCACGACGGAGCGCGTCCGCTCGTCACTGTCGAGGAGATTGAACGTGTTGTCGAAGCCGCTTTCGACACAGGCGCGGCAACCCTCGGAACTACCGTCACCGACACAATCAAAATCGTGAACGGCTATGACGTTATCGAGAGAACACCGCTTCGCTCTCAGCTCAGAGCGGTTCAAACTCCTCAGGTGTTTGAAACCGAGCTGTACGCCTTCGCAATTGACAACGCAGGCGACAGCCTTGAAGGCTTTACCGATGACTGCTCGCTGATTGAGAAGATGGGCGGCGAAGTCAAGGTTGTAAAGGGAAGTAAGGAAAATATCAAGCTCACCACTCCGTTTGACATTTTAATCGCGGAGAGCATAATTCACGCAAGGGGAGAGGACAAATGAGAATAGGCAACGGCTATGACGTTCACCGCTTTGCGGAAAACCGCGATTTATTCCTCGGCGGAGTAAAAATTCCGTATGAACTCGGTCTGCTCGGTCATTCCGACGCGGATGTTCTGCTCCACGCCATAATGGACGCACTCCTCGGCGCGGCGGCGCTTGGGGATATCGGCAAGCTTTTTCCCGATACCGACGAACGCTTCAAAGGCGCGGACAGCTTACTGCTCTTAAAGGAAGTCTGCGTTGTGCTCGGCGCAAAGGGCTATAAGATTGTGAATATCGACTCAATCGTAATCGCCCAAAAGCCAAAGCTTGCGCCGTACATCGAGCAAATGCGCCAAAATATCGCGGATGCGTGCAAAATCGACATTTCTCAGGTCAGCGTTAAGGCGACAACCGAGGAAAAACTCGGCTTCACCGGCAGGCTTGAGGGAATTTCCTCGCACGCGGTTTGCTTAATTGAATAGTATAATTATAACGCCTCGTTCATAATATTGAGCGAGGTGTTTTGTTATGTTAAAAAAATTCTGTCTTATTTTATCAATATCAATTATCTTTTGCTCGATAATCCCTGTTTACGCCGCCGAAGAAACCAAATTGATAACCGCTCCTGCAGGCGTCCTTATGGAAGCGCAGACAGGTAAAATTCTTTATGAGAATAATCCGCACGAGCAAAGACCGTGCGCGTCCGTTACAAAGGTAATGACGTTATTGCTCGTGTTTGAAGCGATAGACAGCGGAAAGCTTAGCCTTGACACCACAATAACCGCGTCCGAGCATGCCGCCTCAATGGGCGGAAGCGACATTTGGCTTGAACCTGGCGAGACGATGAGCGCCGACGATATGATTAAGGCAACAGTCGTAGCTTCGGCTAACGACGCGGCTGTCGCCCTTGCCGAACAGGTCAGCGGCAGTGAGGAGAGCTTTGTTGAGCAGATGAACAACCGCGCAAAGGAGCTCGGAATGAAGGACACCGTGTTCAAAAACTGCAACGGACTTGACGAGGACGGTCACATCACCTCCGCATATGATGTAGCCGTTATGTCGCGCGAATTGATAAAGCACGAAAAGATTTTCGACTACACATCAATTTGGATTGACTTTCTCCGCGGCGGCAAAACTCAGCTTGTAAATACCAACAAGCTGCTCAAAACCTACAAGGGCATAACCGGCTTAAAAACAGGCACGACCGACGACGCAGGATGTTGTATTTCAGCCACCGCAACGCGCGACGGAATGAGCCTTATCGGCGTGGTTTTGGGCTGCGATAACGGCAAGCAGCGCTTTGCCGACGCTGCCGCTCTACTCGACTACGGCTTTGCTAATTATTCTGTAAAAGAATTATCAATCCCTGAGGATATGCCTGTCGATATCGGCGTTGACAATGGTATGGAAAGCTCAGTCGGAATAAAATGCGACGTAAACTCAGGCTTTGTTACAGGAAAGGCGAGCGCCGACGAGATTACAAGCAGCATAGATTTGCCCGAAAGCCTTGAAGCGCCTGTTGAGGAAGGGCAGATAATAGGCAAATTAAGCTTTGAAGCAAACGGCGAAAAGCGTGATTTTCAGATAACCGCGGCAGGGAATGTAGAGCCGATTACCTTCGGCGGAGTGTTCAAAACCGCTCTTAATTCTTTTCTCGCATTATAAACCAAACGTATTTAAAAATATGCCGTAAATGCCTTGAAATTATCCTCGCTCTATAGTATAATGTAAGGGAACTTCAAACAATTCCTTGCCGCGCATTAGCACGAAATCTTCACGTCATAATCTTGTCCAAAATACCTTGATATACGTCAGTATATCTGCGGTATTTTGACAATATTCTGCCATAAATCTTCCGTACTCCTGCACGACAATGAATTATTTGAAATTCCCATAACCTATATTGAATAATGGAGGATTAGCATATGGCAACAAAGCTAAACGATAAATACCTAAAGGATTTTATCGCTGAACATGAGTATGAGGGCGTGGCTGCCGAGGTTAAGGCGGCTCACAAGCTTCTGCATGACGGCACGGGTATGGGCAACGATTTCATCGGCTGGCTCAACCTTCCCACAGATTACGACAAGGACGAGTTTGCACGCATCAAGGCGGCTGCCGAGAAGATTAAAAAGGATACCGACGTATTTGTAGTTATCGGTATCGGCGGTTCTTACCTCGGCGCACGCGCTGCAATCGAGTTCCTCACATCACAGAATTATAACCTTACCTGCAAGGACACTCCGCAGATTTTCTTTACAGGTAATTCAATCAGCTCGTCGGCACTTGCCGAGGTTATGGAGCTGTGCGAGGGCAAGGACGTATCTATCAATATGATTTCCAAGTCCGGCACAACCACCGAGCCTGCAATCGCGTTCCGCGTATTCCGCGAAATGCTCGAGAAAAAGTACGGCAAGGAAGGCGCTCGCGAGCGTATCTACTGCACAACCGACAAGGCGAGAGGTACTCTTAAGGCTCTTGCCGACAAGGAAGGCTACGAGACCTTTGTTGTACCCGATGATGTAGGCGGACGTTTTTCGGTTCTCACAGCCGTAGGACTTCTTCCCATCGCAGTTTCGGGCGCAGATATCGACGCTCTTATGAAGGGCGCACAGACCGCTCAGGCTGAGCTTAATAACGACGACTTGATGACAAACGACTGCTACAAGTACGCCGCAATCCGCAACATCCTTTACCGTAAGGGTAAGACAACCGAGATTATGGTTGCTTACGAGCCTGCGTACACAATGATGGCGGAGTGGTTCAAGCAGCTTTACGGCGAGAGCGAGGGCAAGGATAACAAGGGCATTTATCCCTCAAGTGTTATCTTCTCAACTGACCTTCACTCACTCGGTCAGTACATTCAGGACGGCAGACGCACAATGTTTGAGACTGTTGTTCTTTTTGATAAAGTAAAAAAGGAGGTTACCCTCGGCACAGATCCTACCAACGTAGACGGTCTTAACTTCCTTTCGGGCAAGACAATGGGCTATGTCAACCAAAAGGCGTTTGAGGGCACAGTGCTTGCCCACAACGACGGCGGCGTTCCCAACGTTGTAATCAACGTTCCCGAAATGAACGAGACAGAGCTCGGATATCTTATCTACTTCTTCGAGAAGGCTTGCGCAATCTCAGGCTATATGCTCGGCGTTAATCCGTTTAACCAGCCCGGCGTAGAAAGCTACAAGAAGAATATGTTTGCTCTGCTCGGCAAGCCCGGCTATGAGGATCAAAAGGCTGAGCTCGAGGCAAGATTGGGCTAACTTCTAACGTTAAAAATTTTTGGAGGTACTAATTATGGTTACTTTACTTATCGGCAAAAAAGGCGCCGGCAAAACAAAAAAGCTTATCGCACTGGCTAACGAGGCTGTAGCGGCTTCTTCGGGCAACGTTGTTGTTATCGAAAAAGGCGCTAAGCTCACCTACGACGTTACACATAAGGCAAGACTTATCGACACAGAGCAGTACAACATTTCAGGATATGATATGCTCTACGGCTTCATCAGCGGTATTTGCGCAGGCAACTATGATGTTACCGACATTCTTGTTGATTCAACCTTCAAGATCGCTCCCGAGGCTGTCAGCGGACTCGAAAACTTCACAAAGAAGCTTCAGGATCTTTCCGAGACAACCTCAACAAACATCGTTGTGCTCGTATCAGCAGACGAGGCTGACATTCCCGAGTCAATCAACGCAGTTTGCCAGACAGTTTAATTTTAATATTATACTAAACAATCAGCCTGTTTCCGAAAATATTCGGGAACAGGCTGTGTTTTAGTTTGTTATTTATCGTAGGGGCGAGCATTGCTCGCCCGCGGAAACGCAAACTGTGCTTATCAAACTATCTATTTTTTTCGCGATAAACTAACGGTAAATTCAGCACACAAAAAAGCGTTTGAATTTAATGTCGTGTTCCTGTCCTGCGGGCGTGCAATGCACGCCCCTACAATGAAAAAGCTCATATAGGTTACATTTCAATTACAAGTTAATTCCTTAAAAGAATAATATCTCAATCCTACAGTTTTTATCTTAAATTTCGGCTTATTTTCTGCAATTTTTTAGTTGACAAAGCCCCAATCCTTTTGTATAATAATAAACAGCGTTTTAATATGCGTTTATGCGGTCTAAGAGGTGTAAAATGCTTTTTGATTTAAAATCAGTCTTTCTTAATGAGGGCGAAACCAAGCAGCTCGACTACGAGCTTGACATCTCTGATATTTCCGTTGACGGAGCTTTTCCATTCACTTCTCCGGTGCGGATAACCGCCAAGGCTCACAACCGCGCAAGCCTTGTTACATTGTCGCTTAATTGCGTTTACGGCTTTAGCCGTCCCTGCGACCGCTGCGGCGAGCAGATTACGGGCGAACAGAGAAAAACCTTTGAGCACAGGCTTGTTCAAACTTTGGTTGACGAGACCAACGACGATTATATTGAAACACCCGATTTTACTCTCGAGCTTGACGAAGTTGTAATTTCGGACATCATCCTGAACTACCCTCAAAAGTTTTTATGCAAAGAGGATTGCAAAGGAGTATGTCAGCACTGCGGTAAAAATCTTAACGAAGGCGACTGCGGCTGCGATAAAAAATCAATCGACCCGAGACTTGAGATACTAAAACAGCTTATGGAAGAATAAAGATATAAGGAGGTCTATGTAAAATGGCAGTACCTACAAGAAAAACATCACACGCAAGAAAGAGCTCAAGACGTTCAACAGTTTGGAAGCTCGACGCGCCCACACTTACAACTTGTCCCAACTGCGGCGAGCTTACAGCAGCGCACAAGGCTTGCACAAACTGCGGTATGTATAAGGGCAGACAGGTAGTCGAAATCGAAAAGAAGGAAGCTTAATTTCTTAAGACGATCAAACGGGCGACAGATTTTCTGTTGCCCTTTAATCTTATTTAGATTATGTAGGGGCGAGAATTGCTCGCCCGCAAGATTACCGCAATTTCGGTAATCATTTTTGGAGTTATTATTTTATGAACAAACCCGTAATTGCTATTGTGGGCAGACCGAATGTCGGCAAGTCCACATTATTTAACAAGTTAATCGGCAAGCGAGTGTCAATCGTAGACGACACGCCTGGCGTTACGCGCGACAGAATTTACGGCGAAACCGAGTGGTGCGGCAAAAAGGCGATGGTGGTTGACACAGGCGGTATCGAGCCTAAAAGCGACGACGTGATTTTATCTCAAATGCGCCGTCAGGCTCAGCTTGCAATTGACACCGCAAGCGTTATTATTCTCGTAACCGACCTAAAAAGCGGACTTGTCGCAACCGATATGGACGTTGCGCAAATGCTTCAAAAGTCCGGCAAGCCGATAGTCCTCTGCGTTAACAAGTGCGACACCGTAGGCGAGCCGTCAATGGACTTTTACGAGTTCTATAACCTCGGTCTGGGCGAACCGTATCAGGTTTCGGCTGTTCACGGCCACGGCACAGGCGATATGCTCGACAAGGTTTTTGAGTATCTCGACTATGATGATACCGACGATGAGGACGACAGCGTTATTAACGTAGCCGTAATCGGCAAGCCGAACGCAGGCAAGTCCTCGCTTATCAACAAAATAACCGATTCCGAGCGCTGTATTGTCTCCGATATCGCAGGCACAACGCGCGACACAATCGACACACTGATTGAAAATAACTACGGCAAATTCAACTTTACAGATACCGCAGGGCTCAGGCGCAAAAGCAAGGTTTACGACGATATCGAAAAGTACAGTATTCTCCGCGCGAAAATGGCGATTGAACGCGCCGATGTCTGCGTAATTATGATTGACGCAACCGAGGGCATTACCGAGCAGGACACCAAGGTTGCAGGACTTGCCCACGAGGCAGGCAGAGCCTGCATTTTGGCTGTCAACAAGTGGGATGCTGTTGAAAAGAACGACAAAACAATGCGCGAGTTCCAAAAGAAGCTCGACGCCGATTTCGCCTTTATGTCCTACGCTCCGCAGGTGTTTATCTCCGCAAAGACAGGGCAGAGGATAGACCGCCTTTTTGAGTCAATCGTCGCGGTCAACGAAAACGCAAGCCTGCGCATTAAGACAGGTATGCTCAACGAGCTTTTGGCACAGGCGACAACACGTGTTCAGCCGCCGTCGGACAAGGGCAGAAGATTAAAGATTTTCTATATGACGCAAACAGGTGTAAAACCGCCGACATTCGTGTTCTTCTGTAACGACGCTGAGCTGTTCCACTTCTCATATCAGCGTTACCTCGAAAACCGAATCCGCGAGGCGTTCTGCTTTGACGGCACTCCAATCCGCGTTGTAATCCGTGAAAGGGGAGATAAGTAATGAATTCTTTACCTTTTTTCAATCTGGCAAACTACTGGTGGTGCTACCTGCTCACAGCGGTAATCGCCTATCTTTTGGGAAGCATTAATCCTGCTGTAATCATCACAAAAATCTGGACAAAGGGCAAGCTCGATATTCGCACGGTCGGCAGCGGAAACGCAGGCTTTACAAACGTTCTGCGTGCGGTCGGCAAGGTTCCGGCAATCATCACACTTATCTGCGACGCCCTCAAATGCGTTGCGGCGGTGCTTATCGGCGGACTGATTTTTACATACGTCGCAAATGACGTCTCGGCAGTTTGCTCCGATAATCCGAATGAGATTATAAATATCGGTAAGTACGTTGCAGGAATTTTCTGCATAGTCGGACACTCATTTCCGCTTTATTTCCACTTCAAGGGCGGCAAGGGCGTTGTATCTGCCGCGGCGCTTATGCTCACAGAGGACTGGAGAGTATTTTTAATGATACTCGCAACCTTCCTGATTATTTTTATTATCTCAAAAATAATCTCGCTCAGCAGCATTGTAAGCGCTCTTATGTACGGTCCTTACACGTTTATTATGACGTTCTTTTTCGATTATAACGGCTCAAACCTGTGGTATGTTATCTTCTCCACAGCCGCCGCTCTGATTATCGGTATTTTTGTCACAATCAAGCACAAGGACAACATAAAACGCCTTCTCCGCGGAGAGGAAAAGAAAATCACTGCAAAAAAATAAAACTATTTACTAAGGGGCGTGCACTGCATGCCCCTATAATATTTGCTGTATATCTTGATTTTTCCAAAAAATAGTAGTACAATAATTTTGGAAATTTTATAAACAAAACAAGGAGAGTATTCTATGAGCGACTGCATTTTCTGCAAAATCGTTGACGGCAGTATTCCGTCAAAAAAAGTTTATGAGGATGACCAAATCCTCGCGTTTTACGACCTTGAACCGCAAGCTCCCGTGCACGTGCTTGTGATTCCGAAAATCCACATCTGCTGCGCCGACGCCGTTACCGAGGAAAACGCCGGTGTTATCGCGCACATCTTTACTAAAATCCCCGAGATTACAAAATCTCTCGGACTTGAAAAGGGATACAGAATCGTCAATAACTGCGGTGAGCACGGCTGTCAGAGCGTTAAGCATATGCATTTCCATATCCTCGGCGGAACACAGCTCGGCGGAAGAATGGCGTAAAGGAGCATAATGATGAGCACAGAACTTGATATGAACGCTAAAAAAAAGCACGAAACATATAAAATTACAATCGCCGGTGTAGAGCGCGATTTGGTGAAATTCCCTGTTGACGAGAAAACCGACATCGCCGCGTTTATTATGTTCGGTGACGTTGAGGTTACCGAAAAGGCGGCGGCTGAGCTCCTTAAACTCTGCCCCGAGCATGACGTTGTTGTGTCTGCCGAGGCAAAGGGTATTCCGCTTTGCTACGAGATGGCGCGTCAGGGCTGCCGTCAGTACGTTATCGCCCGTAAGAGCATTAAGGTATATATGCGTAACTGCGCTCAGGTTACCGTTAAGTCAATCACCACCGCTAAGGTTCAGACGCTTTATCTCGGTGAGGACGATGTTGAGTTCCTAAAGGGCAAAAGAGTTCTTATTGTTGACGACGTAATCTCGACCGGCGAAAGCCTCAGAGCATTAGAGGAGCTTATGAAGGAGTGCGAAGCCGAAGTAGTAGGCAAGGCTGCGGTTCTCGCTGAGGGCGCGGCAAAGGATAGGGACGATATTATCTACCTCGAGCCCTTGCCTGTTTTTGTTAAGGAATAAATCATTAAGGAATAAGTAATAGGGAATAAGGAATAAGTATTGTTGTGCAATAAATATGAATATTATTATTCGGAGCGCAGCGACCCTTACTTATTCCTTTTTACTTATTACTTATTACTTTTTTTACCGGAGGTAAAAATGCCCCATTTATCCGAATCAGATTTAAAAAAGCAAATTAAAGATAAAAGCTTTTCCCCGATTTACGTAATCTACGGCACCGAGCAGATGTATGTTAAAAACTATACAAAAATGCTCGTTGAAGCTGTCGCGGGTAAGCACCCCAACGACTTCAATTTCCACACCTTCAAGGGAGAAATCAACCTCGACGAGCTCGGCGCGGCGGTTCAGGTTGCGCCGTTTATGAGCGAGTACAACTGCGTGTTGATCGAGGACGCTTTTTTTGATTTGATGGGTGAATCCGAATTAAAAAGATTAAAGGAGATTTGCGCGATCCGCTGTGAGGGCAACGTTTTGATTATCTCTATGCCCTCAAATATGCCTGCTAAGCGCAAATCCGCCTTTGATTCTATCGTAAAAACGGCTGACAAAAGCGGCTCTGTCTGTGTATTTGACAAACAGCCGAATAACGTCATAGAGCGTTATATCGCAAAGTGGGCTAATGCAAACGGCAAGATGATATCGCGCGTAAACGCCGCAAAGCTGATTACATATGTCGGTGACGATTTGACAGCGCTCAAAAACGAGGTCGATAAAATCTCTGCCTATGCTCAGGGCGAGGAAATTACTCTCGAAGATATTGATAAGCTTGCGACCGTTAACGTAGAGAGCAGGATTTTTGATTTGTCCGACGCGGTAATCAATGGCAACGGCGACCGCGCTTACAAGGTGCTCGACACGCTTTTTTATCAAAAGGAAGAGCCGATTGTTATGCTCTACACCTTGTCCAACGCCTATATCGACGCATACCGTATGCGCGTTGCAAACGAGTGCGGAGTGAGTAAAAACGACGTGGCAAAGGACTTTGACTACAAGCGCAGAGCCTTTGTGCTTGACCGTGCAGCGCGGGCGACTTCAAGGGTGAGCACCGACGCGCTCAGAAAAAGCATTGATATTCTCACCGAGGCGGATTTGAATTTTAAGTCCGTCAGGATAAATCCGCGCCTGTATATGGAGCAGTTGATCGCACAGCTTCTTATAACAGCGCAGGAGGGCAGACGGTGATTAAGCTTAAACAAGCCGTAATCGTCGAGGGCAGGTACGATAAAATCAAGCTGAAAAATATTATCGACGCGCCGATAATCGAAACAAACGGCTTTCGGATTTTTAACGACAAACAGCGCCAAAGCCTTATCCGCCAAATCGCCGACAAGCGCGGAATACTCATTATGACCGACAGCGACGGCGCAGGCTTTGTAATCAGGAACTTTCTCAAAGGCACTGTCGATAAAAGCAAGATTAAAAACTGCTATATTCCTCAGCTTTCAGGCAAGGAAAAGCGCAAGGAGCATAAGAGCGCAGAGGGTTTTCTCGGCGTTGAAGGCGTGCCCGATGAAGTGATAATCGAGGCTGTCCGCAAAAGCGGAGCGGAGATTGTCGGTGAAGAGGCTCAGGAGCGCAAGGAAATCACCAAGGCTGATTTATATTCCCTCGGTCTGACGGGAACGGAAAACTCCGCCCAAAAGCGCAAACAACTCCTTGATAAGCTGAATTTGCCCGGTTATCTCTCAACAAACGCAATGCTCACCGCGCTCAACTGTCTTTATTCCTTAGAAGAACTAAAAAATATTATAGGCAATACCGCATAATTCGGGTGTGCGGTGTTGCCTATAGATTAGAACTGCTCTCAAACCTCTTTCTCAGGGTTTTGAGGGCTTTTGTTTCTATACGGCTGACGTATGAGCGCGAGATATCAAGCATTTTCGCAATCTCCTTCTGCGTCATAGGCTTTTTGCCGTTAAGACCGTACCGCAGGATAATCACAGTCTTTTCACGGCTGTTTAATTCCTCGGTGATATACTGACCGAGCTTTTTACTGTTCAGCTTCATATCGAGCTCGTCGAGGATGTTGTCGTCAACCTTCATAATGTCCATCAAAGTCAGCGGATTGCCGTCCTTGTCGGTGTCGATGGTCTCGTTGAGCGACACATCACGTTCTGTCTTTTTCACCGCGCGAAGGTGCATTAAAATCTCATTTTCAATACACCTGCTCGCGTACGAGCTCAGGCGGATTTTTTTGTCGGGCTTAAAGGTGTTAATTGCCTTAATCAGCCCGATTGTGCCGATTGACACAAGGTCGTCCTGCTCGCACTTTGTACCGTAATATTTCTTTATGATGTGGGCGACAAGGCGCAAATTATGCTCAACCAGCTTGTTCCTCGCCTCGTTATCGCCCTCTTTGAGCCGTTCAAGGTAATATTCCTCGTCCTTCTTGCTCAGCGGCTTGGGGAATGAACCGCCCGAACAGACGTGAAGAATATAAAAGCATACATACTGCCCCAGCAAAGCGATAAAATCTAACACATAACCACCTCAACAAAATGTATTCAAACCACTTGATAATAATTCATTATTAAACTATAATGTAAGTATAAAATGGATTGGAGAATGGTTATGAAAAAGCTTATTTCATGGAATGTCAACGGTCTGAGAGCCTGCGTAAACAAGGGCTTTCTCGACTTTTTTAAGGATATCGACGCGGATGTTTTCTGCGTTCAGGAGACTAAATTGCAGGAAGGTCAGATTGAACTCGATTTGGAAAATTATCATCAGTACTGGAACTACGCCGACAAAAAGGGCTATTCAGGCACGGCGATGTTCACAAAGGAAGAACCGCTCAGCGTAAAATACGGCATCGGAATTGACGAGCACGACCACGAGGGAAGGGTTATCACCGCGGAATTCGATACATATTACGTTGTCACCTGCTACACTCCGAACTCGCAAAACGAGCTTAAAAGGCTCGACTACAGAATGAAGTGGGAGGACGACTTTTTAAGCTACCTTAAAGAGCTTGAAAAGACTAAGCCCGTTATTCTCTGCGGAGATTTGAACGTCGCCCATACGGAAATCGACCTTAAAAACCCAAAGACAAACCGCAAAAACGCAGGCTTTACCGATGAGGAAAGGGAGAAGATGACCGTGCTACTCAGCAACGGCTTCACCGACACCTTCCGTCATTTTTACCCCGATAAAGAGGGGATTTATTCGTGGTGGTCGTACCGCTTCAAGGCTCGCGAAAAGAACGCAGGCTGGCGTATTGACTACTTCATCACCTCAAAAGCGCTTGACGACAGATTGAAAGGCGCTGATATCCACACCGATATTTTCGGCTCAGACCATTGTCCGGTTGAGCTTACAATAGAATAACTATAGTAAAACGTCCAAAGCATTACGCCTTGGACGTTGTTTTTAATTTGATTTAACTTTTTCAGCCGGGATAAATTCATTATCATTGTCGTTTTCATCCTCGGGAGGATTGAGCGATTTTTTATACTCCTCGTCCTTATCCTTGCCCTTTGTTAGGAACGAGAAGGGGAAGGTAATCAAAATCGCGCCGTAGTAGGTGATGAAACGCCACAAAAGAATTGCGGGTTTAATCTTTTTGATACCGCCGATAACAAAGTAACTGCCGAAATACATTGTAAACGCAAGCTCCGCACCGCCCGAAGCACCGGGGAGAGGAACAAGGTTAGAGGTAAACAGCACAAAGCTCTGAATACAAACAAAGTCAAACGGATTGCCGACAGGCTGACCGTGAGCGGCTGCGATTTTCGGAAGTCCGAACGAAAGATATATAAAGTACGGGACGACCAAAATCAGCATTACCTGCGCAAATACAAGCGCGAAAATAAGCGCCAAACGCTTTTTGTTTTGCATAAGCCTCTTGTTTGACTTTAGAAAGTTGTCAAATTCCCTTGCAACCCTGCGGATTTTTCCGGTCGGGTTTTTAACAAACTTCAGCATTTTCATAATCTTGTAAATCAGCGCAAGCAGCTTGTGCGTAATCTTCTTTGAGAAGGACACAATCAGGAAAAGCGCTGTAACGCCGAGCTGGGTTAAAAATCCGAGTACAATAAACGCCGACGACCAAAAGTTTGTGAACGCCTCGCTGAAATAATCAAACTTGACAATTACCGCAAATATGCTGAAAATCGTGGTAACAAGCTGATAGACGATAAACTTCTGCGTCATACACGACGAGCCGAAGCCGACGCTTACCTTCATTTTAGCCATCAAATAAAGCTGCATGGGCTGTCCGCCTGTGTTCGACGGAGTAACCGCACCGAAGAAAACGCCTACGCAGGCAACCTTAACCGCGTCAATAAACCTGAACTGCGGATAATTCGACCTGATATAAATCAGAGTAACAATCGCGTCTACCAAAATATTCGAGTAAAAAGCGATTATTCCTGCGATAATCCACCACCAGTTTATGCCGTCAGGAGATTTCAGCAGGTCGATCATTCCGTCCTCGGACACAAAAAAGTAGATTATAAAATAAAGCGAAAGACCGATAACTAAAATATTAAATATCAGCTTTCCGTTAATTTTGAATTTTCTCTTTTTTTCCATTTTAATCTCCGAAATGATTTTGTATATTCTTTATGATACAATTATTATACCGAAATTGCAACAACAAACTTGTAACATTTTGACAGTTAAAGGCAAATTATATATAGTTTACAAAAACAGCTTGTAAATTTTGTGTATCTGTGTTAAAATATTATTAGAAATAATAACCAATTCAAACGTGGTGTTTGTTATGAGATTTTTTGATATCGTGAATATTTACGGCTTGATCATAGCGGTAATTATCGTCGCTCCGCATATTTTTTACGTAAAAACGCATACAATTGACAGGAACAAATTTTCAAACAGAGCTATGGTTTATATCGACCGAACAGGCAGGTTTTTCAGCCTGTTTTTAATGGCGTTTAATCTCGGCGTTTTGGAGCAGGGCTTTACCGAGCCGAAGGAGCTTATGCGAAACTTTTGGATGATAACTGTTTTCGCCCTGACGCTGATTTACATTCTGCTCTGGCTTGTGTTCTTCAAAACCGAAAACAAGGGAGTAGCCCTCGCCACAATACTGATTTCGGCATTTATATTTATTTTCAGCGGAATTTTGCAGGTTAAAACCCTGCTGATGACCGCAGGTATTGTATACTTAATCGGCGAGCTCTATATTTTTTCGCAGTATTTCAAAGACAAATGAGGTAACTAATGAACGTTTTAATGCTTTTAAAACCGAAAAAAACGGTTCAATACGTTTACGACTATAACACACTCCGCCAAGGGCTTGAACGTATGAGGGCGCACAGCTACACGGCACTGCCTGTAATAACCTCAGACGGAAAGTACGCAGGTACGGTGAGCGAGGGTGACTTCCTGTATTATATCCTCGACCGTCACGAGGGCGGTATGCGCTCGCAGGAAAAGTATAATATCCGCGACATTCTCCGTACCGGCTTCAACCCTGCGGTTAAAATCGACGTCACGATGGATGAGCTTTTGGACAGGGCTCAAAACCAGAACTTTGTGCCTGTCACCGACGATTTAGGCACGTTTATCGGTATTGTAACCCGTCAAGACATAATAAAGGCAATGCTACACCATTCAGGTGCACGCCTTGCTTGAATATTATTCCGCCAGACTGCCCAAAAAATCTCGGCAAGGCGTCAGCCTTACCTCAATTTATTTGAGCACTCTGACGAAAAATCTTACAGCGCAATCCGCACACCCGAATGGTGTGGTATTGCCTTAAACACTTTGTAGAAGATTATAAAAAACAGGGACGGCAATAACCGTCCCTGCTCTGCGCTTAGGGTAAAATTATTTGTTTCTCTCAACAAATTCTCTCATTGCGTCGGGAGAAGCGAAGCCTACGTTTCTGTCGGCAACCTCGCCGTTCTTAAAAATGCAGACATTCGGGATTGAGAAAACCTCAAACTGCTCCGCAAGCTCCTGGTTCTCGTCAATGTTAACCTTAACAAACTCAAAGTCGTCAAACTCGCGTTCAAGCTGATCAAGAACAGGGGAGAGCATTTTGCACGGTCCGCACCAATCAGCGTAAAAGTCTACAACTACGGGGTGCTCTGCTTTAAGAACCTTTTGCTCAAATTCTTCCTGATAGATTTTTTCCATAGTAACACTCCTTCTATAACTTTATTATTCATATAATACTTTATATTATACCGATTATTATTCCGATAAAGAAATATTATTTTTAAGTTTTTCAAAATATTCAGGATATTTTCTTTTCAGGCTCATCGGCTTAAAATCACTGTTGACAAAGCAGTGCTCGGTATGACCGACCGAGGCGGTAACCCTGCTGTCCTTAAACCTTGCGGTGTAGTCAAAGCCCATAACCGCTCCGGTAAATTTTACAAGCTTAACCTCAATTTCAACCTCGTCATCGAACCTAATCGGTGAGTGGTACTTGGCGTAAGCGTCAACGTTCGGAATAATAATTCCGTTTTCTTCCATCTCGGCAACGTCACAGCCGATGTTCTTCATAAAGAAAATCCGCGCTTCCTCAAAGTACCTGATGTGGTTTGAGTGATGAACAATCCCCATTTTGTCGGTTTCGTAGTAGTTCGCTCTGCGAAAATATATATTTTTTTCCATATTATTTCCTTAACAGCAAGCCGTTCTGCAAGTCCTCTTTGGCTTGTTTTTTGATTTTAAAGTGTTGTTTTTTGCCTGTCGCGGTAGTCGGAAGCTCCTTAACAAAGCGGTAGTACCTCGGAACCTGATACTTCGAAAGGTTCTCTGAATTGTTGCAGAAGTCAATCAGCTCGGCAACCGTCAGGCTGTCATCCTCTTTAATAACATAAGCCGCAAGCGTTTCGCCTCTTGTGCTGTCGGGCACGCCTGTGACAATGCACTCGGCAACCTTGGGATTTGTGTTGATAACTTCCTCGATTCGCGCAGGGTAAATGTTCTCGCCCTTGCTGATGATCATATCGTCTTTTCTGCCTGCGATTGTGATAAACTGCTTTTTATCCCAGGTCGCGATATCGCCTGTGTACATCCAGCCCTTGTAGAACTTGTCCTTGGTAGCCTGCTCGTTGCCTGCATAGCAGTAGGTCGACTTGCCCGGGCACATAATGATTACTTCGCCTTCCTCAACATTGTCCTGAGCAACAAGGTCGTCGGGCTCGGCTTTTCTGTCGTCATAAACCTTAACAACCCTCACGTCGTCGTCGGTGCAGGAGCGGCCTGCCGTACCCGACATCTCGGGCAAATCAAACGGACGTAAAAACGTATTCCAAAAGCTCTCGGTAGTGCCGTAGCCGTTAAAAATGTTCGGCGTAAGCACCTTCTGAAAGCGTATGCAAGCCTCTTTTTCAAGCGGACTGCCCATTGTGACAATGCCCTTAAGGGTAGAGATGTTCTTCGGCTTTTTCTCCTGACGGGAAGCGAGCAGAGTTAGGATAGACGGCACGCCCGTGATGAACGAAATTCCGAAGCGCTCAACATATTCAAGCGCAACCTTTGGGTTGAAGGTTCTCATAATAACCAAAGCTCCGCCGATGTAAAGGGTGGGAGTAGGACCGCCCGAATGCAGACCTCCGCGGTGGAACCACGGCGTCATATTCATAGTAATGTCCGTGGGGTTCAGCGGAAAATGCATAATAACATCGTGCGCAGAGAGCACCTCGTTGATGTTGTTGAGCGGTACGCCCTTGGGAGTACCTGTCGTACCGGAGGTTTGGAGCCTTGCAACCTCGTCATAAATATGCGGTTCAAAGTCAACAGGCGGGTCAAGCTCGGTCTGATTTTTAACATATTCTTCGTAAAGGATATGGCCTTCGGGCACTGTAAATTCTTTTTTAGAATTATTAACGGCAATTACTACCTCGGGCTTGTGACTGCAAAGCTCTATAGCCTTAACAGCGGTGTCGGCAACCTCGGAGTCATAAATATAAACCCTCGGCTTGTTGTGAGCCATAATCTCGGCAGTCTCGCCGGGAGAGAGGTTAAAGTTTACGGGGTTGAAAATCGCTCCGACCTTCTGAGCGCCGATATATCCGAACAAAAACTGCGGACAGTTAAAAAGCTGAACCAGTACGATATCGCTCTTTTTAACGCCGTCGTTCTTCAAGGCGTTAGCAAGGCGGTTACAGTCCTTGTTAAACTCGGCATAGCTCCACTGCTTTTTTGTTGCAGGGTCAATAACCGCGGTTCTGTGACCGAAACGGCGCACGTTGCGCATAAAGCCGTTAAGGTATGTAAATTCGCTTTCAAAGGTTTCTCTGAACATTGTGCTGTCATAAGTTGAAGTCATAGCAGTCTCCTGTTAAAAATTAAATTATTTATATCTTCCTACTATAATACTTGAATTTTGACCACCGAAGCCGAATGCGTTTGACATAGCGTAATCAATCTCGGCAGTTTTGGCGGTGTTAGGAACAAAGTCAATACCCTCGCACTCGGGGTCAACCTCGTTAAGGTTAATGGTCGGGGGAATAGTGCCTGTTTCAATCGCCTTTAGGCAGGTGATAATCTCGGTAATTCCGCCTGCGCCCATCATATGACCTGTAGCGCCCTTGGTAGAGCTTACAAACGGAAGCTTGCCCTCAAACAAGGTCTTGATTGAGTTTGTCTCAACCGCGTCACCCTTGTGGGTAGCAGTGCCGTGAGCGTTTATGTAACCGATGTCCTCGGGCTTTAACTGAGCGTCGGCAAGCGCAAGCTTCATACAAGCGATAGCGCCTCTGCCCTCGGGGTGGGGAGCGGTAACGTGATAAGCGTCACAGGTGTTTCCGCAGCCCATAAGCTCGCCGTAAATCTTAGCGCCTCTTGCCTTTGCGTGCTCCTCGGTTTCGAGCACGAGCGCTCCGCCGCCTTCACCGATAACAAATCCGTCGCGCGTTACGTCAAACGGTCTGCTTGCGGTCTTGGGGTCGTCGTTTCTGCGTGAAAGCGCCTTGGCGTTGGCAAGTGAGTAAATTACCAGCGGACAAAGCACGCTCTCAGCGCCTACAGCAAGCATAACGTCAGCCTTGCCGCTCTGCATACACATAACGGCGGTGTTTACCGCGTCTCCGCCCGATGAACAGGCTGTGCTGACTGTAAAGCTCGGTCCCTGAATGTTGTAGTCAATCGCGATGTTAGCCGCCGCGATATTGCCCAAAATCTTCGGGATAAATCTCGGGCCTACCTTTTTGTGAGAAGCCCCTGTCAGCGCTTCCTGAGTAAAGGCGGTTGTGGCAACACCGCTCATGGCAGTGCCCATAATAATGCCTGTCCTTTCGGGCTCAATCTCAATACCGCTCTGCTTAATCGCTTCCTCAGCAGCAATGTAAGCGTACTGCATAAAGGGGTCGGTCTTTCTGATTAAATCCTTTGCAAGGTAGTCCGAGGGGTTAAAGTTCTTGACCTCGCCTGCAATCTGAACCGCAAGCTCAGAGGGGTCAAAGGTCTTGATTGTGTCAATGCCCGACTCACCTGCGGTGATGTTTTTCCAATACTCGTCAACGCCGATACCTACGGGTGTAACGGCGCCCATTCCCGTAATTACAATTCTTTTCATTTTGTGCACTCCTAAAAAATTTTAAATAGCTATTTACTTTTTGCATATTGTTATGCTATATTTAGATTATAGCAAGAGTAACCACTTTTTTCAATATGCCCGATAATGCAAATATTAACTTTATTCGGCAGTTGATTTCACTTTCTGCATAACATAATTCAGGAGGTCGGTTTTATGGACATTAATCAGCTTAATTGCTTTATTTCGGTAGCGCAAACGCTCAATTTTTCCGAGGCGGCAAGAAGAAACTACGTCTCCCAGTCAACTGTAAGCCGCTACATAGGCGAGCTCGAAAAAGAGTTCGGAGTTCAGCTGTTTACGCGCTCTCACCGCGATGTAATCATCACAAATGAAGGAAAAATCCTTTTGCCCTACGCGCTTGAAATTGTAAATACCCTTAGCAAAGCAAAAACCGTCGTTAAGCAAATCCGCGACGGCTCAACCGGCAGGCTGACCGTCGGCTGCGACATAACCTCAATGAGCTTTCCGTCAAAGTGCCTCGAGGACTTCTCTGCAAAATACCCGGGAATAGAGGTTGAGCTAAAGCCGTTCGACGCCGCCGACCGCAGTCAGGCTATCACCGGCGGAGAATATGATTTTTGCTTTATGCCGCGCGATATGGTGCCCGAAAACTCGGGAATTGAAACCCTGATTACCCACACCGAACCGCTTGTGTTTGTCGCTTCAAAGCAGGATATGAAGGGGAAGAGCGGTAAATTTAGCTTTTCGGAGCTGAGCAGCCGTCGGCTGTTAATCCTCTCGGAATCGGTAGCGCCGATTTTGTTTATGGAGATTATGGATTTGCTCAGAACCTTCCACATCTCGCCCGAAGCTCAAACGCCCTTTGATGATTTGTCATCGCTGTATCTCGCGCTCTCGGCAGGAATGGGCGTTACAATCCTGCCCAAGTCGCTCGCAGGCTTTGCTTCACAAGAACGCACGGTCTGCTGTCCGATAGAGGACGTTGATACGGCTATGTCGTACGTAATGGCGTGGTCAAAGTCAAACTCAAACCCCGTAGCGGAACGCTTTATCGACACCGTGCAAAAATACGCCCTCGGGGACGATAATATTTATGGACTGTAATTTAGAGTTAAGAGTTGAGAGTTAAGAGTTGAGAGTTTAATTATTTTATTGAAACGTTTGTTGATAACCGTAGGGGCGGACCCGTGTGTCCGCCCGCAGGACAGGAACATATCATTTGATATATATAAACGTTTTGTGTGCTGAATTACACGTCCGTTTATCGCGAAAAAAACGGATTGTTCGGTAATTACGGCACACGTTTCCCGGGCGGACACATGGGTCCGCCCCTACAATTTTCACCATAAAATTCAATTTTATAGATACGCTGAGTTAAATGGAAACGATGGTGCAAACCCGCATAAACACTGGGTTTTTACATAAAGTTCATTTTAAGTCTTAAATGGATATGATGACGCCGATACACAAAACAGCCAAATAAATTTTCTTTCAGCGTACATAAAGTTCATTTAAGAACCAAAGGTGGATATGATGTAAAAACCGCATAAACACTGGCTTTTTACCATCGTGTTCATTTAAGAAACGTGTCCCTCGGGAAATTCAAAATATTGAAATACTGAGAAAATATACACCCAAATTCCCACTTGATTATTTCGAACATATGTGTTATAATATTGTCATCAAATCAAAGGCGGTGACAAGCGGTGAAAAAGCAGTACGCGGCAATAGACTTAAAATCCTTCTATGCGTCTGTAGAGTGCGTTGACCGCGGACTTAATCCGCTCGACACCTTCCTTGTCGTCGCTGACGAAAGCCGCACCGAAAAGACTATCTGCCTTGCGGTTTCGCCGCCGCTCAAGGCCTACGGAATTCCCGGCAGGGCAAGGCTTTTTGAGGTGGTAGAGGGAGTAAAAAAGGCTAACGCAAAGCGCAAAAACAGGCTCAAAAACAAAAACTTTTGCGGCGCAAGCCACTTTGCCTACTACGTTGACCGCAATCCCGAGATGATGATTGACTACATTGTTGCGCCGCCTCGAATGAAGCGGTATATGGAGATGAGCTCGCAGATTTACAAGATTTACCTCGAGTTTGTCGCCCCCGAGGACATTCACGTTTACTCGGTTGACGAGGTTTTTATCGACCTGACCGACTATCTCCGCGCAAACAAAATGACCGCCGCCCAAATGTGCGAAAAAATGGTACGCACAGTGTTTGAGCGCACAGGCATAACCGCCACGGCAGGAATCGGCACAAATATGTACCTCGCCAAAATCGCGATGGACATCGAGGCAAAGCACATCAAGGCAGGTATGGACGATGTGCGTATTGCCGAGCTCGACGAGCAGAGCTACCGCCGCAACCTGTGGAACCACCGCCCGATAACCGACTTTTGGCGCATAGGCAGGGGATATTCCGAAAAACTCGCCCAAAACGGAATGTTCACTATGGGTGACGTCGCGCGGTGCTCGGTCTATAACGAGGACTTGCTCTACAAGCTTTTCGGCAAAAATGCCGAGCTTTTAATCGACCACGCGTGGGGAGCAGAGCCCTGCACAATCGCTGATATAAAGTCCTACCGCCCCGACAACACCTCAATCAGCCGCGGTCAGGTGCTGTCGTCGCCGTATGAGTACGACAAGGCGCTTTTGATTATCCGTGAGATGGCTGAGCTTTTGGCGCTTGACTTGGTTAAAAAGGGACTTTGCACCGACCAAATTGTGCTTACAGTCGGCTATGATATAAATAATATTTCTAATAAAGAAAAATTCCGAGGTAAAACCGAGATTGATTTTTACGGCAGAATTGCCCCGAAACGCGCTCACGGCTCGCAGAATATCGGCACCTTCACCTCGTCGTCGGTGTTGGTAGTTAAGGCGGCTACAGAGCTTTTCGCGCGGATTGTCGATAAAAAGCTGTCAGTCCGCAGAATGTACGTCGTCGCAAATCACACTCAGGACGAAAAGGAGTACAAGGCTAAGCCCAAGCAACTGAGCTTGTTTGCCGAGCCCGAACAGGAGACGTCAACCGATGAAAAGACTATCCAAAACACCGTGCTCGAGCTTCAGAGCAGGTTCGGCAAAAACGCAGTTATAAAGGGTATGAACCTCTTTGAAGGCGCGACGACCGTTGAGCGGAACAAAACGATAGGAGGTCACAGGGAGTGACGGACAGGTACAACGGCGAATATGACGACATTATTAATATGGAAAAGCCCGTGTCGGCAAAGCGCGTTAAAATGCCGATGATTGACCGTGCAGCGCAGTTCGCGCCGTTTGCGGCACTTACCGGCTTTGACTCGCAAATCAGCGAGACCGCAAGGCTTACCGAGCAAAAGCCTGTTTTAAGCGATTATGAGCTTGAAGAACTCAACGAAAAAATCACCCATATCCTCGATAACATCAAGTCGCGCCCCGAGCTCGAGGTGATTTATTTTGTAAAGGACAGCAAAAAAAGCGGCGGAGCGATTGAGCATTACATCGGAAAACTCAGAAAATTTGACTTTTATAAACGGATTTTTATCTTTGAGGATTGCAAAAAAATCCCTGCCGATGATATAATTGACATAAAACAGGAAATAATATAAACAAAATAATAACGGAGGTATTGTTATGGCAAACAAATATTCAGGTACACAGACAGAAAAGAACTTAATTGCGGCTTTCGCAGGCGAATCTCAGGCGCGCAACAAGTACACCTATTTCGCTTCAAAGGCTAAGAAGGAAGGCTACGAGCAGATTGCGGCACTGTTCTTAAAGACAGCCGATAACGAGAAGGAACACGCTAAAATCTGGTTCAAGGAGCTTGAAGGTATCGGTACAACCGCCGAAAACCTCGCCGCTGCCGCTGACGGAGAGAATTACGAGTGGACAGATATGTACGAGGGCTTCGCAAAGACAGCCGAGGAAGAGGGCTTTAACGAGCTTGCTCAAAAGTTCAGACTTGTTGCTGAGATCGAAAAGCACCACGAGGAACGCTACCGCGCTCTGCTCAATAACGTAGAAACCGCAAAGGTTTTCGAAAAGAGCGAGGTAAAGGTTTGGGAATGCCGCAACTGCGGTCATATCGTAGTCGGAACAAAGGCTCCCGAGGTTTGTCCTGCATGCGCTCATCCGCAGAGCTTCTTCGAGGTTCACGCCGAAAATTATTAATTTAATTTCAGACTAAAAGGGGCGGATTTGTTCCGCCTCATTTTTATTTATACGCACTGCAACAAATCACTTGCAAAATCTACCATATTGATATATAATGTGTTAAGAAATTATCAAAGGACTGAAAAAATATGCTTGAATTAAAAAATATTACCTTTACTGTCGAGGATGACGGCGAGCAAAAAACGATTATCAAGGATTTGAGCCTGACTATCGAAAACGGCAAGTTTGTCGTAATCACAGGCCCCAACGGAAGCGGAAAATCAACTCTCGCGCGTATCATTATGGGAATTGAAAGCCCCACGTCCGGCAAAATCTACTTTGACGGCAAGGATATTACTGATTTAGGTATAACCGAGCGCGCAAGGCTGGGTATCAGCTTTGCCTTCCAGCAGCCCGTACGCTTTAAGGGAATTAAGGTTCACGATTTGCTCAGAATTTCCTCGGGCAAGGAACTGAGCGTTGCCGAGGCTTGCTCGTATCTTTCAGAGGTAGGCCTTTGCGCGCGTGACTACGTAAACCGCGAGATCAACTCCTCGCTTTCGGGCGGAGAGCTAAAGCGTATTGAAATCGCCACTCTTTTAGCCAGAAGCACCAAGCTCAGCGTATTCGACGAGCCCGAGGCAGGAATTGACCTTTGGAGCTTCCAGAACCTTATCCGCATTTTTGAGAATATGCGCAGCGACATCAAGGACAGCTCAATCGTGATTATCTCTCACCAGGAGAGAATTTTAAGAATTGCCGACCAGATCGTTCTCCTAACAAACGGAGAAATCAAAAAGACAGGCACAGCCGACGACGTTCTGCCTGAGCTTATCGGCACAACCGCGGCGGTCAACGCCTGCGAAAAATTAAAGTAAGGGGGGCAGGAGCGTGCTTAATTTAGATGAAATTCAAAAGAGCTTAATGGCGGAGGTCGCCGACATCACCGACGTTCCCGCCGGAGCGTATAACTTTAGAGTAAACAGCGAGCTTGCCGGCAGAAGCACTACCGACAACATCAATATCGTCACAAAAGAGGGTATGCCCGGCATTGATATCTTCATCAAGCCGAACACCAAAAACGAGAGCGTGCATATCCCCGTAGTAGTCAGCAAATCGGGAATTAAAGAGACGGTTTACAACGACTTTTTCATCGGCGATAATTGCGACGTTGTAATCGTAGCAGGCTGCGGAATTGACAACTGCGGCACTCACGACTCACAGCACGACGGTGTTCACCGCTTTTACGTCGGCAAAAACTCAAAGGTTAAATATGTAGAAAAGCACTACGGCTCGGGTAACGGCGAGGGTAAGCGAATTCTCAACCCCGTGACCGAGGTTTATATGGAAGAAAACAGCGTGATGGAGATGGAGATGGAGCAGATTAAGGGCGTAGACTCCACCGAACGCAACACTATTGCCGAGCTTAAAGCAAACGCAAAGCTTATCGTCAAGGAGCGCCTTATGACTCACGGCAATCAAACCGCAGTCAGCGGCTATAAGGTATCGCTCAATGGCGAGGGCTCAAACGCTGACGTTGTGTCGCGTTCCGTAGCAAGGGACAATTCCTCTCAGACCTTCAATGCCTGCATTGCAGGCAACGCGCCTTGCAGCGGTCACACCGAGTGCGACTCAATCATTATGGACAACGGCAAAATCCTCGCGATTCCGTCGCTTGAAGCAAACGACGTTGACGCAATGCTTGTCCACGAGGCGGCAATCGGTAAAATCGCAGGCGACCAGCTTGTTAAGCTTATGACTCTCGGTCTTACCGAGGCAGAGGCGGAGGAGCAGATTATCAACGGCTTCCTCGGCTGATATAATTTAAAACACTGCAACCGCTGCTTTTACGGCAACGGTTGCTTTTTGTTATCTGTTTAAGATATATACGCCTAAGTTGAGATAGCTTGCGAACAGTACCCACGCAAGGTACGGAATTTGCAGATATCCTGCGGTTTTGTACCGCCTGTAAAACTTGACAATCATAGCGATTACAAGCACGTCAAGCAAAATTATCCAGAAGAACGCGAACAGTCTCCACTGCAAAACAAAGAAGGCAATCGGCCACAGCAGGTTAACGCCGAGCTGGACAAAATAAATCAGGTTTACTTCATTGTCCGCAAGCCCCCTTGTCTTTAACATTCCGTACGACACGCCCATCAGGATATACAAAATCGTCCAGACAATGGGGAAGAGTATCGCAGGAGGCGACAGCGGCGGCTGATTGAGCTGATCGTAATTCATACTGCCCGATATCAAGAACCCGACAAGTCCGCCCAACGCGACAGGGATAAGAATTGAGATAATGTAGGTTTTAACTTTTGACATTGTTTTTCACCCGTTTCATAGTATTTTCAAGCTTAATATATGTACTTTGAAATAAAAATATGCATATTTAGTTGCATTTGATATTGAAAAGACTATAATTATGTGATAGAATTAGTTTGTTTATACAATGCGCACGCAAATGCGCGGTATACAAAAATAATAATGAGGGGATTTAATGGAACAGAAAAGAAATTCATTTTCGGGTTCAATCGGATTTGTACTCGCGGCGGCGGGCTCGGCGGTCGGACTCGGTAATATCTGGAGGTTTCCGTACTTAGCCGCAAAGGACGGCGGCGGATTGTTCTTGGTAGTGTACCTTGTACTGGCGCTCACCTTCGGCTTTACACTGCTTGTTACCGAGGTTTCAATCGGACGTAAAACAAAGCAGAGCTGCCTTACCGCCTACGGAAAGCTAAAGCCGCAGTGGGGCTTTTTGGGAACAATAGCGAGCATAGTGCCGTTTTTGATTATGCCGTACTACTGCATTATCGGCGGCTGGGTGCTCAAATACTGCGTAACCTTTATCATCGGTCAGGGCGTGGCAGCCGCAGGCGACGGCTATTTTACAGGCTTTATTTCAAGCCCCGTAGAGCCGATTATTTACGATGTTATCTTCCTTTTGCTCACCTGCGTTGTTGTATTCCGCGGAGTTAACAAGGGAATTGAAGGCCTTTCAAAAATCCTTATGCCGGTGCTTTTAATACTTGTAATCGGTATTTCAATTTATTCGCTGACAATCAACGGCGGCGAAGAAAACGCAAACCGCACCGGTATGCAGGGCTTTATGATGTACATTATTCCGAACATTGACGGAATGGGAGTTAAGGACATAATGGTTGTCGTTATGGACGCCATGGGGCAGTTGTTCTACAGCATAAGCGTCGCGATGGGTATTATGGTAACCTACGGCTCGTACTTCAAGGACAAGGACAACCTTATGAAGTCCGTTAACCAGATTGAAATTTTCGACACCGTAGTAGCCTTCCTCGCAGGCGTAATGATTATCCCTGCCGTATTCGTATTCCTCGGACCCGAGGGAATGGACGCAGGTCCCGGACTTATGTTCGTTGCAATGCCGAAAATCTTCGCTCAAATGGGTGTTGCAGGCAGAATTTTCGGTATCGTATTCTTTGTAATGGTGCTCTTTGCGGCGCTCACAAGCTCGGTATCAATCCTCGAAGCCGTTGTTTCGGGCTTGATTGACAAAACCGGAGTTTCGCGTAAAAAGGCAACCGTTATGGAGGGCGTTATCGCACTCGCAATCGGCGTTGTAATCTGTCTCGGCTACAACCTGCTTTACTTCGAGTTTAAGCTCCCGAACGGCGCGACCGCGCAGATTCTCGATATTGTAGACTACGTAAGTAACAATATCCTTATGCCTGTAGTCGCAATCGGAACGTGTATCTTAATCGGCTGGGTTTGCAAGCCCAAGACGGTTATTGAGGAGGCAACCAAAAACGGCGAGAAGTTCTACCGAAAGGGACTTTATATAGCGATGGTTAAGTACATCGCCCCGGTGCTCCTGTTCGTTCTCCTTTTAGGCTCGCTCGGCGTATTCAATTTTTAATCAATATTAATCAAAAAAGTATCGCTGTGATTTCAACTTGAAGTCACAGCGATTTTTCATTTTTATTTGCCGGCCTTTCTTTTGTTAAAGCACTTTTTGTCAAACGACGGGTTGAACGCATAGAAGTTCTTTTCGTCGAGCTTGTCAGTGAGCATTCTTAAATTCTCGCCGAAGCGCTGGTAGTGCACAACCTCGCGTTCGCGCAAAAAGCGGATAGCGTCCTTAACGTCGTAATCGTCGCAGAAGCGCAGAATATTGTCGTAGGTTGTACGCGCTTTTTGTTCCCATAAGGCTATTAACGCACTACATAGAATACACGCTCATTGTTTTTATAAATTCCAATGAATGTTGATTATACGGCGGTTTTTATTGCCGCCGACTTCTATGTAGTCAATCAATGTATTGACAGTCAGGCTGTCCAATTCTTGTATATCCTTGAATTGCCGTATAATATCAAACTGAAAGCTTGTGTTTTCTATTTGAGCGGTGATATAGGCTAACTCCTTTTGATAGTCTGCTATATCCTGCTCTAAGGCTTGTTTGTTCGTTTTGCAATCCTCGGACAACATCAAAAAGTCCTCTTTTGAGATTAATTCATCGAGCTTGTCAAGATAGAGATTTTTAAACCGTTTGTTCAGTTTTTCTATTGACTGTTCTGCGGTTTTTATCCTCGATTTCAGCGTTTCTATCTTTTCCTCATATCCGTTTTCGATATTCAGATTATCGGATATATACGCTTCATCGACATACTGCTGATACAATAGCCGAATCTGTTTGAGGACTTCTCTTTGCAACACCTTTTCAGAAACGAATGTACCCGAACACCTATCACTTGCAAAATAGTGAGTACTGCAACGGAAATAGCGTTCGTGATGTGTATAGTAAATACGCATGGAGCTACCGCAGTTTAAGCATTTGACCTTTCCTGCAAAAATGTTCGGTTCACCCATATTACAGGCTTTCGGCTTGCTTGCCCTCAACCGCTGTACTTTATCCCAAGTACATTGGTCGATAATCGGCTCATGCGTACCCTCGACAATATCCCATTCTTCTTTTGGCTTTTGCCGTTTTTTAGTCGATTTATAGGATATGTTTTCCGACATTCCTTGAACGACACAGCCCCGATATACTAAGTTAGACAGCATTCTACCGATAGAATAGGTGTGCCAAATATCGGAACATTCCTTGTGCGCGTTCTGAAATGGCTGACCGTGCTGTTGCTTGTAGGTCGCAGGATTCGGTATGCCTTGTTCATTGAGTTTTCGGGCGATAGGAGTAATTCCGTAACCCTGCAAATACAAATCAAAGATATATTTGACAACCTCGGCAGCTTCTTCATCTACAATCAAATGATTTTTGTTATCGGGATCTTTGATATATCCGTATGGAGCAAAAGCCCCAACCCATAAGCCTTGTTTACGTTTTGAAGCTAACGTAGCCTTGACGTTCTCGGACAAGTCCTCTAAATACCATTGGTCTACAAGCGAGGTGATTTGACGTTGCTTGCGGTTGTATTTATTGGTGGAATCCGCGTTATCGACAACGCCGACAAAACGAATACCCCAAATTGGGAATAAACCGTTGACGTACTTTTCAACAAGCTCCATATCACGCGCAAATCTTGATTGCGTTTTGCAAAGGACCATATTGAACTTCCGGCTTTCCGCGTCTTGAATCATACGGTTGAACGCAGGACGTTCACGGTCTGAACCGCTGTAATCTTCATCGTTATAGATGTTGTAAATCTCTATTTGATTATCCTTGCAATAGTTGATCAGCATATTTTGCTGATTAATGATACTTTCCGAATCATCTTCCTTTCTGATTTTATCTCTGTCCTCCCTCGAAAGGCGAACATATAAAGCCGCTTTCAAAGGAGAAAGGTTGTTATTCTGTTGTAACATATAAACCTTACCCTTTCCTAAGAAAGCGTGTAATCTATATGCTATATAAACCGTTGTTATTATAACATATAGATTACTTTACTTCAATGCTTTACTTGCTTTTCAGCCGTATTATTTGTATAAGAGCTTCATTCACTTTCTGCTTGATTTGTTGCTGATCTTCCGACTGAAATTGATTGTTTACCTGTACCATTCAATCACACCTCGCTATATCATCTAATTCAGGCTTAACTTCATCTTCATAGAAGTCATTGAAACTTCTATAATTATCTTTATATTCTTTACCGTTATTTTTCAAGAACTCTATGCAATCCCTGTTAGGGTTATATTCATTTTTCATATAATTTATTACCGATTTAATACTTTCGTTGCATTTCCTGTAACACTTCATAAACATATAAGTTTTTCTGCTCCTCATAATGTGCAAGCGCCTGTGCGGAAAATTTTACAAGCATACCCATACGGGCAGCTTGAGTGTGATAAAATATAGCAAAGTAAAACTCTTTACCATATAAATATCCGATTGAATAACCCAACATACCGTTTGTTATTTTCCGCTCACCAAATACGTCGATTAGATTTAGTCTTTCTTCCAACTCAAATATAATTTCACTTGCGATGTCATTCCACCGACGATTTTTGTTATTCAAAATATCGTCGTGAGCTAACAAAACGATTGTTAACTGGTCAATTCCTGCTTCTACCACATATTTTCACCTCCAAATTCCTATATGAATGTAAGTATACCCCGTATTCACCAACCGGGGTATGCTTAAGACGCTTTGGTTGTATTCGGCTGAAAAAAGAATGCCTTATTGTGGGCGAGCGCCGTCTCGCGGTGACCCGCCGTCGGCGCTTTCGCTGTAGTAATTTTTTAACAGATTACCCAGTTCCTTATATACTGGAAAATCCATAAGAGGAAAATGAGCGAAAGTCACTTCGTCATGTTCTCCGTCCGTGCTCGAAAACCAACAATCGCCGGCATTATAGACACGCTCAGGAAAGCTCTCGAGCTTAGAAGAATCCCAAATCAGACGTCCTTCGGTAAGCGTTGGCTTGAAAAGGATTTTAGTTGTCATAGCGTTACGCAGCATGGACGGCAGACCACCTTCTTCAACCGAAGCTTCGGCGATTGAGATAATAACAAAACAGCCTGCAGAAGCACCCATTGTAACAATTCTTTTTAAAATGTTATCAAAAGTTGTCAGGCAGTAGTCTGAACCCTTATCAGCTTTCTTCGGGAACAACGAACGGCAAGCGACATATTCGTCTATAAAAAGGAATGAAGGGTGCATACCTAATTCCCACCAGTGCCATATGTCGCCTGTTTCCAGTGATTTGAAGTTTAGAATACTTTGGCGTTTTCTCATTACTGCTTCAAACGCTTTTAGTGAATCTAAAATTCTCCTTGCTTCTCCATTCTCGTCCGTTGTGATTACGTGTGGCAACATCGACAACTCAGCCCTTTTGGGATCAATAATAAAAACGTTTGATAGGAAACTATCACGTCCCCTACTCAAAACCTGAATTAGCATAGCAATTATCCCGGTTGTCTTTCCGCTTCTTGTCTTTCCTGCGACAAGCATTGAGCCGCTTGTAGTCAAATCAATATTTGTTCCTTTTTGAATCCTGATTTTTGTCGGGTGCGGTGGCTTCATTTCGTCAACGTTTTTGAAGGTAAACGATTTGTCGACTGTCACGTTCTCAATATAGAATTGAACATAGTTGTATGCTGTGTCAGTATTCACTATTGTAACGGCATATTGCGCTTGTTTGCCGTTCAATGTAGAACTGATAATTGACGGAATTTTATTAAGGCTTTCTGCTGAAACCGAAGTACAATCAATCGACAATAAAAATCTATCATTTTCTAGTTGTTTGACTTTGATTTTCGGGAGATATTCACCGTCTTTTAAATTTAACGGGTTACCGTAACCGTGGTAATATAAGCCAACTTTAATTTTATATTCTAATTGACATCTTTTGTAGTCAAAAAGCAAAATCATTATTCCAAATACAAATGCAATCAGAATAACAATCGTCAAAACAAGGCACAAAACCAATTTGAACATATAGAGATTTGGAAGAATCCCATTGCCGCTGTCCAATGAATTTACAACAAGAATATTTATAATAAACAATCCTGCTGCCAACATAAAAAGTTTGGTATACAGCGTGGCGAATTCAATTCGCCACGCCGTTGAATTGTACCTACGCATTACTTTTTTCCTTATCGTTGATAATGCGTATGTCATCACATGCCACGGACAACATGTTACGGTAGTCGCCGTAAACGGTGGCTTCTACCACCTCTCCGGCAGGCATAACCAAGCTGTTTACAGTCGGATTTACCTGCTTGCGAACCTTAATTTTAAACTTTTCGTACAGATTATTCCCCTGTTTTCCGTAGTTGGTATTATCTTCGATAATCACTACTGTAATCGCGCTGCCTAATACTTTCTTCGTCTTGAAATCCTGCCACGGTGATACCTCGGTTACCATGAACTTCTTGTCCTTGGCAAACTCCGTGAACTTAAACATGATAAATTGACCTAAATTTTTCATTTGTTTTTCCTCCAAAATGTTATTATTTGAAAGTGATCCGGATTCAACCTTCGCCCGGATTATATAATAAAAAAATGCCAATTTCAAGATTTTATTTTCCTTGTGATATAGAACAAGAAAAAGCGTGCTCTTTCGTTTAAAATCACAACAGATAAAGATAATCTACCAATATATCATACGTTTGTAACAATTATATGGTATAATTAATTTTGCGCATTATTCTGAAAAAGAATAATATTCGCAAAGAATTAACGGAAATTATTTCATAAAAGAACAATAAAGCAAAAAATAGCGAAAAAAATCCCCGCTTAAAAAAGCGGGGAAAAATCAAAGGGAATCAATTAAATCAATCAATTCAAGGTCATCAGTTATGTATCTCGCTTCAATAAGTGCTTGAACAAATCTGATGTTTTTGTCAGAGCAATTTAGAAGAGAAATACCATTTTCTAATAGAATTAATTGAGCAATAGAAACTGATAACCTTAGCGCGAGACAAAACCTATTGAGAAATTTTGGAGAAATGGTGATTTTACCATTTCTGAATTTTCTGACTGTGTCAACCTCATAGCCGGTCAAATTTGAAACCTCATCAGATGTTAAATTGCTCAAATTTATTAAAGTGTCGACCATAGTGTGTAACGGTTTTCCTTTGATTGCAGCGATAACATTAATGTCGTTTCTAACAGCTTTTTCGTCAATAATATTGTCGCCCTGTTTTTTGTATTCAAGCATAATTTTAGCTGAAAAATTGTCGACGTAATAAAATATAAATTTTTCATATATATCACCTCATTATTTTATTTTGTTGTGTTGCTGTTTTTGTTATTCTTGGACGAACAGCCAAACGCCCATACTCTTTTTTTATCTGTCTTTTGACAGCGTTTTAACGCAATGCGTTATTTTAGATTATATATATGAAATCATTATTTTCTTATTTTTTATAATTTAGTATCTTTGACGCGCCGACACCGCCAAGATAAAATAAAAAATGCAAGAGTGTAAATCTTGCATTTTGCTTGTTACAAAATTCAATTTTATCGCTAAAACAGACGCACTTATCCTGTGACTTAATTTAAGATGACGCGCCCGTCATAATTTCTTCAAAATGCAGGATTTTCCACCTGCTCTTCTTACAGTATTTAAACTGCTTTGCTTCTATAACTATAATTATAACACAATTTTTTACCAATGCAAGTTACAAGGTTGTAAATAGTATTGATTTTAATATTATTTATATGTGATTATAGAAAAACTACTATCATAATTAATAAACAAATTCAAGTAATATTAAAAAAGGAAAGCTCGGACGTTCATAATTGTCCGAGCTAAAATGTTTTATTTTATCAAATGAGTTTATGGCAACAAATCACTTAACAATCTCCAACTATCGCTATTAATATCATCCGAATAATTATCAGTACAAATACACAGCTCGTTACTCTTATCATCGTTTCTGACAAAGCCACCTTTTAAGCTGTGCTTATCGAGATATGTTTTAAGTACATCAAACTTTTTTGGTGAAAAAATATCAATATCCTGACTGTTTCCGCTTCGGTCAAAACCGCCTTTTGTTTCAATTATCCATATCTCACCGTTTACCCCAACAAGATAATCGGGATAAAACAGCTTTTGTTTTCCTGAATTGTCGCGGTATACGATTGAGAGATAATCGTTACCTTTATCACCGTTCTTGTACCACCATTCTACGCTGTCGCTATGCTCGCAGAATTTTTCAAACTTTCTTTCAGATGATGAACGCGGTTCAGCAGATGATAAATAGTTCTGATAAACATTTCTTTTCATTTCAATCTGCGTTTTTGCAGAACTATCATAAGTAAACACTTCGGAATGGGGAATATGAAACTCAAACTCTGAAACAGCAGGAATATCTAACTGTAACTGAGCCATTTCAGCAACCATAGCTTCACGGACAGCGTGTTTCAAACGGTTGTCATTATTGAGGACAAAAGAGTAAACTTCCCTCGGAGGTAAAGCAAGGATTTTTCGACTATAAGTAAAATTCGCGTCGAATAACTTACGAATGATAGTATTCATATAAGAATACTCCATACCGATTTCCATACCAATTCTACCTATCCTATTATGATAATCTCATCCGTGCTTATGCGTGTTCAACTTTTCCGTTACCGCTATGGTGTTCATATCGGAAGATTTAAAATCCAATGTAGAAGTTTCGCCGGAATAGGTCTGATTGACGATCTCCTCATTAAAAATATATCCTTTGGACTGTAGGCGCGTTTTATTCTCGGTTTTATTACTTCCTACTCCGTATTCTTCCTCAAAATATTTTTGAACAGCATCCAAAGCCTTTTTGGGGCTTCGTAAAGAAACGATCATCGTTCTTTGTTCGCTGACAAGTGTTATTCCTTTGAATTCGTTTTTTAGGAATACAGTATATGCGTCTAACGCACCCTTGCCAAGCGACATTTTTACGCCGGCTGTAAATTTGCCGTCAAGAGTATAGAGATAACAACTATCCAAAAGCATATTCTCATAGTGCTTTGCTTCGGGCATACGGCGAATACGACCTATCGTCTGTATCTCAAATGTTTCGTCCATATTTTCACGGAGCTTAACAAGAATATGAGCGCGCGGACAATCCCAGCCTGTCGCAACCGCCTGTTTGATTATTACAGCAACTTGTTTTGCGTTTTTTTCTGTAATATTCTCTAAGTTTTCGTGTTGCTTATCAAGCCAAACCGCAAGCTGTTGATTCTCGTAGTTTATACCTTGAGCCTCAAACCACCTTTCAACCTCGTCCTGTAGAAGTTGAGATTTATCGGGAATCTGAACTATCATCAACGGATTGATATCCACATTTCGTTTTAAAAATTCCGCGCGTAACTCTCTTTGCTTTGCATAGGCTTTTTCCAAAAGGAAGCTCGTCTGGTTTTCTGTTTCTACCGTCTGAGGAAAATCCTCGTTAATAATCAGCATTTTTTTGATTAAGCCTGCCGCGATAACTTCTTCTTCGGGTATCTCAACCATAAGTGCGTTTTTTATTCCCTTTGGTGTAGCGGAACAGCGTATAATTTTATCTGTGTGGAAATACTGAATAAGCTCGTCCGCTTTAGCCGTGCTGTTCTGATGGCTTTCGTCTACAATAATAACAAACCGTAAGCCGTCATTTAACGCGTGTTGTATATGCTCTAAAAAGTTAGTGCGTTCACTGTCTTTTAGAGCGTTATTGCCTTTTTTTGTCAGCTTTTCCCAGTTGATAAAAACGCTGTCATTTTCTTCAAATCCGCTTGTCATTACATCAGAAAGGAGCTTGGTTTGTGAAGCGTGGATATATTTATCCATTTTTTCCTTGCTCTGTTCTTCAAGGTTTCCTTTACCCGGTGTAAGCCAAACAAAAACTGTTTTAGAATACGACTGAATATACTGATGCATAAAGTATGTAAGGATAATTGTCTTTCCGCTTCCGGTCGGGCTTTTTAGGATTATGTCGCGGTTTGGTTCGTCCATAGCTTCAAACAGGGATTTAACTGCATTTAATTGGAATTCTTTTAAAATCATAATTCCGCAAATTGCAATAGCAAGTTGCGATTTTATATCTTCTTACAATCTTCTTTTTCTAATTCCTTATTTATATAACCGCAAAATTTACACTCATATGTTATTTCATAAGTTTTTCTTACACCGGGAATATACTGTTCAGAATGCCCTACTATTTCTCCGGAATTATTTCTATTCTCAAGTTGAACTTTTATAGATATGTCTTCTTCGTTTATAAGCTTTCTGGTAATCATCAATGCGTCAATCTTTTTACAAGCAGGACATCTGTATTTTATTATTGTATGAATCTTTGAAAAAACATATGCTATTACAGCAATTACGAGTGCAATAACAAGTATTACAGCCACCCATTTAATCTGCATTATATTTAGTATTAACGGAACAATTATAAAAAAAGAAAGCAGTGATAAACCAAATACTTTTAGATAGTGTCTATAATGTTTGATAAACAACATTAAAATAAGCGGCAATATAGCTATTACCGATACACCTATCAAAAGTATCTTAGAAAAAGCATCTATAAGAGAATTTATCATATATCCGTTATTGACAGTATCTCCATTAAACCATTGCATAAATGCTCTGTTATACTCCAAACTTGCTGCTACAATTGGAATTAATGAACACAAAACACATAAAACAGCAATACAAGTCAAAGCAATAATCATTATAACTTTTTTTGCTTTCTTTTCTCGTATTGCAAAAGATACGCACAATAATAAAAATCCAATTAAATCAATTATGAACAATATATTCAATATATTTCCACCGTAGAATTTAATCGGCAAATATTCAGCACCGGTAATACTATCGTACCCGCCTGATACTAAATATCTAATATACAAAAATACTCCATAACCCACGCTAAAAGCTAATACAGATAAAAACAAAATATTACATATTGATTCTAAAGGAGCAGTTTTAAATTTCTCTATTCGCAATTTAATCCTATGCTTTATATTATGAAATACTGAATCTTTTTTCTTCGTTTTATCATTATTCTTTTTATTCTGAGCTTTTTCTTTTTGATTGAAATTATGCACAGCTGATTTGCTTATACTTTCTCTGTCAGAATTCACGTTTAATTTATATAATGACATAACCCCATCAGACAAAAGCTTATAATCTTTGTCGTTTTTATCATCAAAGTTTTCCAACAATCTCAAAAGTATTGTCACTGCATCATTATAGCCATCCATATGCACGTTATTAAGGAAGTCACCTTGAATAATATTGAAATATTCATCGGATATTTCTTTTAGCTTTGGATTATCAGCGCTTCTAAGCCTCATAAGAATTGACATAAAGGAACCACGCTTACTTATGTTTTCACAGGCATTTTTTAAAAACTGCTTTAAATCCTGTTCATTACTGATATTTGTCCAAGGCAAGGAATTATCGACATTACCGTTCTCAATATTACTGTGAGAATTAAACAAAGGCTTGACCCTATATTCTCCATTTACACTTTCTACATAATCCCATAAATAGAAATAATTTATATATTTAGTGAAATTACGCTTATCAAACAAAAGCTGATTACCGTACGAAAAGCCGTCATTTTTGAGCCATACTAAAGAAGAATCCCAAAAATCAAAAGTTTTTCCGTATCGACCACTGTTAAAACGACGAGGAACAAGCACCATATTTCCTATTGTATGATATAAATCAGCAAATCGAATAAAGTCAGGCTCTTTTTGAAGTTCAAAAAGAAGTTCTTTTGGATAATTACAATATATCTGTAAGCAGTCCATAAAGCTGTAATTATTCTTTTGATACTGCCTTAAATTACTGTTTTCAGATTTGCTCAGAGCATAACCCATTAATGCATTAAAAGTCGTCTGCATTGAATTCATCGTATCTCCGCCAAACTCGCCCTGAAAATTCGGAGTTGAAATTACACCTGAGGAATAATAGCCCTTTTCCCAATTCCAGAGTTTTTTATAAACATCAAGTGTAAGCACATTTTTTCCGTCAGAGCCATCACAATCGGGAATATCACCGTATGTGTTCAGGCTATGCAGACAAAACTTTTCGGCATTACTAAGGTTTTGTTTATCTTTGTCCACCTTTACTCCTGTTGATTTATAGGCAAGATACCTTTCTATCGGATTAAGTGCTTCATAGGCTGAATTACCGTATTCAAAATCCAAACAGTATTCATATGGTTTTTCTTCGTTTTTAACGAATGTTTCAATTCTGTCATATCCCATTTTTATTTCTCCTCAATTAATTTTTAAAGGCAAAATACATTTAAAACCGACTACTTAATCAATCAATACCTTTATTCTATCAAATCCTTACTCGACTTTTTCCGCTTAAATAATATATTTTTAAAAATATTAACTTCTGTTTTCAGCTATTTTCTCAACATACTGCAAAACACCGTTTGCAACCTCTCTGCGATACGGTCTATCCTGCGACACTTTTCCGTCATAAAAAGGCGGTAAAGTGTTTTTCTCTGCCAGTCTGTTGAGCACATTAACATTACCCAAAGCCCCACAGGGAAACACTGAAACAATTAAAATTCAAATGGGCGCACAAAAAACAGGCTTGGTATTATCACGCCGAGCCGTACAGAAAGAAAAGCCACGTTGATTTTACACTTGATGAAATCCGTGATATGTTCGGCTCAAAGCGTTACGACCAAAAGCAAGAGGAAGAAAAGAAGTTGAAAGCTGTTGTATAAGGTTAGGGGAGCGAAAGCTCCCTTGATCTGTATTCCCACCGTCCCACCCTGTTACATAAAGAAAGCCGACGGTACACCTTTTGATGTACTGTCGGCTTTAACTGTGCCTATGCTGTTGTTATGCTAATCTAAAGCTGTTCAGAATCGAAATGACTTCCTGCTGTTCTTGTTCCGTAAAATCACCGTCCTTATCTCTACCGATGAACGATACAAAGGCGTTATACCAAAATGCGAATTCGCCCTCATAATGTCCAGAAAGCTCCGTCTTTGTTCCGATCTCTGATTTTGGAATGACAGCATACTCCGTTTCACCGTCAATATCTCGATAATCGGTGTCGCCGTTGGTGATATACATTATGCCGGTTTGATGTAGCTTTGCAACCATAAACTCGCCAAGATCTGAATGATCTGTACCCTGTACGGTTGACGGAACGAATTGTGAGCCTTCAGCTTCCGTCACTTCAACTCTGCCGAAAACAGAAGCTCCATAACTGAAATTGAAGTCCTTTCCGTAAAAATAGGTCGAGAATGTTACCTCTGCGCCCTCGGTGTTGGAAAGTGTGACGATCTCTCTGTCGGAAGTAACTTCTTCTTTTGTAACCGTCCAGTTATCGGGATAGTCAAAAGTGAACTTTGGATAAGTTACACTGTTTACGTCTTGAAATTTTGTCGTATAGGAATTCAAGTGATTATTGCCCTTTTTCTCTCCGGTTTGTGCTCCTGTCGATTCTGTTGCTTCTTCAGCCGAAGATGCTTCAGTCGGTTTTTCTTCGGTATATGTACATTTTTTAACGAATTGCGTTTTGCCGTTTTTTAGATGTTCAAAATGTAAGCCGAATTTAATTGGAGCATTTTCTGCTGAAATGATCTCCCATTCCGCTGACAATCCTAACTCTCCGATAACGGAATGAGCGTCCTCGTCTCCGCAAACCGATATTGTTATGACAGGAAAAGATATACTGACATCTGCACATTCCTGTGTTGGGTGAATCGTTGCCTTTGCGCTTGCTGTCACGCCTAAATCTGCTTCTGTATCTATTACATTCAGACAATTCAATAAAACCAACGCAGGCTCAAATCGTAATTTAGCACCAGCTTCACAATTTGCTTCAACTCTGGGATCTTCGGCGGAAATCTCATGTTCAAAATTCCTGAGACCTTTATCTTTCTCATAGCGAACGGTTGCTTGCGCAGGCAATTCTATTTTGAATGAAATATCACCCTCAACAGACAACACCAAGAAAAACTGTATATCAACTCCTATGATTCCGTTTCCCAAAGGAACAGGAGTTTTGCACAAAAGTATCTTTTTCTCCTCTTTGAAGTTTTCGAGCTTACTTGTAAAGGTCGTATGCGAATCTAACGCAACTTCTGCATATTTGACACCTTCGATCCAATTATATTCAGCTTGCGCCCCGATATTGATTTTATCAATGTCGATTTCCGCATTGACATTTCTACCTTTTTCAAGTTCGTAATTGATCGGCAGTTGATAAGCTACACCAGTGTCGTTGCTTGCGACCTTGATTTCAAGCATATTCTTTTTTGTGCTGTTTTCTTCTTCATCATTTGTGGATGTGGATAAAGAAATTTTGAAGCCTTTGCTCTCAATTTTCTTTGAAAAACCTACCGGTCTAATATTATTCTGCCCGGTTGGCTGATAGCTCATATTACTGATTGTGGTATCATTCTCCGTTAAGCCGTAGAAATTGATAATATCATCAAATGTCAGCTCAGTAATATCAGAAGCTACCATGCTTTCTATTACTTCGTTTACTTCCGCTTCACTTAGTTTCAGTAAACCGCCAGATTCAATAGAATTCACTTTTCGCGCAATTTTCAACTTTGTGTTACTCTGTTCAAATACGATAATCGAATTGACGTTTAACCTATCTGCTGCCTCTTGCTTAACAGTGATTTCTAAGCCTTTATCATCACTGTGTAAAATAACGTCTGAGGGTAATTCAATAACATTATCTTTGTATTTGACATTCGTATAGTCGTCTTTCCAAAAAACACCAAAGTATAGAGAGTCAAATGCCTTTAAAATCTGCTGACATTCTTCTTTGGTAAAGCCTTTTAAAAGCTGATCTTCATCTATCAAATTGTTGTCTATAGCCAATCGAATATAGGTATTGTCTGATACTTTATTATCATTATCGGCATATATTTTTATTTTTTCTTCTCCGATAGATTTCATCGCCGTTAATGCGATAAATCTACCCGAAGCCAACGATTCTCCGTCAAATTCAGATGATGTGTCAAGTATTTTCCATTCAGCCGCAGATTGAATAAATGGATAATACTTGCTGTTATCTTGTACATCCTTATAATACGGCTCTTTATTCTTATAATCTGTCATTCCTGTCTTTTTACAGAGCATTTCCATCCACTCAAAACGGGTAATATCACCGTCTTTAGAGGATTTGACCTTATCACTCTCTGTTCGGAACAAAAAGATTCCCAGAATAACCGCGCCGATGATTACTATAACCGATAAAGATATTATCAAGATTAGTAACTTCTTTTTGTTGTTTGCCATTTCCTTTCCTTTCTTCTCAGATAATCTGAATACTAATGGGTTGGTTATACTCTCTTTTTCAGTTCCTCAATCATTCGTTTTCCGCGCCGTTCAATCAGGGTACTGCAAGTTTTGAAGAACGCTGTTGTTTCTCTCGCTGTATGCGGCTTAAAGAGAATAGGAGCTAATGTTTTTGGATTGATAAAATCATGCAAGTAATTCATAGTGATGAAGTTCGTCCATGTTCCGAACCAACTAAGCCAGTTTACGCAATAGAAAACAGCCTTGTCGTTCGGATTGTTTTTATGCAGAAGCGCCGTAATCACATTATTGTCGTGCGTATCATACCATTTTTTGATATATGACAGCGTAACATCCCAATAATCGTCCTCGCCGAAATTTGATCTTGACGAATTGAAATAAGGCGGCACAGGGATAAAATTGCCTATCGTATGATACATTGCCGCAAAGGTCTCAAAGCCTTTGACCTTTTTCATTCTCGATAAAAACTTTTTATTGTAGTACAAAACCTCGATTTGATAGGCTAAACTGACTTTCCTGCCTTTAAAGTATTTTCTTCTGTCCTCTTCGGTTTCGACAATAGAAAACGCTAAATTCAAAGAATGTTGTAAAGACGTCATGGTGTCGCCGTGCTGAACGTTAATAAAACTGTTTCGATTGTCGGCAATAGCTTGTGACCAAAGCAATCTGTAAACGTCCTTAATCAGATCACAGCTGTCACAGTCAACAATTGATTGACAGATAGGAGCGTTTATTTCACGATAACGGACTGCACCTGTATAAACAGACTGCATATCCACATTACCGGACTTATAAACATAAAACCGTTCGATTGGATTTTTGATATTAAGATATGCGCTGTTGTTTGTTTCCATATCCATTGAATACAGCTCGGGGTGTTTTTCATTCTGTAATAATGCATTAACGTTATTGTACATTGTTGCCCTCCTGTTTAATATACTTTGAATTCAATGCGTTTATCTTTTCGATAACCGCGCTTCTGACGTTTTCCGGTTCTAAAACCTCAACTCTGTCGCTGTATTGCAACGCCCAATTTGCCATAGCGTATGGACTACACATTACATCAACAATATCGTAATCGGGATTCGTTTTATCTGTTCTGATAAACTTGAATGTGTTTCCGAACCAATCGTGCAAAAAAGTGTAGTCGGCACGTTTTGCCTTGTTGATGTTGTTTTCTTCTTTAGGGCTGAATACTCTCAACCTGATCCTTTCGGGACTGTCAAACGACATATTCAAATGCGCGTAGTGAAAATCCTCGCTCCAAGTTTGCGGTAAATATTTGACCTCGGATTTCGGTAAAGAGGGAACACCTTTTATGCCGAGCTTATCATTTCTCTTTGGTATCTCAATATCTGACATCAAATCTATTCGCCAGATAGACATATTGTTTGACCGTGAGCCGCCCCATTCCATACATGCAATCAGGTAATATCTGCCGCCGTTCGCAACGATATAATAAGGGCTGACGGTATCTTTGTTCCGATGAACAGGGACGAGTTTGTTATTTTTGTCATAACCGTTAAATATAAAGCTGATTCTGACATTATCATCAATAGCCTGCTGAATCGTCAATAGATTTTCCTTTAAAACTTCTCTGCTGATACTCTCGGGCTCGCGAACTCTGCAAATATGTTTTGCGCTGTTTCTGTAAAACTTAGTTGTCAGGTTATTTTCAATTTTATCAATGATACAATCCGCTGTTGCGGTATCGACGGTTTTTGAAAATAAAACTGCTTCAATCAGGCTGTTGATTTCTTCATAAGAAAATGTGTGATTGTAGTACAATCCTCTGATTCTCATAGTGGCAGAATCGGAATCATCAATTTCATCACCAAAATCATCGTCACCGTAATACCTCTTGAAATCATCAAAGATGATTTTCCAGTTTTCTTCAGGCTTCACGGCGTATTCATCAAAATTCAACGCTTCCGCAAGTTTTACGATTGTATCGTTATATGTTTCTTTATCTCCGACATACGGTGAAATATCGGGATTCTTTCTCAGCGAAGCCTGAGTAATTGTGTGCTCCTTATCAGAATTGCGCCGTAAATAATCAAGGATTCTGTAAGCTCTTTCGATTTTTGAATATCTTTCTGACATACATAGACCTCCTGCGATTGTATGTTCATATCATATCATATAAATACTCGGGTTTTTCCGCCCAACATACGTGTAAAAGTTTTTATGAAAAATAAAAAAATAGTTTTTGGTCGGAAAAAACCGCCTAAACGATTGCTATAATACATATTGTCAGATGACAAAACGCACTTTGAAAATTGAAAAGGAGAACAAAAATGGGAAAACGTGAGTTGAGAATCAAACCGCAATCCGAAAACAACACAAATACAAGAAAGGAAAGGAAAATGATGTACTCTATGAAAGAAAAAATGATGTACGAAATGACAATCAACAACATTTTGAATCCCCTGCTTGAGATCGTCTATGAGTACAAGGCGAGCAACGCCTACAATTATGTACCCGGAACAAGCGAGGATTCAAAAGCAGGATGGGATTACTACGGCAACAAATTCAAAGACATTTTCAAAGCACTCAACGCCAATATCTTTCTCAACATAGAGCAGTACAATTGCATATACGCTATCGTCGAGGGGCTGTTTTCATTCACCAGAAAATTCGAGTATGCCAACGGATTGCCTGATTTCTTCTTTGACTTGAACGAAAACCTAAGCTATTACCAGTTAGCTTTCACTGTCCCGAAAGATCAAAGGGAATTGTTCAGAGAAAAGGTGAACGGTATGCCCACCGACGAGGAAATGGCAGTCGCGGATAACTACCATTTACGCAAAAGAAAAAGAAGTAATGATTTGAATTTGAAATATGACGAGGAAGACTTCTTTGTGGAAGAGCTTGCATACGCAGTAAGACGAGCTTTCCAATCCGTGTTTGATTTATGTTAATGGTGCTATATAAAACAAAATGCGCAGCTCCAAAAGAGCTGCGCAAAAAACGTCACGGCTCGTTTGTTGCTACACAAAACTTTCATTACATCTCTGCATATGAAAACAGAGCCAGCGTTTTACGAAGAAAAACACTCGCACAAGATGTAATTATATTTCGTTTTGTGTAGCACTTTTATTCTACCACAACGCATAGTTTTTTTCAATACGATTTTTGTTTTAAAGCAAGAAAAACAGTTTTCTAAATTAAAGTAAGAAATAACGGCACAGGGAAATCAATCTCTGTGCCGTTTAATTTATGTTTATATAGCATACGTAGTGCTTTCATAGCCCCTGCTCCGCCGCTAAGTTTTCATGAAGGTCGGTAATCGGGTCGCCCTTGCTCTGAATATAAGCCGCGGTAAACGGCGCTCCCGAAGCGGACTGAGGATAAATTCCCGTTGTATGGTCAACAAAGTAGTCCTCAAAGCCGCCCTCTTTAATTTGCTGAACCGTCAGGTTCTTTGTCAGCTGATAAACAATCGCGCCGATCATCTCAATGTGTCCGAGCTCCTCGGTACCGATGTCGGTTAAGGTTCCCTTTAGCTCCGGCAAAGGCATTGTAAATCTCTGAGAAAGATACCTAAGCGAAGCTCCGAGCTCGCCGTCGGGACCTGCATACCCCACCTTATGATAATACTATATAAAATAAAAAATCCGAACGGTGCAATCGGAGCGGTTAAATACGATTTTGTCAATGAATGAGCGGAGTATTTGGTTTTTCTCGCCCTCGGAAATGTTGTCGGTTTTTAGCAGACTAATAATATCTTGTTTATCGTGAATGAACTGCTTTTTTATCTGTTCGGTGGTTTTTTCGGGCTTAAGCAGCTTTTTAAGCTGTTTTATGTTATCATCAGTCTGCTTTTTTGCCTCAGTTAATTCATCAAGATTATATATCCCGTTCTCGTAAGCCTCGCGAATTCTCGAGTATTTGAGATTTTCTTTATCAATCAAAGCATTTATTTCAATCTCGGTTAATCCGCTTGATTCGTTCGATTCGGCGCTTTTCACGGTGAGCTCTATGCTCTCGGTCGCGAAAGCTACCTCAATAGCCGAAATGACAAGAGCGTTCATTTTCTTAATGCTTATATAATGGGATGTTTTACACTGCCCTCGGGTGTACTTAACACATTGAAGCCCGACACCTCTTTGACACATAGACAAGGACGAACCGCAGGACGAGCACTTGACAAGGCCGTGTAACATATATTCCTCGGTTATGTTTGATTTGATGTATCTTTTATATGCGCGTTTTTGCTCGGCAAGGCGTTCCTGCACCTTCTCGAATGTGTCTGTATCAATTATAGGCTCGTGGCTGCCGTCAACTATCATAATGTCTTTATCGCTATAGTTGCGCCGCGTGCGCCTTTTGGGATTCCACCTTATCTTGCCTATATAGACAGGGTTGTATAATATATATTCAACCGTGCGGTTTTCCCAAAGGCCGCCCCTTGTTGTGCGGATTTTCATATCATTGAGCTGTCGCGCTATCGTGACGACCGGAACGCCGTTAAGGTAATCGGCAAAAATCTTTTTAACAATCGGCGCGGTCTCAGGATTGATAACATACTGCTTGTTTTCAATGCTATATCCAAATGAAGGGATTGAAACAGGTAAACCGCGCTCGACCTTTTCGGTCATACCGCGCTTGACCTCGCCTGACAATCGTATTGAATAGTATTCGTCAGACCATTCGATAATACGCTCAATCAGCGTTCCGAAAGGACCGTCAATCATCGGCTCTGAAATGCTCAGAACCTCAACACCGTTTTTGCGGAGCATAGATTTATAAAAGATTGACTCCTCTTGATTACGAGCGAACCGCGAGAATTTCCACAGTAGCACCGCGCAGAAAGGGGAGGGCTTTTGTTTTGCAATCGCGATCATACGGTTAAACTCAGGGCGCTTATCGGCGTGTCTGCCCGAAATACCGTCGTCACGGAAAATAAATTCATTTGGAATAATATAGCCGTTTTTCCTTGCGTATTCCCGAACTACCTTAATCTGACTGTCCGGTGATAACTCTGTTTGACTGTCAGTCGAAACGCGGATGTACGCCGCGGCTGTTTTTAAATCGGTGTTCATAACATCCCCCTTTTTAAGATATACTCAAAAAAGGGCGCAAAAATCCCCTGTGTTGCGTTTTTTGTGCTTGCAAATATCACAGGGGTATGGTACAATATTTATGCGTTATGCGTACCATATGCGCCCGTGTGTATGGTTCCGCTCTCGGTATTCCCAGTACCGGGAGCGGTTTTTTTGTTTACTGCGATTCTTCTGCTTTAAGTTTTTCCGCGAGTTTTAAGAAGTTAATCATAGGTAAAACAACTTTGCCGGAATTAAGAGAAAGCGAAGTAACAGATATTACATAAGAACGAATTACAGAATATAGGGCAGAATTGCCGTTAAGAAACATCATATTTTCAAACTCTGCCTGCTCTGTTCCGTTAAATGTGAATGTACCCTCCGCTGTAATTGATAAATCAAGTTTTTTATTATCGCTGTTACGCTTAATAGATGTTTCCACGATTAACAGCAAAACGCCGATAAACCCGTTTTTTGTTTGTTTAATTGCTATTTGTGGATTTCCTAAGTTGATTGAAGATGTGCATTCTTCGGCAGAAGGTAATTCAATGAGTTCATTTTCAATGTTCAGACTTGCAATTCTGGAGCTTGTCATTTGAAACTGTGCTACTGTATCTTTTATGTTCATTCTTTTACCCCGCGCTTAATAAAATTAAATTCTTTTCACCGATATTTGAATAATTTAAACTTTTATCAATCGGAAAAAGTTGTGTTTCTTTGTTGATCTCAAAATTAAAATCAAGATTTAGTTTATCAAAAATATTTGCGAGTGATTCGATAGTGAAATTGTATTCGGAGCTTTCCCATTTAGAAACCATCCCCTGAGTAACTCCCATAAATTCAGCAAATTGCTTTTGTGTCATACCTCTGCTGATTCTTTCTTCCGTGATTTTTTCGGAAATATCAGCAATAACCATAGCTGATTTAATTTCTGCAGCGGAGAGGTTGGCTGTTAAGGCTTTGAATAACTCGCCGATAGGTTTCGATTTACTCATTTTTACTCCTCCATTTCTTTTATTCTTTCATATGCAATCGGGATAGCCGATGTATAATCTGTGGCTCGTTTGTTTTCTTCTTCGTGAAAACCGTGTAAAAGGATTGTACCGTCATTTGCAAAAGAATACAAAATCCTTACATTAAACGTTTTCCCTTGTATATGCATAGAATATAAATCGGTTGTTCCGCTAAGTTTTTCAAATTGATTTGTAGGTTGCAAATGTGCAAGAGTGCCGTATCGTTTTAAAAATTTGAGTGCATTACTCAATTTAGACAAGAAAGATTTTTCGTTGCCTGAGCGCCCGATAATATCTGTTATTTCTGCAATCAATTCAGAATGAACAGTAAAACTCTCAAACTCTTTTTCCAATTTATCAATTAGAATAACTATATTCATATTATGTCCTTATAGTGCTATTATATTACTTATAGGTAATATTTGCAATAGATTTTAATAAAAATTTCACTTTTTGATTGAAACGCCTTTTTGTTGCCGCAGGGTAGGGCGGATTTTTTATTTTAAATTGACTTTAAATAAAGCAAAATGTATAATTTAATAAAACCAACAAGAAAGATGTGGTTATATGGAAGATGTTTGTTTACGAGAATATTCAGAAAATGAATATGATGAATATTATAAAAGGCTAAGAATTTATAGGTTGGCTTGTAAAATACGAATAGAAGACGAGCAAGAAAGCCATTTACAAAAAATAAAAAATATAAAAAAGCGAAAAAGAATAGCTCTTATTGTATCTGCAATTCTGTTAATCGTTGTTTCCGGAATTATCACAGTTTTATTGGATTTATATTGCTTTCCTGATTTAGATAACTTTCAATATATGCAAATGACAAATGGTAAAGATATAGTATGTTACGTAACGGATTACGGAAATAGTTACCATAAATCAGGCTGTAGATATTTGAGAAGTTCTAATAAAACTACAATGTACGAAGCTGAGAGAATGGGATACAAGCCGTGTTCGGTCTGTTGGACGTATCCGAAAGTAAATTGGAAAACTGTAAAAGGCGTTAATTACTTTAATAAAACAGTTGATTTGCTTAAATGGATTTTACCAATTACGATAGTGTTATACATTTTCATATGTGTGAAAATATTTAGGCATTTTAAAGATAAAATATTCAAAGAAGAAACTAATTTTGCAGATTATAAAAGAAGCATAAAAGACGAGCTGATAGACACATATGGGGAAGAAGATATTTTTATAAAAGCAGCTAAATCATTGTCAGGTGTTCCGCTTGATGTTGATTATAAAAACGGTCTTCCATACACAGAAGATGATAGATACATTGTTTACAAAAGTGATTACGGGAAATGCTTCCATAGTAATAAGCATTGTCGCGGACACTATATGACTACAAAAATACATTCTTTCGTTGCGATAAATTTTCTCGAGCCTTGTTATTATTGCTCAGAATTAATAGATATTCCATACTGGCACGAAAACTTTACTAACCTATATAAAACATATAAAAGCATAATAACTATGTGCGAATAATTACTATTTTTAAAAACCTCTTTACAAAATCAAACATACGTTCTATAATTATATATAGAAGATGTTTGAAAGCGAGGCTGTACGAATGAATGAAAAAGAAAAAATAATTGAGCAAATCAATTCAATCCTGAATAAGGTTGATGATGAAAAGACTTTAAAAGAAATGCTTTCTTTAATAAGACTGATACATAATAATTACAAGTTGGGAAAATGAAGGTGCTCACTGAGCGCCTTTTATTTTTTCGATAAAAGTTCTAAACGCTTCTTTTTCCGATTCTGATAATAATATATAAGCTTTAATAATCTTAATATCGGTTTCATTTAAATTATAGGTGCGTCTAAATGTCTCTATTAAAACATCTAATTCTTCATCCGGTTTTTCGGGACCTTCTTCATTTTTAAGCCATTCGTAATTTATATTAAATTCTCTGCAAATTGATTTGATGGATTGCTCAGAAGCTTCTCTGCGACCGTTTTCGTAATTACATATAGCCGATTCAGATAATCCAATTCTTTTACCAAATTCTAATTGATTAAGTCCGTTATCTTTACGGACTTTTTTTATTCTATCCTGTAAAGTCATAAGCTTTCACCTCTTTAACTTTATGATAACAAAAAAACTTTTCATTGTCAAGAAAAATTTAAAAAACTATTGACAAACTTTTCAACGTAAAGTATAATATAGTCAACGAAAAGATTTTAATTTACTTTGAAAGGGGGTGAGGGTATGACAAACAATAAAACGCAAATAAAAAGCGTTATCGCCGAGGTGGTTAAAATACTCGAGCCGCTCGACGAAAACGATAAGCGCCAAGCATTAGCCCTTTTGCAGGGTATGGTTATAGGCAAAGAGTTAGCCGAGCAGAAGCAGCCGGCATAAGGAGGGCAAAATGTTCTTTAAAAAGAAAAAAGCTCCGCCGCAAAAAGCAGCAGAGCCGGTAAAGCCGATAGCGCCATTACCATTTTATCAGACTTGCAGAAAGCTTGATATTGCAACTCCTAACGACTTCGGACATCTTCACGAAGAATATTACGGCGGGTTATTTTGTAAGACACCTTGGGTTCGAGTTTCATTCTCAGTGCCTGATTCCGATTGGAGCGAATTTCGAAAGTCATCCCATTTTCAAAATCTGGTTTTGTTTCTTGAGGAACTAAGTAAACGAAATCCCCCGTCTCAGCCGAATGTTCCCGAAGATTCACAGGAGTATGAGTATTATAAATCGGAATTCTATCAGTAACCTTGTTGTTTTCAACATATCGGTAGACTTCCAAAGTATGCGTCCGATTTTCGGGAGGTAACGCTTTATCGTTAACTACCATTCCAAATTGTGTCACTGATACAGGAAGGCTTGACTTGTTTGTTATCAAATATTGAACTCTGATTAAGATTTGTTTATCAATATGTACACGCATTTCGTAGTTTAAGATTAATATTTCGATGTGAACACGTCGAGTTACAAAATAATGTATCAAATTTATGACTGCTATCATAAAGCCGAGTATTCCTATTATTCCGCTAATGACAGTCCATACTTGCATAGCAACACCCCCTTTCCATGTTTAATATAGCACCGGAAAGGCTGAATTTCAATGATTACAGGAGGTAAAGAGGTGATAAAAATTAATACGAGCCGAATAGAAACGCGCAGGCGTGAGCTTAATATTCCTCGAAAAGTAATTTATACAAAGTTAGGAATATGTGCAAAAACTTATTATCACTATATCAACGGAAAAGCAATTCCGTCTGATATGGTATTAAGACTCGCAGATATTCTGAAATGTTCATCAGATTATCTACTGGGCAAAAAAGACTACACCAATATTACCGTTATCGATAATACGGGTGCAGTCTTAGCAAATATATCTCAAAGTGAAATAGTCGAGCACGATTCAGTCAAGGTTATTTTATCCTAAATTGTCGTTGGTAGAGCTGTTAGGATTCGAACACGGAGTAGCGATATCGTTAATAATTCTCACGTGATAATCAGGGTAACTTCCTTTTTCGATAGACTTAACGAACTGTTCTCTGTTCATATACCTTCCGGTTACGTTGTCGTGAAAAGTGAGATTTCTTCCTGTGTCAGATTCTTTATTTACCGTTACACGAGGTTTTCCCATAGCAGCACCTCCTTTCAAATGTCTTTTCATTTATAAGAGTGCTCGGCTATTTCGGAATAATTATACCGAAAACTCGCTTTAAAGTCAATATATTGTAAGGAATAAATGTTCGTACACAATATATTGTGATAAAATCAACAAATTATTAGGTCAAATAAGGTCAGTTTGTGTCAAGGATTTGTAAATTTAAACAAAGGAGTTTTGATGAAACATCAATACTTAATCAGGCTCAAAGCCTTTCATTCGAAAACAAAACACAAGGTACATCGTATTTATCCCTTTAAGGGCACTGAGGAACAGGCAACCGAGAGAGCAAGGCAGCTAAGCCGCAAGGCGTATAAGCATAAGCTCCGTCAGGTAGCCGTCGAGGTGTTCGAGGTGAGAGATATGCGGTATATCATTACAGTTTAGGAGGAATTATGAGTAAACCAAAGTTTAAGGTTGGGGATAAGGTCCTTGTCACTAATGACAAGGAGAAACTAGATTATATTGGTTGCCCTTCGTCTTATGCAGGGCAAAAAGGCGAGGTAGCTATGTATGAAAGTGGCGGACGCGACGCACTTATTCGCTTTTCTAATGGAGAAAGCTGGTGGTTGTATTTGGAATTTCTAAAAAAAATTCGCCCCGAAAAAATCATCATCTACCGCAACGGTGCTGAGATTGTCGCAAAGAACACCGCAACCGGCAAAACAGGTGTAGCGCGCTGCAACCCTGCTGACGAGTTCGATTTTAACACCGGAGCAAAGCTTGCGTTTGAGCGTTTGACAAATCCTGAGCCCGAAAAGCCGAAGTACTATACCGGCAAGGCGGTTTGTGTAGAGTCACCCAGGAAAGAGTATACAGTCGGCAAAATATATACATTTGAAAACGGCAAAACAAAAGATAACAATGGTACACCTCGACCGCACGGGTATAGGGCAAAAGACATTAATCATTATAACACCAATTCAGTATTTACTTTTGTCCCATTAATCGAAGATTGACTCATAACCGCCGCGCAGGTTGACTATATACGCACCCTGAATAGAGATTTTTCATTAGAATACATCCCTTCTCTTATTATTTTTTGGTTGTATACCCCGGGCGGCGCGGCGCTCGGATTCATTTATCCATTATTAAATCATAAAGTATAGCGAGGTGATTCTATGGCAAGTAAAAAACTAAAAGCGGAGGCGTTTATCAATCTCCCGAACGGCGATTCGGTCCTTTGGTACACGATAGACGAGGACGGCGTTGTTACGTGGCACTTGCCACAGAATGAAGCCGACGCTTACAAAAAGGCTATGCTTGACCGAGCAGGAAGAGAATTTAGCCTATACATAAAAAATAACCCTGATTCCAAAATCTGGGACAGGGCAAGTTAATGGAGGAATTTATTATGAAACGTAAAGAACAGGCAGAGTTTTCCTATAAGGGCGGATTTACAAAGTTTATCTGTAAAAACATCAGCGACGACCATTTAGAAAAACTCCGTCAGGAAGTCTGCAAAGAGCAGATAAAGCGCAAAGAGGCTCAACCGTTCGGAAAAGCCGAACAGTCTAAAATGACATTCGGTAAAAAGCTCAGGCGTTTTATTCACCGGCTCGCTCGCGAAGCTGACTATAAGATTGACGCTGTGGTTATCAGCTACATTGTCGGTTCGGAGCAGGCAGCTAAATCACCGTATATCGGTATGATTGACGAAACGGTAAGCTGATTATGAACATTTTAGTTGCGTGTGAAGAAAGTCAGCGAGTTTGCACTGAGTTCAGAAAGCGAGGACACAGGGCGTTTTCGTGTGACATTATCGAGCCGAGCGGCGGACACCCTGAATGGCACATACAAGCGGACGTTCTTCCTCTGTTAAACGGTGATTGTAAATTTACAACGCTTGACGGCAAAGAACACAAGCAGGACGGCAAGTGGGATATGCTTATAGCCTTTCCGCCGTGTACATATTTGAGTAATGCAGGAGCTGCACGGTTATATCCAAAAGCCGGAAAATTAAACAAAGAGCGGTATGCTAAAGGTCTTGAAGCAAAAGATTTTTTTATGCGCTTTTATAATGCTGATTGTTATTCAATCTGTATCGAAAATCCCATACCGACACGAATTTATAATTTACCGCGTTACACTCAAACAATACAGCCTTATGAGCACGGACACCCATACAGCAAAAAAACTTGTTTATGGTTACGCGGTTTACCTTTACTTAAACCAACAAAAACCGTTGAGCCTATATGTTCTTGGGTATCAGGCGGCAGTAAAGACAGCAAAGGCAACAAACGCAAAAACTGCGGTATGAAATTTCGTGACGGTAAAACAAGGGCTAAAACCTTCCCCGGTGTCGCAAAGGCTATGGCGAAACAATGGGGATAAAAAGAAAACGACCGCCCGAGGACACCTCGGAACGGTCAAAATGAAAACATCTTATTTTTATTATAACCGATATTTTTCGGAAAATCAAGGAGAATTTTAATAAAGGAGAATAATAATGCCTAAAAATTTAGTTTATCCTTTTATGACTGAAGAAAGTATGTATGTAGATGTGCCTAAACTTGAAAACTACCCTCAATCATCACGGCGCTATTGCATTTCCGTTGACTACGGAACAATAAATCCTTGTTCTATGGGCTTGTGGTGCTTATTCGGCGACGATTGGTATAGAATTGATGAATACTATTATGATTCGAGAAAAGAAGGTTTTCAAAAAACCGATGAAGAGTACTACGAATGCCTTTGCGAGCTTGCAGGAAACAGGCAAATTGTTTTCGTGATTGTTGACCCGTCAGCGGCGAGTTTTATTGAGATTATCAGGCGGCACGGACAGTTTGCGGTTCGCCCTGCGGTAAATACTCTAAAACAAGGTTTATTTGATGTTAATTATCTCTTAACAACAGGAAGAATTAAAATCTGCAAAAACTGTGAAAATGCAAAACGCGAATTTTCTCTTTATGAATTCGACGCCGATTTTAAGCCTATAAGGAAAGACGACCATACTATGGACGATATTCGATACTTTGTATCAACTATGTTTTATTTAACAGGAGAGAACGAAATGTGTGAATACTGCCGCTGTTCCGGCAACAACCACCATTATCAGTGCCCGAACTACGTAGAGCCGGACGAGCCGCCGGAGCCTGAGAAAGTCGAGTGCTGCCGTTGCCCGAAAGAAATGTATAAAGAGGACGACGAACACTACGTCGAATTTTCAAACGGCGACATAGTCTGTAATGATTGCCTGCGAGATTACGTGATAGGTCACTACTGTTAGGAGGAGAACGGATGAAAAACGCAACACAAAGAGCTGCGGACAAGCTCGTTAATATACTTGCCCGGGAGGGCAACGCGGACGGCGAACGGCTGACGGAAGGCTACTTCTCTCAGCTTGTAGCCGAGGCCGAGCGCGAGATACAAGCAGAAAAATTCTACTGCGGAGGTACATATGGCGCTTAAAAGAATTTCCACGGTAAATATGAGCCACGAGGAATGGCTCGAGCTCCGGCGCAAGACTATCGGCGGTTCAGACGCCGGAGCTATATGCGGTCTCAATCCCTACGCTTCACCGTACAGCGTTTACGCCGACAAACTAAAGCTGATACCGCCTAAGGAAGATAATGAGGCTATGCGGCAGGGCAGAGACCTCGAGGAATACGTCGCAAAGCGTTTCACCGAGGAGACCGGCAAGAAAGTCCGCCGCGACAACAGCATTATATACAACTCGGAATTTCCCTTTGCTCACGCCGACCTTGACCGCGTTGTCGTTGGCGAGGACGCAGGGCTTGAGTGTAAGACCGCAAATCCTTTGCAGTATCAGAACTACCTTGACGGCAAAATTCCCGACCACTACTACGCTCAGTGTATGCACTATATGCTTGTCACCGGCAAGCCTAGGTGGTTTTTGGCGGTGCTCGTGTTCCAGAGGGGCTTGTTTATCTTTGAGATTGAGCGAAACGAGGAAGAAATCACCGTGCTCGCGGATATAGAGAAGACCTTTTACGAGAATTGCATTGTAAATAAGCACGAGCCGCCTGCCGACGGTGAGAAAGCAACCACCGAGGCTATAAATAAGGTGTTTGAGCACAGCGAGCCCGGGGTTGAGGTTGACTTGGGATTGTATAAATCGGACGTTGATTTATACCTCGAATTAAAGGCTCAGCGCGACGAAATAAGCAAGCTTATGGACGACAAGCTCAACAGCATTAAGACCTTTATGCGTGAGGCTGAGCGCGGTATATGCGGAGACCATAAGGTCACTTGGAAAACTCAAATCAGAAACAACTTTGATAAGAAGCGGTTTGCGGCGGATCATCCCGAGATTGACTTGTCGCAATATATGAAACAGACCACATCAAGACCATTCAAAATATTATAAAAAGGAGAACATCTTATTATGGCAAACAAAATTCAGAAAATTGACACAGGCAAGAAAACTATTAGAGACTACGTTAAGGCTCAGGAGAGCGGTATCAAGGCGGCGCTGCCGTCGGTTATGACGCCTGAACGCTTTACACGTATGGTAATGTCAGCGCTGAGCACTACGCCGCAGCTTAACGACTGTACGCCTAAGAGCTTCCTCGGCGCTATGATGACCGCCGCACAGCTCGGACTTGAACCGAACACACCGCTCGGACAGGCTTATCTTATCCCATACAGAAACAAAGGAAATCTCGAGGCACAGTTCCAGCTCGGATATAAGGGCCTGATCGACCTTGCATACCGCTCGGGAGAGGTTGAGCTTGTGCAGGCTCAATGCGTATATGAGAACGACACATTTAATTGTCAGTTCGGCTTAGAGCCTAAGCTCGAGCACATCCCGGCGGACAAAGACCGTGGCGAGCTCGTCAAGGTATACGCGCTGTTTAAGACCAAATCAGGCGGATTCGGTTTTGAGGTTATGAGCGTTGATGACGTTGAAAAGCACGCTAAGAAATACAGCAAGGCGTACAGCTCGTCATATTCTCCGTGGAAAACAAACTTTGAGGAAATGGCGAAAAAGACCGTCCTCAAAAAGTGCCTTAAATACGCTCCGTTAAAGTCGGATTTTGCGAGAGGTATTACCACTGACGAAACGATTAAGACCGACATTGACAAGGATATGTACAGCGTACCCGACGAGACCGATTACGACGAGCCGATTATTGAGGCCGAGGCGGTCGAGGTCAACACCGAGACAGGCGAAGTCCTGAGCGTTGACGCGCTGGCGGATAACTAAGGCTATAACCTTCCGCGCCTTTGGGTTATACATATAAACACACAATTTAATAGGATTGCTTGCGCAAGGATTCGGGCGAGCGCGGCGCCCGGCAAGCAGGCAACCGGAAAGGGAGTAAATGGCTAATCTAAAGATTACGCTTGATTACTTTCCTCATATTGAGCGGTCGCGTCCTATGCAGATGATAGGTGCAGAATTCGGCGAAAAGGGCGATTCTGTAATGTGGACGATATTTGAAGAAATCTACATACGCGGTTGCGGCTACTTTTGCGAGTGGAACGACGACGTGGCGCTGATGTTCGTACAACAGCCGCATTTGACGGTGGGTGTCAGTGTTGTGTCGGAAATCTTAAAAGCTATGATTAAAAGAGATATTCTGAGTGCTGAGATGTTCGAGAAGCACGGAATTTTGACATCTGCTGAAATACAAAAGACCTACTTTGAAGCAGTCAAAAGGCGCAAGGGCGTAAAAGCCATAAAGGAGTACCTCTTAATAAACTGTTCCCAAATTTCCGCAAATGTTGACATTATCGGGCTAAATGCTGACAATATCGGGGAAAATGTAAACATTAAGAAACAAATAAAAGAAAAAGAAATAAAAAGAAATAAAATAAAAGAATTACCGCCGAAAAATCAAATTTCTCTGCCTCTGAGCGACGGGCAGCTCTTACCGATAACTGACGAGGAGATCAATAATTTTATTAAATCTTATCCTGATTTGAATATCCGTCAGGAGCTTGTCAGTATTAAAAACTGGCTTGAAGAAAAGCCCGAGGCTCGCAAGTCTATGAGCGGAACACGGAAGCTGATTGAACGGTGGCTGAATAAGAAATCGAAAGGAGCGCAAAACGGTGGAAGCGATAAGCGACATCCTAAAGCGGATGAATACGGGTTCCCCGGCTACGACGGCGGCACAATCCTATGACCCGACAAGTAAGGAATTTATCGAGAAGGAATGCGAGGCTTGCAACAGCGCCGAGGGTAAGCTTAAAGGCTACGATTGCCCGAAGTGTAAGAACAAGGGTGTTATATATAGGCCTAAATTCAGCGACTTCTACGGCTACTGGACGACCGTCGCGGTCACGTGCGATTGTATGCCAATAAGAGAAGAATTGCTCAGGCGCGAGAAAAGCGGCTTAAAAAAGCTTTTTAATAAATACACCTTTGAAAACTACAAGCACGCCGAGCAGTGGCAAAGGTTGATTTGGACGGCGGCGCACGCCTACGTTAATAATACAGAACGGTGGTTCTATATCGGCGGTCAGCCCGGCTGCGGTAAAACACATATCTGTACAGCGATTGTAAACGAGCTGATTAAGAAGGGCAGAGCTGCCCGGTATATGATATGGCAGGACGATATAACAAACATCAAGCAGCACATCAACGAGGCTGAAATTTACGAGGCTTTAATCAATCCCTTAAAAAAAGCTGAGGTGCTTTATATCGACGACTTTTTCAAGGTAGGCAAAGGGGCTCAGGTTACGGCGGCAGACGTTAATGCTACATTTAAGATTATCAACTACCGCTACAACGAGGATTTGCCGACGATTATTTCCTCTGAGCTATCGGTCGGTCAGATAATGAAGATTGACGAGGCGCTCGGATCACGCATAGCAGAAATGACAAAGGGCGAGGAGCTGTTTGTCTCTGGCAATCCTGAGCGCAACTACAGAACGAGGAGCAGGAAATGATTGTCAATATTGAAATGAAGCTCCCGAGCGCGAATGAGTACATAGATGTTTGCAGAACAAATAAATACAAGGCGGCGAACTTCAAGAGAGGAATAGAACAAAACCTCGCACTGTTCTTAAGGCGTATTCCGCGATTTGAAAAACCTGTCACGATACACTTCCACTGGGTAGAGGGCAACAAGCGCCGTGACTATGATAATGTTGCGTTCGCAAAGAAATTTATACTTGACGCGCTCGTTAAGCTCGGAAAGCTAAAGGACGATAACCGCAAGTGCGTTACGGCGTTCCGCGATACGTTCAGCTATGGCGCTAAGTGGAAGATTATTCTTGATATTCAGGAGGTGGAAAATGATAGGAGAGTATGAATTTAATGAGGAATATATGTGTTCTGATTACAATCCCTTTGAAAAGCCAAAACGCAAAGATAATCACGCACATATAAAGGCGTTAGTTCTTGTACAGGCGGATATCATTTCTTCTATCCTCAGTGATAGAGAAAGGCACGTTGTTGAGCTCTGCATATGTAAAGATATCAAGAAAAAGGAAGTTGCAAAAATGCTCGGCGTGAACCCATCAACTATATCGCGTGAACTTAATCGAGGGCTCTTTAAGCTCAGAAAAATAATCAAACTTTGTGACAAGGCTATTACGTATTATGAAAGGGGTTCAGAAGGATGAGCCTGATTATTAAGGGTATGAGCTTGCCGAGAAAATCCGAGCATAGAGAGTGCAGTATAGCCGTAGTGCAGAATCGCCCTGTTTCTATTGCGTTTTCGCGGACAAAAACTAATCCGCTTGAATGTTTTGAATGCGCGGAACTCCCCACACCTCACGGCAGGCTGATTGACGCGGATAGGCTTCTTGCTCTGGTCGAAAAAGTGGTCAATAATACTTGTATAGGTTGTGAACCCGAACCTGATGATTGTTGCGCTTACGACAGATTTAAAGAAATTATATCCGAAATCAAAACCGCCCGAACAATCATCGAAGCGGAGGTGAGTGAATGAAAGGAGATTGCCAATTAACAAAGCGTACACAAATCACAGAGTTTTTGAGTGATACACTTGTTAGAACGAGATTAACAGGAATGGGCAAATACTATGCACGTGAAGTTACATTCGATTATGGAAGTGGCAAAGGAAAGCAAATTCGCGTAGATTTCGTACAATTTAAGCCTGAAAATCAATATTCTATATCAGGAATTGAAAAAGGCGAGTTTATCTGCTACGAGATAAAAAGCTGCATTGAAGATGTTTTAAGTGGTCACGGTCTTAACGCCGAAGGCGAGCGTAACTACATAGTTACTACAATGAAAACTTATAAAAAGATTATTGAACTCGAACAGAAGGGCAAGAAGGTAATTCCTCACGAATTCGGTGTAATGGTCGCTTGCCACAACGATAGGTTCAGTGAATTTGAAAATCCTACTCCTCTATCACACGGTAATGATTGGAGACTGGAAATCATACAGCCTGCTTTACGTAAATACAGAAAACGCTCGATTGCAGAAATGTTATTTTGTATGTTGCGCTCGGGCAAATAAAGGAGGTGAGCGAGTGAACATTTTGGTAAAGGATTGGGGAATGCCTGAGGATTGCTATAAGTGCATCTTTAGCATTCCAAGTCAGTATTCAAACTCTAAATACTGTTTAATAACTGATAGAGAGTGCAATGATATTTGGGAAAGAAACGATGATTGTCCTTTGGAAGAGGTGAGCGAGTGAGATTGACACCATTGATCTGCACTCAATGCGGAGGTCAGATTGACAGAGTTACAATGACGTGCCAGTCTTGCCAAACTCAATTTGAGTTACGCGGGGAGCAGACGCTTGTTATTCGAGAGCGTTTGCCAAATGAATACACGATCGGGGCTTCATTCAGCATAGACCCAAGAGACCTATATTTCGGACAAATGGATTATTTGAATTTTGCAATTGAAGAGCTTTCACATAAGCTCGCAGAGGGACTCGCTCCATTTATGGAAGTTGAGCAGCTTTCGGACCTGTCGGATAACTCGATTATGCTCAACGCAAGGCTGAGGCTGCTTAAACCAAGCAAACCAATAGCCGAAAGATACACGTCAAAATCAATACTATTTCCAAAACAAAGGAGCTGATGAATGATGGCAACTTGTAAAGATTGTTTACACGTTGAGGTTTGCCTGTTTAAAAGATATAGAGTTGAAAAAGACAGAATGGAAAAAAGATGTTCATTTTTCAAAGACCGCTCCCGATTTGTGGATATGACAGAAATCAAGCAAAATGTAATACGTCCGTTATGTAACCGTTGTGCTGCGCTGACAGACTGTCAAACGTGTTTAGCGTGTGTATTGGAGATAAGAAAGCATTGCGATCACTATAAACAAATCGAACAGGCGTTGAAGGAAAAGGAGGAAAAAGAAAATGGATAATTCAAACAAAGGGATAGGATGTGGCACTGCTTTAGCGTTAATGCTGACAGTTGCTTTCGTTGTTTTGAAACTCTGCAACGTAATTGACTGGTCTTGGTGGTGGGTTGTTTCACCAATATGGATTTACTTCGGGGTTGTCATAATAATTACTATTATTATCTTATTAATAAGCAAATAACACTTTAATAAAAAAAGGGGAAGAAAAGAATGAAAAACAATCAGCAGTATAACAAGCACAAAAGGCGCAGTCACAGGTCGCACAAGCAGAGCCTTGTCGGCATGCAACTGTCGAAAACGGCGAGACCTGACTCGCTGAGTCTTAGACGGCTTAACCGTATGCTTTTCAGCGGAAAATACTTATATAACCCATAACAGCACCGCTCGGCTGTTCAAATAATTCCGTTCATTTATCTCTGTAAATTCAAAATTCAAATAACCTCGGAGCGGCGAGGAGAAAGGGGGCTAAACAATGTTTAAGTAAACAGATAGCACATATAAAGCTCGGGCGGCGGCACATTTCAGCATACATATTCACACAATTTCAGCCGCTGCCCGGAAGGTATTTGAAACAAAGGAGCAGATATGGCAACGTCTTGGAATTCCGCAGATGTTATGTGCCCGTTCTATAAATCGGACGACGGAGCGAGAATCGTCTGCGAAAATCTATTGCAAAAGTCAAAAAACGTCACGCACCGTTTTGAATCGTCAGCAGAAAAACAGCGCCATATGAAACGCTGCTGCTGTGAACACTATAAACGGTGTCTATATTACCGAGTTTTATCGGAGAAGTACGAGAGCGCCGAGCGTTGAGCTTGGTGCTTTTTTTCTGTGTTCGGGTTAGAGAAACGCAGAAAACCTCGGTAAACTTAGAATAAGGAGGTGAGACCGTGGCAAAGGGCAAGTATGAAAAGTGGTTAGAGCCTGACAGCCTTATCCTGCTTGAAGGGTGGGCGCGCGACGGTCTGACCGATGAACAGATAGCTCATAATATGGGGATTTCTGTAAAAACACTTTACCGTTGGAAGGAATCGTATTGTCAGATTTGTCAGTCCTTAAAAAAAGGCAAGGATGTTGTCGATTTTGAAGTCGAAAACGCTCTATATCAAGCAGCAATAAGCGGTAATGTTACAGCACAAATTTATTGGCTGAATAACCGCAAGCCCGATAAATGGCGCAACAAGCCTAAAGAAGAAAAGACCGACACAACAGTTAAGGTTGTTTTCGAGGACGCGGAGGCTGAGAGCTATGCGAATTAATCTCGGGAACCCGTCACCAAAACAAAAGCTGTTCCTCAATGACACGCATAGAATCGTTGCATATGGCGGAGCACGCGGCGGCGGTAAGTCGTGGGCGGTACGTGTCAAGGCAATTCTTCTCTGCTTGTTCTGGGCAGGAATAAAGGTTCTGATTATCCGCCAGAGCTACAAGGAGCTGCTCAATAACCACATCAATCCGCTTTTGAAAATCCTTAACGGAATAGCAAAGTACAATAAGTCTGACAAGGTATTTACATTCCCGAACGGATCAACGATAACGTTCGGCTACTGTGCGAGCGACAGCGACCTCGGGCAGTATCAGGGCGCGGAGTATGATGTTATCTTTATCGACGAGGCGTGCTTACTGTCTGAGTATCAGATAAAGTCAATAACAGCGTGTAACCGTGGTGTCAACAGCTTTCCTAAGCGTATTTATTATACCTTGAATCCGGGCGGACAATCTCACGGATATTTCAAGCGACTGTTTATAGATAAGCATTATGAGCTCGGGGAAAAGCCGGAAGATTACAGCTTTATTCAATCTCTTGTCACTGACAACTACGCGCTTATGCGTGAAATGCCAGAGTATATAGAGCAGCTTAAAGCGCTGCCGCCAAAGCTCCGCGAGGCTTGGCTTAACGGCAGGTGGGATATTTTCGAGGGTATGTTCTTTGAGGACTTCCGCACCGAGGTCGATATAACCGCGGCTGCCAAAATAGGTCTTGAGCCCGAGCAGGCGCTTGAGTATAGGCGCTTTACTCACGTAATAGAGCCGTTCGAGCCTGACAAGAACTGGACATATTATCGTTCGTATGACTACGGCTACGGCAAGCCGTTCGCGTGTATATGGTGGGCGGTTGATTACGACGGCACAGCTTACGCTATAGAGGAGCTCTACGGTTGCACCGATACGCCGAACGAGGGCGTTAAGTGGACACCGGACAAGCAATTTGAGCAGATATATAAAACAGAGCAGGAACATCCGTATTTGAAGGGCAGAAAAATTTACGGTGTTGCCGACCCGTCAATATGGGACGGCTCGCGAGGTGAGAGCATATACGACGCGGCACTGCGGCATTATATCGACTTTGTGCCGGGCGTTAACGCTCGTATTCCCGGGTGGATGCAAATGCACTACCGCTTTATGTTCGATAAGAACGGTAAAGCAGGGATGTACATATTCAATAATTGCAGAAATATCATCCGAACGCTGCCGTTGATGATGTTCGACGAGCACAAGCCTGAGGATTTGGACACTACGCTTGAAGATCACATCGCCGACGCTATGCGTTATTTCTGTATGAACAGACCTATAAAACCGAAAAAGAAGATTGTCGGAGGACGTAAAATCGCCTTTGACCCGTTGAATTTATTAAATCAGGAGGTTGCATAATGGCATTTGGAAGAAAAAGAAGGGCGCAAAAGCAGGCACAAAAACAGCTTGAAATGCAGAAAAACTCTGCCGCTCCCGATATGCGGAAGTTCTTTTCGCAGGAGGACAACGAGCGGCAGGAGGGGCTGAGACCTGAAACATTACCGATTACTTCAATTCAAATCGGTGAAGCCGAACAGCGCCGCAAGAAGTACCGCGAGGGAAAGCTGACGCTCGAAAAGCGTTTAATTGCCAACGAGCAGTATTGGAAGCTCAGACAGTGGGATTATATCAAAGACGACGGAACAGAGGACAAGCACAAGATAAATACTGCTTGGCTCTGGAACTGCATAACCGCAAAACACGCTGACCTTATGGACGGCTATCCTGAGTCCAACATCAGACCTAAGTGCCGTGATGATGTAGCTGAGGCAGAAAACCTTAAATCCATTATCCCTGTTATTTTCGAGGAGAACAACTACGAGGCGACCTATTCGGACTTATGCAATTACATTCTCAAACAGGGCGGTTGCTGTGCAGGTGTATTTTGGGACGGCTCACTGCACGACGGGCTCGGCGATATAAGCATTAAACGAATTGACCTGCTCGAGCTGTTCTGGGAACCGGGTATTAAGAACATTCAGGACAGCCGCGAGGTCTTCAAGACCTCATACGAAGACAACGAGGCTTTAATCGCCCGCTATCCTCAGCTTGAAGGTAGGCTCAACGGACAGGCGGTCACGGTTGAAACATATCGCACCGATGATAAAATCGACTACACAAACAAGAGCATTGTTGTCGACTGGTATTATAAAAAGACCGACAGCAACGGCAATCAGGTGCTCCACTTCTGCAAGTATGTAGAGGGTAATGTGCTGTTTGCTACGGAGAATGAGCCCGAGAAGTACCCCAACGGCTGGTACGACGACGGCGACTATCCCTTTGTTGTTACTCCGCTGTTCCCGGTAGAAGGTAGTATTGTCGGCTACAGCTACACAGACATTGGACGCGGAGATCAGAATGCTATAGACCTGCTTACATCCGCTATTATGACAAACGCGCTTGCTACGGCAAGCCCTCGCTACTTCTCACGTATGGACGGCGGAATTAACGAGAGCGAGTTCCTCGATTATTCAAAAAAGGTCGTTCACGTTGCCGGTACACTTGACGACAACTCAATGAGACAGATTGAGGCTTACGGTCTGCCTAACTATACCGTGACAATGCGCGATAGGCTCATTGATGAAATGAAAGAATCGCTCGGTAACCGCGACGTATCAAACGGCGGCTCGGTGTCTGGCGTAACAGCCGCGTCCGCTATAGCTGCAATGCAGGAACAGTCGGGCAAGTTGTCACGCGAGCACAACAGAAAAATGTACAATATGCACGAGCAGATAACCACAATGATTATCGAGCGTATGCGCCAATTCTATGATAAGCCGCGTGAGTACAGAATTACCGGAGACCTCGGCACGGATGAATTTATTACATATGACAACTCGTTGTTACAGCCGCAGCAGCAGCCGAGCGTTGCAGGCGTTGAAATGGGGCTCAGATTGCCTTGCTTTGATATTGAGGTATCGGCTCAAAAGCAGAACCCATATACAAAAATGGAACAAAACGAGCTCGCGTTGCAGCTCTATAATGCAGGCGTATTCGTACCGCAAAACAGCGATAACGCGCTTGCTCTCTTACAGTTTATGGACTTCGAGCACAAAGACGACGTTATGCGGAAGGTTCAGCAGAACGGTACGCTTTTGCAGAAGTATCAGCAGTTGCAAAAAATCGCTTTTGACCTCGCGCAGCTCGTTGACCCGGCTATGGCTGAACGGCTTGCACAGGCTATTCTTATGGAGAACGGACAAGCGCCGGTGCAGAGTGCGGCAGATCCGTCGGCTGTAAATAAAACTCCGACAACGGCTGAACCGTCGTTTATGGAGAACGCGAGAGCAAAAGCTCAGGAGGTAACACAGGTATGATTGAGGTTAAAGTTTTCCCGAAAAAGCACAAGATTGAAATGACAGGACACGCAGAGCACGACGAGCCCGGCAAAGATGTTGTATGCGCAGCAGCCTCAATGCTATTCTATACGCTTGCTGAGACCGTGTCGTCTTATCCCGATAAGGTGTTTGAGCGCACGCCGTACCTTGACAGCGGAGATAAGAACGTCGTTATATGTACGCCAAAAAAGGAATGGCAGAGCTGTTTTGACGTAATCTATCAGACCATACTCAACGGTCTGAACCTGCTCGAACAGCATTATCCCGATAACGTCAAGATTATTATTGAAGATTAAGCCCTTAACGGGGCTTTTTCTTTTTGAAAAAATTTCAAGTGTGGGTTAGAGAAATTGTATAACTCCTTATAGAATTAAATTAATAAGGGTCGCGACCTACCGCAGAATCTACACGGAGGATTATAAATGTCCGATTTTCTTATTCCGCGATTTAACCTACAGCTTTTTGCTGACGGCGGGGCTTCTGCAGGTGCTTCCGCGTCGGGCGAGGGCGGTACTCAGAGCGGAGCTTCACAGGGAGACCCATATAGCGCCTTGAACGTCCCCGACAAGGCAAAACACATCTTAGACCTAATGCCGAAAGCTGAGGTTAACAGCACAGAGGACAAGCCTAAGAATACAAAGCCTACTACGGAAGAACCTCAGACGACAGAGGAAGAACCGCCCAAGCGTAAAACCTTTGAGGAAATCTACAAATCCGAAGAATACGCAAAGGAAGGTCAGGAATTCTTTGACAAGTTAATGGGTAAGCGCTTAGCCAAGTATAAGGGCGTTGAAGCTCAAAACGAAGCTATGCGCGGCTTGCTTAATAAGGTCAATATGCGCTACGGCGTAAACGCTGAATCAAGCACATTCCTTGACGACCTTTCAAAAGCGATTGACAGCGACACTAAGCTTTATGAAGATGAAGCAATGGCGTCTGGTATGTCAGTAGAAAACTTTATGAAGGTTAAGAACGCCGAACAGGTTATGAAGCAGAACGAGCTTTTTCAAAAGAACCGTCAGCGCGAGGAAATGACGAGAGCGCACGTCTCAAACCTGATTAATCAGGCGGAGGCGTTCAAGGCTCAGTTTCCGTCGTTTGACCTCGAGGCTGAAATCAACAATCCGCAGTTTAAGAAACTTGTAGACCCGCCCGAGCTCGGCGGTTCGGGATTGTCGGTTGAAAACGCTTATCACGCCCTGCACCACAAAGAGATTATGCAGGCGACGCTTCAAAACGCTGTAAATCAGGCGGTTGTCAATACCTCAAACTCAATTCAGGCGAACAGAGAGCGACCGCAGGAGAGCGGTGCTAAAAACGGCAGGATGTCGGATGTAACCAAGACCGACCCGTCGAAATTTACGCTTGAAGATTTCCGGAAAATCAAGGAGGAGTACCGTAGAACGGGCAAAAGACCTAAATTCTAAAGGAGATTTGTAATGTTCTACAGACTTAATTTACAGCTGTTCGCGGGTAACTTTAACCCGAACACAACCACACAGAACACAACGGGTTACTCGTTAACCCCGACAATGAAAACATTTTACGATACCGCGCTGCTCAAAAACGCGAGAGCTGAGCTTATCTTCGACCAGTTCGGCGATAAGCAGAAAATGCACGGTAACAAGGTAGAATGGAGAAAGTTTAACACCTTTCCTCAGGCACTTACACCTCTTACCGAGGGCGTTATCCCCGACGGTCAGAGCTTTGGTATGTCGTACATTGAGGCAACCACAACTCAGCACGGCGATTATGTAACCGTTACCGACCGTCTCGAATACGAGGCATACGACGACGTAATCTACGGTGCAACAGAGGAAATGGGTGCAGCCGGCGGCGCTACATACAATACCCTCACAAGAAACGCTCTTATTCAGGGCAACTGTGTTATGTATGCTCCTAAATCAGACGGTACGGCTGTAACCACAAGAGCAGGGCTCAATGCAACCTGTCTGATTACTCCTAAGCTTATCAATAAGGCTGCAACATGGCTCAAAAAGAACCACGCGCCCAAAATCAAGGGCTATTATGTAGCTCTGATTCATCCGTCTGTTGCGGAGGATTTGAGAGAGTCCACCGAGTGGAAGGAGTTCCACAAGTATGATGATACCGAGCCTATCTTTCAGGGTGAAATCGGTGTGCTCCACGGCGTTCGCTTCATTGAGAACACAGAATGCAAGGTGCATAAGCCGTCGGGCGGTATCGCTACATACGACACGCTTGTCCTCGGTGCAAACGCATACGGTGTTCTCGACCCTGAGAACGAGGCTATGAAAATGATTGTCAAGGACAAGTCCGTTATCGGCGGACCTCTTGAGCAGTTCTCGACAATCGGTTATAAGTTCTGCCACGGCGCAAAGATTCTCTATCAGGAGAGAATTCTCCGCATTGAGAGCGCGTCGAGCTACTCGAACGACGACGAGGAAAACTAAAATAAAGGAGACTTAGGTTATGGCAAAGAAAAATGAGGGCGTACAGCCGCCCGAAAATAAGCCGCAGAAGGTGACTGTTATTCTTCCGAGTGACCCTCTGGTAAGAGACAGCAGCGGTAACGTTGGAGAACAGCAGGAGTTTTTCTCGGTTAACGGCAGGAACATTTTGGTTAAATGCGACGAGCCCGTCGAGGTTGACCCTGAATTTGTCGAGGTTATCAATAACAAGGCGAAAGCTCGCAGAGAGGCGGCAATTTTTGTAAAAAAGAACGCTTTTAGAGATTCAGAGCCGCCTAAGGGCTAAATAATCAAGATAAGGGGCGGAGCAATCCGCTCCTTTGTTTTTTTGGAGTGAGACTATGGACAACAATAAAATCACAATTGGCGAGGTTATCAGCCTTGTTGACAACTTATATCCGAATATCAGAACGTCAGAGGAGAAAAAGCTCTGGCTTAATAACATAGACACAATGATATATGAGGAAATTATCTGTACTCACGAGGGCTACGAGAATATCGAGTTTAACGGGTACACCGACGATACCTCAAATGACACCGAGCTCCTCGCGCCTAAACACTACGGCGCTGAGATGTACCGTTATTTCCTGCAAATGCAGATTGACCTCGCAAATGCGGAATATACCCGGTACAACGTGTCCTCGGCTCTGTTCCAATCGGCTTATGAAAACTACGCAAAAGCGTACAACCGCGCAAATATGCCGTTGCAGCCTAAGGTAGAAAAACGGCAGAGCGCACATACAAGGTGGTGTCCTAATGCCATATAAATTTCCTCAACTGCCCGAGAGCAACGCTTCAAGAAACTTTCAGGAGACTTTCGGCGGTTACAACCACAATATCAAAATCGCTGATACAGAGTTCTACGATATGAAGAATATGACGGGTGATTATTACCCGGTGCTGTCTCCGCGCCGTAAGCGCAGCACTGTAAAGAACCTTTCGGACTTTAAGTGTATGATTTGCAAGGACACACTGTGCTACATCGACGGCAACCGCCTTTATATCGGTGAAAGCGAAATTACAGATTTCTTTGAAACGCACCAAACATCAGCAGAGTATAAAATGATCGGTATGGGCGCGTATCTGCTCGTGTTCGAGGTCACAAACAAAGGGCTTGATAACGGCTGGTACGTTAACACCGAAAACACAGACGAGAACGGCTTTATTGATAATACCCGGGAAATTAAAGCAAACGCCACCAATAAGAAAATATCGCTCGCTATGTGTACAAAGGACGGCGATGTGCTCGAAAATGTCATAGTAAGCGCTACCGCTCCGAGCAATCCCACGAACGGACAGAGATGGATTGACACCTCGGACAAGACGCATTATCTCAAAGTGTACGCTGCAACAACATCAATGTGGGTAACAGTGTCTACTACATACGTCAGAATTTTCTGCTCCCAAATAGCTCTTGACTTCAAAGAGGGCGACGCGGTAAATATCAGCGGTTTAGCGTTAAGTGATGAATCCGCTATCGGCAAGCAAGTACAATTCCTGAACAACACATCAATAATTCAGAGCATAGACAAGAATAACGGCTGGATTGTTGTAATCGGAATTATCGACAGCGTGTATGAGCAAAAATCCGGCACAGTAAAGATTGAGCGTAAAGCTCCCCTTATGGATTTTATCTGTGAGTGCAACAACCGTTTATGGGGCTGTAGGTACGGTCTTAACCGTGCAGGCGATACCGTCAATGAGATATACGCCTGCAAGCAGGCTGATTTTAAGAATTGGTTTTGCTATGCAGGAATATCGACCGACAGTTATTCCGCTTCCGTAGGCTCTGACGGCGTATGGACGGGCGCGGTGCATTATGGTCGTGAGGTTCTTTTCTTCAAAGAAAACTGCATACACAAGCTCTACGGTTCTTTACCGTCGGATTATCAGTTGATTGAGCTGAAACACAGGGGAATTCAACGCGGAAGCGAGGGCTCGGCGGTTATAGTTAACGAGACACTATTCTATAAGACCGCAACGGACATCGTCTACTACGACGGCAGTTTACCCGTGGGCATTTCTTATCAGCTCGGAGAGCTCAGCTACCGAAACGCTGTTGCCGGGAGCATTGGCAATAAGTACTATATCTGTATGCAGGATGAACAGGACAATTATTCATTATTTGTCTATGACATATCAAAGCAGCTCTGGCACAAAGAGGACAATGTTAAAATAGAGGCGTTTTGCCGTGTGGACCACAACCTCTTTGCAATTGTCGGAAATGTTCTTCTTGACCTTATGGGTGTAGGCGCTCAGGAGAATGACTTTGAATGGTACGCGGAAACGGGCGAAATAGGCTACTCATACAGCGATAACAAGTATGTAGGGCGAATACTTGTCCGACTTTTTAAGCCGCTCACAAGCGAAATTCGGCTGCTTATAAAGTATGATGATATGACCGAATGGGAGAGCGTTGCCGAAATCACCGGCGGCGGTACTCGCTCATACAGTATTCCGATAATTCCGCGCCGTTGCGACCATTTTCGGGTTAGAATTGAGGGCGTCGGAGATTGTAAAATATACTCAATAAGTAAGGTGCTTGATATAGGGAGTGACGGCTGATGATTTTTCTTGATTTACCGACAATCGGCGGCAGAGGTTCGGTGGAACAGCAGCTCGCGGAGATACGCTCATACATCTACAAGAGCAACGAGCAGATGAACGCCACACTGTCAAACCTTACCATAGACAAGATATGGGAGCAGACAGCAAACGCGGTGGGTTCTTCCTCGGACAATGACGAAACGCCTAAGCTTTTAAGTCAGTATCAGCGTATAAGAGACCTGATAATTAAAACGGCTGACGTTGTCGTGCAGACCGACGAGCAGATGAAGCAGGCTTTTAACGGCAGTTACCTCGCTAAATCTCAGTTTGGAGAGTATTTGGAAAAAACAAAGCTGACAACTACGACAGGCAGTAAAAACATTATCGAAATGTTCAATTACTCAACTGAGTTGACAACAGGAGTGAGCACTGATTTAACCAATTACAAATCCGATTTTGAAAACTATATCAAGCGCGGTTTACTCGATAACACCGGTGCAGAGCCTATTTACGGAATTGAAGTTGGTTTATTGAGCAGCGAAATTACTGTTGACGGCGAGAAAATTCCGACCGGGGAGAACTTCCGCACACGAATGACACCGTCTGAGATGTCGTTTTGGGAGGGTTCAACAAAGGTCGCACATATTAGCAGCGGAGCAATTCATTTCCCCTCGGCTGAAATCACAGGCGGTTCTATTAACATAGGCAACGGCACATTTAAGGTGGACAACACCGGAGAAATGACTGCGACGAGCGGTACGTTTAGCGGTGACCTCACAGCTGATAACGTGTCAACGGCGTGGAATAAAAAAAGCGGCGGCATAATCAAGTTGGAAACGGAGCGAACGACTCCAAAACTGAACATTTACGACGGCGCAGTCAAGGATTTTTCGATAGAAGCCAAAGGCGTTATGTTCTATAAACGTAATACGGTTGATGACGTAATGGCTAAATTTATGCGTGATACATTTAGCGGTGCTACTCAAAATGATAGTCATTGGGGTATGAAACTAAAACTACGTAGAGCGTATGCTGAGTTTTTCTCCATAGAAGAATATGACGACCCGGGGCAATCAATAAAAGCCTTGGTTTATGTTCCTAACTCTGGTGAAACACAAATATTCCCTCCCGACCCGTATGATAATCCCGGACTTTATATTAACACGCAGATATATGTGTGGAATAGATTTAACGCGCAATACGTTCAATCTCAGGGAGATACAACCGTAAGCATACCCAATGTCACAATAGGTTCTAAAACAGGTACGCTTGAAATGGACATTGTAAATGGAATTATAACAAGAGCTCAAATTTTATAGGAGGTAAATTATGGCAGACAATAAAATCCCGCAATCAGTTTTAATCGCGGACACAAGACAAAAGCTCGCGGAGCTCAGCGACAGAGAGTTGCCGCCGTCGGTGCTCGAGCTGCTTTTCAAGGAAGCTTGGCTCAGTGTGAACTTCCGTGCAGAGCGCGAGGTTAAGACCGATTACGAAAAATACCTCAAGGCGAACGCCGAGCAGGACAAACAGGAGGAGGCAGAGTAATGGCATTTAATTATCAGGCATACAGACCGTCACAGCAGGTCGTTGACTACAAAAACCGTCAGGACACAGCGACGAACAATTATAATTCATACGCAAACGCCGGATATTCTCAGGGCGCAGGCGGTCTTGGCTACGCGATTGACTCCGCACAGTCAAGGCTGAACGCGCTGTATCGCGGCAACAATCTCTCTCAGCAGTTTAAGTACGGCAACGAGCGTCAGTACAATCAAGCGCTCAGAGACATAACGAACCGCAAGCCGTTCCAGTACGATTTGTCGAATGACCAGCTCTTCCAACAGGCAAAAGAGCAGTATCAAGCTATGGGCAAAACCGCTATGCAAGACACTATGGGGCAGGCTTCCGCTATGACAGGCGGCTACGGCAACAGCTACGCGGTAACAGCGAGCAATCAGGCTTATCAGGCGTACCTTAAAGACCTCAATAACTCAATCGGTGATTACTATTCAATGGCTCTCGGCGCGTACAACAACGAGACCGACAGACTCAACGGCGTTTACAATGCTCTCGCAAGCGACAGGAGCGCGAAACAGGGCGAGTGGAGCTCTAACTGGAACGTTTATAACAATCTGTACAACCTCTACAGCACCGACCTCAACAACGCAAGACAGCAGGATATGAGCGCTTGGCAGCAGAAGGGCTCAAACCTCTACAACGCCGCGAACCTTGCAACCGGTCAGTATTCGACCGCTTCAAGCAACGACATCAACACTTGGAACAATCAGGAGCAGCTCAAGGCAACAATGGCGCAGCAGATTGAGACCGAGCGCGCGAACCGTGCGGACGAGGAGTACAAGAATAGAACGCTCAATGAAACAATAAGAGCGAATGACCTTGCAGCAGAACAAGCGGCGGCTCAGGCAAAGGCTCAGCAACAGCAGGTTACACCGCAGAAGTCCACAAAAAGCATAGGATTAGTAAGAGAGATTAAAGATGTTATCGCGAGAAAGGGCAGGGGCTCAGGTAAGTCGCTAACAAATGCTGATAAAGCAGCAATCGTTCAGAAATATGCGAATAGAGATGATGTAACTGACGGTGAGGCGGCTTATATTTACCAATATTATAGTCAGTATTTCAGCTAAGGAGACGGGAATATGGGGTTAACATATAATCAATTTAAGAAAAAGTTTAATGCCGATGACGCAAACAAGCCTGTTGACATTAGCGGTAATTACCGGATGGAGGGTGACTCTGAGCGTACATATGACTGGTACAAACAAATGCGTGATAACGGTCAGGTTGCCTACGATACTGATGTTGTAAAAGACTATTTTAATCAGGCACAAAAGCTGTTTTCAGGTATGCCTAAAGAGGGCGAAAGCCCAAACTATGACTGGGCGAGCAACACAAGTAAAGAAACATCTGATAAAATAAAAAAGTTGTCCGAGAGCGAGGATTACGTCAAAATGTACCTCGACAGTATCAAGGACAAGCCCGAATATGAGCAGTTGAGCAAGCAGTTCAGCGATTACCGCACAGCCCTCACACAGACAAAGGACTACCTCAACGGCTTATACGGTTTTGCCTCACAGTACGACAACGAGGACGATTACAACAGCGCTATGACCGAGATTAACCGTCAGCAGAAGTACAAGGACTATTCCTATGACGACTTAATCAAGGCAAGCAACGAATCCGAGGACGAGGACGAGGCGGAGTGGCTTAATCAAAGAGCAGAAGAAGTCGGAAGCATTGACGACCTAAAGAAAACCAGAGACAGCGTTTCCGCTCAGCTTGATAAAGTTAATTCGGAAATCGGGAATTATGGCAATAACTCAGGTACGAGCGTAGATGTTGTTGCCGGTTCAATACATCTCGATAGAAAAAATAATCCTGCTTATGCCGAGTCCGAAAAGCTCGAAGGAAGAAGGAACAGGCTTAACAGTCTTATTGAGGAGCGGCAGGCTCAGGCGGACGCTGCCGAATGGGAGACAAAGTACAAGGGCTTAAATTATGGCGAGCTGTTGTCTGAAATCCGCGACGAGAAGTCAACCAAAGAAAACGAGTGGCTCAAATCAAAAGCAAACGAGGTTGCAACGAGCGCGGAGGTAGAAAGTAAAATAAGTGCTCTTGAAGCGGAAAACGTCGAGCTTCAAAAGCGTATGGAAGATATGAGCTTTACCAACGAGGAACAGGCAGCGGCGCAGGACAAAATAAGAGATAATGCTGCCGAGCTTGCCGACCTCAAGCCTCTGCTGATTTCAAAGCAAAAGGGTGATAAAATCGCTGAATATGAGTCAGTGGTTAACAATCCCGATTTTGCGAACAAGGGCTCTGTTGTAGCTCCTTCTCCCGAGGACTACGACACCGATTACTGGACGTATAAAGGCTTAATAAGTGACAGCTCATATCTTAACGAGCAGGAAAAAGCTGTATTAAATTACCTCTATAACTCCGGCGAGAGTGAAAAGGCTATGGAATACAGCGAGTTAATTAAGCCGCGACTTAATCAGCGCCGCACTGAGGATTTGGTTAAAAGTTCCTATGAATTTGCCAATGAGAACGCGGGCTCGGCGGCGATTGGCAGCATTTTGTCGCTCGGTACTAATCTTGTTTCGGGTATTGGAGCAGTTGAGGATTTAGGAAACCGCTTTATCGGTCAGCCTATTGACGTTAACTCTCCGGCACATACTCCGGCACATATGACAAATGCCTATAGGTCGGGAGTTAGAGACCAGATAGACAACGAGGCAGGGGCGTGGCTGTATGACACCGGAATGTCAGCGGCGGACTCTGCGGTAAGTATGGCTGTTTCGGTCGCAATCTCCGGCGGCGTGTCGGCTGCATTTGAAAGCGCAGGAAAAGCGCTGTCAAAAGAGGCAGTACAGAAAATAACCGCAGGCACTATGTCAACAATTATGAGCTCTCAGGTTGCTACAAACACCGTTATCGACGCTAAAGAGCGCGGACTGAGTGACGACCAAGCCGTTACCCTCGGCGTACTCTACGGCGCGGTTGAGGGCTTATCAGAGAAATATTCTATTGAGGCTATAATAAAAGACCCGAAGTCTATCGGCTCAGCGCTCGGCAAGGCGTTTGTTGCAGAGGGTAGCGAGGAAGTTGCCTCTAACTTTGGCAGCAGAGCGGTTGATTTGCTTGTGTCCGGCGATAAGGCGGAGCTTAGGCAGAAATACCAAAACTACATCAAGCAGGGATTTTCAGACAAAGAGGCTCTGACAATGACCTTGTACAATATGGTCGGCGAGGACACGTCAGCGTTTCTCGCGGGCGGTCTGAGCGGTGTTGCTATGTCCGGTACTCATATGGCGCTTGCGGGCGTGTCGAATGAGGTACAGCAGGCAAAGGCCAGAACTGAGCTTGAAAACCTCAACGCCGAGGAGCTTGTTAAGCCCGAGAACAGGGAAACGCTTAACGAGATTATCAAGAGCGGAAAATATCTTGATAAAAACTCAAAGGGTTATAAGCTCGCGGATAGGCTCGAAAATGCCGTGAATGCCGACGAACAAATCAACGCTAAAGATGTTAAGCAACTCAGGCGCGAAATCGTAACTCAGGGCAGGATAATTGCCAAAGAGGACAGCAAGCGCCTTGACTCTGTAACAAAGGACTTTACCGACGAGGAAAAGAGCACAACAAGCATTTTGGGCGAAAAGCTCAGGAGCGGGGAATCGCTGAGCAATCAGGAGGTTAAGTTCCTCAAGAATAACGAGAAAATCCTCAAGGCTGTATCGCAGTATTCGGAGATTGACGAGGACAGTGTTATCGAGCTTGCCGACAGTGAACGCTTTAAGAATAACTTTAGATACTACAAGTCGAACGGCAACGGTCTGATTGAGCACGACGGCTCAGAGTTCCGCGGCACCGTTGAGATTAAGAGCATTGACAGCAAGACAGGCGAGGCTACATATAACCTCATTGCCCCCGATAATACCGTTACTACCGCAAAGGCGAGCGAAATCAGCTTCAAGGATAAGAACGAGGCAGACCTGCACAGAGCGGCGGCAAACTTCCGCAACGTAAATGAAGCTAACGCCTTTATTGAAAACTACGACGGCGGAGATATAAAGAACTATGTCAACGAGTGGAATTTGTTTTCAAATTACGGCAGGCTCGGCTTTAATCAAAGTCAAATCAGCAACCGTACCGACGGCAAGGGTATAAATACCGCGTCAAAGGAAGCCGCTTATAAATACGGTATGGACGCGTTTAAGTCGTTCGCTCAGGCTCAATACCTCAAATCTACCGCGCTCGAAATTTCGGCGGCTGACTTCTCCTATCAAAAGGGTACATACACAAACTCTGTCAGCGAGACAAAGAAAATGAACCTGACCGCTCAGCAAAAAGGAGCAATCAGGTTCTTGAGAACGCTGTCATATTTTGGCGTGAATGTAGAAGTCTTTGAATCAAAAACAAACGATAAGGGTAATTATGTGGGCGAAAACGGCTCATATGACCGTGCGACAAAGACCTTGCGCGTTGACGTTAACGCCGGACTTGATAATGTCGAGCAGACCGTTACCGAGGCGGCGCGTCACGGAATGTTCCTGAATGTCGGTCACGAGCTGACACATACTGCCGAGCAGGGTAAAGGCTATTTAAAGCTACGCTCTGAGATTGTCCGCACACTTGATAAGGCAGGATTTGATTACAGCGAGCTTGTCGATAAAAAGGTTAATGAGCTTAGAAAGCGGAGCAAGTACAAGAACCTCGGCACAGAGGAGCTGTACCGCCTTGCGGATAGCGAGGCGATCGCGGACTGCTGCGAGACTATGCTCCAAAATACAAAGTTGTTTGACAACCTTCTTAACGTAAACCGCAGCTTTGCCGAAAGGCTTGTAAACGCCATTAAGAAGATAGCCGCTAACCTCCGCAGCTTCTTCAAAGAAAATCCGCTTGAAGCTAAGACCGAGTACGGACAGGCTCTGCTTGAAGCTATGAACAAGGTCGAAAACCGCGTACAAGAGCTTTGGGATAAGGCTGTCGCTGAGGGTATCAGAGCGGATAAGGCGGAGAGCAATACGCTACTTAGCATTGAAAAAGCAAGAACACAAATCGAGCAAACTAAAGCGGAAAAGTTAAGAGAAAGATTAAGCCAGTATTCAGCGTTTAATAATTTAAGTGACCTCGGGAAGCAAGAGACGATTGATATTTTAACAAATCTTTCAAATGGACAACCGGTTCAACTCGAACGAGTTAATGCTATGGAATTGTTTGTTAACGCTTTTAGTCGCCGTGGTGAATTAAAAGAAACCTCAACGCTCAATTCAGAAGGAAGGTCTCGCTTACGCAAGGAAGTGCTGGATAAAGTAAAAAGACTCGGCTGTGCAGTTGAAAAAAACGGAGAAATAGAGTATAATGGGATTATAAGGAGAGAACATCGTGCAGATATAGTAATTGGTTTACCATCAGCCGGGAAATCCTCTGTAATCGTCAGTCCTTTATCGACGATGTATGGCTCGAGAGTTATTGATAGCGATATAATCAAAGAATTATTACCTGAGTATGATGATGGCTTTGGAGCTGCTAACGTTCACAAAGAAAGCAAGCAGATAAACGACAGAGTTCTTGAATTTGCTTGTGATAATGGCGAAAACATAGTTTTGCCTATTGTAGGGAGCAGCACGAACAAAGTTATAAAAACGATAAACTATCTTAAATCCAACAACTATAATGTATATCTGCATTTGAACGAACTACCTATGTATAAGGCGCTCGGTAGAATGATTACACGATATATTGAAACAGGGAGATTTCTTGAACCTGAATTGATATACCATTATCAAAATATGCCGACAAAAGTATTTGAACAAATAGTAAGCCAGCAAGGGGGACTGCTAAGTGGCTATTCAAGATATTCAAATGATGTCAATTACGGAGAAAAACCAATCTTCAAAGGAGGAACAGAAGACTATCACGAGACTTTCTCAAGAGGATATAGAAAGAATCAGCAAACAAGCGGTGAGAATTTACGAGGAAGCAGAGGAGCAATATCTAACGTAAACGTTAAACGAGCATTTCAGGAAGAATCAGATACACAACAAAACTCCGACCGCTTCAACGACACCGACTACCTCTCAGCGGTAGAGCGCGGCGATATGGCAACCGCTCAGAAAATGGTTGACGAGGCGGCGGAAAGAGCCTTTAATAACAGTAAAATCCGCGACGACAGCGGAAGGCTGATAAAGGTATATCACGGTACAGAAGATGATTTCACTGTATTCGACAAGACCAAAGGCCGCGCCAATATGGATATACAAGGTATGTTTTTCAGCCCTTGGAAGCTTGACGCGCGAGGTTACGGCTCAAACGTAAGAGCCTTTTATCTGAATATCACAAATCCGGCAAGCGAGAGCGTTGGGTATAAAGCTCTTAACAATCATAAAGGCGAGAATAACGCAGGCATTAAAGCCCGTGAGGATTTAGTGCGTATGGGCTATGACGGCGTGAATAATTCAGATGAAGAATACATCGCATTTAATTCCTCCCAAATCAAATCCGCCGATCCTGTGACCTATGACGACGACGGAAATGTTATTCCTCTGTCCGAGAGGTTCAACGAGGATAATGAGGATATAAGGTATCAAGACCGCACCGACCCTGACTATTTCGACGAGCTTTTCGATATGGGCGAGGATTTATTCGAGGACGAGAGCAAACGTCAAACGCTCAACGAGCTTATCGACAAATACCCCGACGACGCGCTGTCTATAATCAAACACGCCGCGGAGCAGACTATTGAGAATGTTCTGACAAAGACTAAGAGCATTAAGCTGGACGATAACGCTTACCTCAACATAGCTCGGAAGTTTATGCAGGACTATAATATCAGCCGTGCCGCGAACCCGGGCGAGGACGCTTACCTTGTTTCTCAGCTCAAAAACATTGTCGCAAGGGTTGAGGCAGGCGAGCTCACAACAGGTGAGGACGTTGTTAATGAGATAATCGAGGTTGCCCGCGACGCGCTTATGCTCGGCGGTACGCTCGACGACAGTATGAAAGAAGAACGCGATTTTGTCCTCGGTCTGCTCAAAGGCAAAACGCTGATTGTCACCGATTACAACGAGTCAGACATCCGCGAGAATTACGGAGACCTCAAGCGCTACCGCGCAAAGCTCGGTCACGGTTATATTGCCCTTGAAAGGAACGCCAAAAAGAAAGCAGGCGGAGTGCAGGGCGTATATATCAATGAGATTATAACCGAGGTTCAGCAGGCTTACCCGGCACTTGTTGATGATGACGCGAGCGAGGCGACGGGCTTTTCGTGGCTTGAAAGGCTTATGAACGATAAGCTCGAGCCTACGTTCAAGGCAGATACAACATCTACTCCCGAGATTGACGCGGTTAACGCAGGATTTGAGATTATCGAAAACCTGCTCGACCGTAAAGCAAGGCAGATTGTCAACGCTAAAGGCGGTCAGAAATATGTCCTGCTCGGCAATAGCGCCAAGGAAATGGCTCAGGAGCAACGAAAAGCAATCAGGGAAGCTGTTAGCAAGGCTAAAGAAAAAGAGCGTCAGAAGTCAAAGGAAGCCCTGAAACAGCAGCGCGATAAATTCAATGAGAAAATCCGCGAGGTTAAAACGACCGAACGCGCTAAGGCTAAAGAGGCTCTCGATAAGCAGAGGCAGAAAACACGCGAGGTCAGACAGAATAAGAACAAGCTCATTATTGCGGAGAAACAGCTCCGTATGAATGAAAAGCGACAAATCCGCAACAACTACGAGCGCCGGGGCTATATTACGCGTATCAAAAAATATGCTAACGATTTCAAAAAAATTGCGCTCGGAAAATCCGTTCCGCTTCCGCAGGAGTTTAGCGACGGCTTTTATAATGTAGCTATGGACATCACCGAGGCAATAAAACTCAGCGACAACACTGCAATCGGTGAAAAGCTGAGCAAAACAGTTGAGCTTATGCGTAATCTTGCCGAGGATAGAATTTTCGGCGATACATATGCAACAGAGCTGACAGAAACATTCCGCTCTCAGGTTGCAGAGTTTGCCGAGGCTATTAAGAATAAAAAGATTGACCGCAATTTAACCGTCGAGGAAGCGGAGAACATCTGTAATATTCTTTTGGCTATAAAAGAGACTGTTCGCAACGCTAACCGCATTTTGGCAATTAATGAAGGTCAGACCGTCAAGGAGTTAGGCTTGTCGATTATGGCAGAGCAGAACGGGCTCAACGTCGGAAAGCTCAAAAAGAATTTTGTCAATTTCGGCAAATACTTTATGACCTCTCAGCGCCTCGGTTATCTGTTCAACGGATATGATGATAACGCCGCGCTTGTAAGGCTTATGGACAGTATCAATATCGGACAGCGCCGTAAAAATATGTTCTATATGACGGCTAATAAGATGTTTGATGATTACCGCGCCGAGCACGTCAAGGAGCTTGACAACACCGAAAAGAACGTCCGCACAATTCACTGGAAGGATAACGCCGGCACAGACCGCACAACCGATATGACTGGTATGCAGGCTATGCAGATTGTTATGACGTGGAACAGGGAAGCTGCCGACGAAAACCTTGTGCATATCACCAAAGGCGGCTTGACTATCTCAAACCCCGAACAGCTCGCAAAGGGCAACTACAAAAAGGCGATAGAGAACTCCACAAGGATTATCGGTATAAACAACTCATTCATTACTGCCGTTGCTTCGTCGCTAACCGACTTTGAAAAGGGCTATATTGATATTGCCGAGAGGTTCTTCAACGAGCTTGCAGCCGACGCGGTAAATGAAACCTCGCTCAAGCTGCACCATATCAAGATCGCGAACAGCAGATACTATATTCCTATCAAGGTAGACCAAGACAGCCTTGTCAAAGAGATTGAGGGCGTCAAGCACGATTCCTCGATTGAAGCTATGGGAATGTTAAAGGCGGTAACGCCTAAATCCTCAAAGCCAATTTACATATACGGACTTGATAACGTCATAAACGGTCACATCAATGATGTATCAAATTATTACGGATTAGCCGCACCTATTCGAGACCTTAACAAAGTCTTGAACGTGCAGGATAATCAGTACGACGAGAGCGGAGATTTAATAAGCTCCGACTCGGTTAAGAACGCTCTAAATAAGAATTGGGGCAAGCAGGCTATTGGAATGTATGAGCAAATGCTGACCGACCTGCAAAACTCCCGAGCACCTAAAGGCGAGAAATACTCCGAGGGGCTCAACAATCTTATTCGCACAGTCCGCTCAAACTTCGTCACTTCTACTTTGAACGCAAATAAATCCGTTATGCTCAAGCAGGCTGCCTCATATACAACAGCAGGAGCGTACTTGAGCGGAGGTTCGCTTACGGCAGGCTTAAAGGACTTCGCTCTGTACAACACAACAAAGGGATATAAGCGGTTGCTTGAGGAAATCGACAGTCACACGGCGCAACACTACATCCGACGTAAAGGCTTATCATCAAACGAGATTGCGGATATATCCCAAAACTGGATTAACCGTATGCTGAGTAACTCAAAAGCCGGTAGAGCACTGTCAACATCTGAGCTTGCGCAGAAAATCCCGAAAGGCGTTAATCCGAACAACTGGATTCAGGAAATGGACTGTCTGACAACGGCGGCGCTGTGGTGTGCGACCAAATCTGAGGTTAACAAGCAATTCAACAAAGCAAAAAAAGAGATTGACACGGCGGAATACTGGCAGGCGGTTACCGACCTTTACGACAAGGTTATCGAGGACACACAGCCTATGTATGACCCGCTACATAGACCGGAGGTGCTCAAAACCTCAAATGAGTTTTGGAAATCTATCTTTATGTTCCACACTCAGCCATTACAGAACGCAGGAATTATTTTTGACGCACTCGGCAGAGTAACGACAAACGCCAAAGATAAAGCCGCTTGGAAAACGCTCGGTAAAGCCTTAGCCTCACAGACAAGCTCATTGATTGTGTACTCCTTAATGTCGCTCGCTGTTGCGTTCATTATGCACAGGATGAAGCGTTACCGTGACAAGGATAATGAGTTGACCGCTCAGAGCGTTATGGACAGAGTTTTTCAGGATATGATTATAAGCGGCTCGGGAGTGCTTCTTCCGTTCGGCGGCTCAGAGGTATTCGGCGCGATTTTTGACGGAAACGAAATTGTGCAGGACAACGTAGCTCAGACCGTCACAAATTATATCGAGTCAGGTCAAAAGCTCGTGACTACTATCGGGGAATATTTCGAGAAAAAGAATAAAGCAAAAGAAATGCAGCTCGAATTTCATTCTGACCCGAGCGAGATTTTAACGGCTCTAAAAAACTTTGCCACACTGACGGCTCAGGACTTATTTGGTATTCCGGTTAACAACGTTATTAAGAACATCAACGGATATGTCGATTGGATTAAGGACTTAACCGACGGCGACGGACAGCTTTTTGCTCCCGAGGAGCAGACCAAAAAGCAGATTTCCGGCAGCTATGTAAAAAGGCTCGAAAGCGGCAACAGTGCTGAGGCTCAGCAAGCACTCACGGATTTATATAATCAGGAGCTTGAAACAGCCAAAGCCGACCCGAACGTAAAAAATCCCGAGACAAAAGCTCAGGGCACGGTCAGAGAAATGCTTGTGGACGCTTACCAAACTGAATATCAAGAGGCGTTTTTAAGAAATGACGACAAGGAAATGCGCCGTATTGCTCAAATCTTTATCTCTGCCAAGAAATATATGACGTGGAATAACGGCAAAACCTCGCTTGACAACAAGCTCGAGGAATGGCGTAAAACCGCCAAAGAAACCATACAAAAACAATACTAAGACTAAGCAGCTCATTACGGGCTGCTTTTTCTTTTCCTCGGGTTAGAAATCGGCGCGTTTATCCCTTATGCTTAAAATAGAGGTGATAATATGAGTTTGCGAACCGAAAATATATCGCTTAATTGCAAAAAGGCGTATTTTCAGACTATTATCGAAAATCTGCACGTTGGCGACGTTAAGAGCACACAGCTTGTTTTTACTCTGACCGACGGTATTAAGGAGATTGAATTGCCGGACGGCAAGACTACCGCCATTATTCACGGCAAAAAGCCCGACGGTACAGAAATTCATAACGATTGCAACGTTGAGAATAACAAAATCTACTATACCCTCACCGCTCAGGACACGGCGGTATCGGGAATTGTTGATTATATGCTCGACGTTACCGTTAACAGAGACGAGCAGTACGAGCGAGCGTATATGCCGACCTTCCGTACACGCGTATCGGACAGGATTTATAGTCCTGCTTACAGAGAGCTTGAAACCGAGCCCGAACATTGGGAGAGAGATTACAAGAATTATTACCGCAAGGAAGGTAACGCCTATATTCAGATTGACGACAATGTATGTCCAACGTTCGCGCAGGGAACGTTCTATGTTCTTGTAGACCCACCTGTGGAGTCCGCAAGTGAGTTCTTGGCGTTCTACTCCGCTTTTAATAAAGTATCGGAGCTGTTCGATAAACGTTTAGTGATTGACTACACAACTACGGATATTGAGTATAGTCCCGAGAATATTCATAAGGTCTTTATCTATGCGACTATCGGCAGTGGTATAAAGGGCATTGTTTTTACAGGCACTACCGGCAACGAGTACGCTATATGTAGCGACGGACTATTAAGAACGAGGACGTACAGCGGTTCATATTCGGATTGGAAAGTAGTTGCGCTGAGCACATCAATAGATGATACAAACAAGAACGAGAATAATCGTGTACCGTCAATTAAGGCTGTTGTCGATTATATCGCTTCTGCAATAAGCGGCAAAGCTGACACAGCCGACGTTAACGCCGCGCTTGCAGGCAAAGCGAACAAAACATATGTTGACACTGAACTCGGCAAAAAGGCTGACGTTAACCATTCTCACCCGGTTGATAGCGAATTTTCACAGACAAGCACAAACCCTGTTCAGAATAAAACAGTAACCGAAAAGTTCAATATAGTTATAAACAACGTTAACACTGCACTTGCCGGCAAGGCTAATGTTAATCATACCCACGATATGAGTAACTATGTTACCTTGCAGGCTATGATTGCAGCGCTCGCAAATAAAGCCGATATAAGCGATATTCCTTCCGTGCCTACAAACGTATCGGCGTTCAATAACGACGCAGGGTATATTACGAGCAGTGATATTGATTTGTCAGGTAAGGCAAATTATAGGGAAGTGAATATTGAGAATATCAATAACGCTACTAATCCCAATACGGTTTATCGAGTATCACTCGGTATGAATGACGGAGTGCCGGAGTATGCAACAATAATTTGCCCGAGAAGCGGTGATCTTAGTCTTTTAAATCACGCTCAATATGCGTTTACAAATCTCGGCAGGGTGCTTGTAAGGAAATGCATTAATGGCGTGTGGGAAAGCAGCTTCACTGACTTGATACCCGAGGGCGCGGATGTTTCAGGCAAGGCAGATAAGAGTTATGTTGACGCTGAGCTCGCGAAAAAGGCGGATAAAACAGAAATTCCGACTAAAATTTCAGCATTTACAAATGATGTTGGATATCTAACTCAACATCAGAGTTTAAGCGATTACTATACAAAGTATTTTATTGACCAAACTTTTGTTGACTACGAGCAGTTTAACGGCGAACTTGATAACTTTGATGATAAACTCACACAAAAGCAAGATATCAGCAAGATGAAGCTCTCGGTTTCTGACTCGGATAAGACAGGCGAACATAGCGGAGAGTATTATCCTTCTGTACCTGCTATGTTGAATTATATAGAAGGCAAGGGATATCTAACTCAACATCAGGATATTAGCGGTAAAGAAAATACTTCAAACAAGAAAACGGAAATCAGCAGTACGCACCAATCTACGGAGGACACATTTTACCCGACCGTCGGCGCGGTGAGGGATTTTGTAAATCTTGTAAAGGACGATTTGGAGAATTATGTTGATGATGAAATCGGCGCAACTCCACAATACGTAATCGACGAGAGCGAAAGCGTGCTGTCCAAGGCGTTTGCGCATAAAGGTCTCGGCAGAACAATCCGCTTTATTGCTGTATCGGACAGCCACAACGACGCGACAAAAGCCTCGCACGACTATACGAGCGTGAGTAACTTGCACTGCGGTCAGGCGGTCAAGTATATTGCGGATAGAATTCCGCTTGATTTTGCAGCCTCTCTCGGCGATATGACGTGGGCAGGTGTTGCGCATACGACGGCGCAATATCAAACCGATTGGCTAAAAGCCGATATTCAGGAAATGAATATGTTTCTTAAGGATGGTTTCAGCGGAGTGCCAAACATCAGGGTGGTGGGCAATCACGACCAGTGCGCTACCACCGACAGCGGCGGCACGGTGAGCCGCCTGCAAAACAACGGCGCGTATCAATACTTCGGCAGGTATAACGCCGGCGTAAATGACGGCCTGAGCAACTACGGCTATTACGATATTGATAACGTAAAGCTCAGAATTATTTATCTCAACACATCTGATACGGTGAGCACATCCACGCAAGGCACGCTGCTCGGCGTATCTCAGGAGCAAAAGAACTGGCTGTGCGAAACTCTTATTGGCGTAAACTCAAAGAGCGACGCGGCGAATTGGAAAATCCTGCTTTTGTCGCACGCTCCACTTGATATGGTATCAGGCATAGCCGCCGATATTCTTATTCCCTATACAAACGGCGGAACATACGGCAGCTATACATTTACAAACCACAGTGCGAAGATTATCGGTAACTGCCACGGTCACACACACTGCTACAATATTGGATATATCTCGGATGTAATCCGCAGATTTACAATTCCGAATTCTAATTTTTACGATAACAATCACTACAAGGACAACGCGAATTATTCGGCGTGGAACGAGGACACCACATATCCGAAAACCGCGAACAGCCGCACCGATACATCGTTCTCGCTTGTAACGGTCGATTTGGACAGCTTGACCTGTTACGTCGATAACTACGGCGCAGGCTATGACAGGGAATTCAGCCTTGATTATAAGTCTGCTCCTGCACCGGTTAATCTGTTCGATAAAAACGACGCGGATGTGGTATTAAGAGCGCGTTTCAATTCCTCACACGTTCCGGCAAGCTGGGACGCAAGTCAGCTTATAACAGGATATATTGAAGTAACGGCAGGAGATACGTTTACCGTAAGCGGAGATAACACGCAAAACTTAAACGCATACACAGGCGTTGCACAGCTCTATAATTCTAATAAAGAATATATCGGCATTTATTCCTCGCCCGTTCAAGATCCCACCCATCAAAAATGGGTATGGGCAGCGGATTACTTATCCGGCAGCTTAGATACCTCTGTCGCTCCGAACAACGGAACAAACAGCGGTGTTGCATATATCAGGTTTTGCCTTGCCTATACCAATATTGATAATCTTGTTATTACAAAGTAGGAGGTACAGTCCAATGTCCGAAACAGTAATAGTAGCCCTGCTCAGTCTTATCGGAACTCTCGGCGGAACGCTCGGGGGAATTTTGGCGACAAGCAAGCTTAGCAACTACCGCTGTTTAAAGCGGAAGAAAACATTAACATTCTCGACGAAAAAATCAAGGTAGCCAATCACAGAATTGACGACCTCGAAGAAAAATAAGGAGGAATTAATTATGAAAGAAAAGAAAGTTACACCCGAAACAATCGCAAGAACAATCATTCTTGTAATCGCACTCGCTAACACCGTTTTGACAATGGTCGGCAAAAATCCGATCCCGTTCGCGGACGACGATATTTACACGGCGGTCAGCATTATCGCTATGCTTGCCGCTACCGCTTGGGCGTGGTGGAAAAACAACAGCTTTACCACTAACGCTATTAAGGCAGATGAATACTTGCAGGAACTTAAAGCCAAAAATGACACCGGCAAGCATTTTGAGGAATAATTTATGATGACTAACGACACCTACAGAGAAGTTGTAAAAGCGCTTGCATACGGCGAAAGCAAAAGCAAGATTTGTCGTGTGATGAACGTAACCGAGGCTGACGTTGACGGCGTAAACAAGACAGACATTGAGGTTGAACGCGCGTATCTAAAAGAAATGGGGTACATAAATGGCGATTAAAGCTATTGACGTTTCCTGCTTTCAAGAATACGTGGACTTCAAAAAAGTTAAAGCCTCGGGTATTGATACCGTTTTAATTCGCGCGGGCTACGGCAGAGAAAGCAGTCAAAAAGACAGTTGGTTTGAGGAACACTATAAATCAGCCAAAGCAGCAGGAATGAAAATCGGCGCATACTGGTACAGTTACGCGGACTCTGTAGCCGACGCTATTAAGGAAGCTCGGGCTTGTTTTGCTTGCCTCGGTTCAAAAGTTTTTGACTTGCCTATATATTTTGACATTGAGGAACGTTGGCAAATGTCATATGATATGTCAACGCTCACGAAAATAGCAGAGAATTTTTGCGATACAATCATACAGGCAGGTTATCGCGCCGGTGTTTACGCTTCTGCAAGTTGGTTTGGTTATTGTCTCAATTATAATACCCTCGCCGCAAAATATTCAATTTGGCTCGCTCAATGGGCAAGTTCACATAGCCTTAAATGCGATATTTGGCAATATACCGAGAACGGCAATATAAACGGAGTTAACGGCAACGTCGATATGAACAAAATTGAGAATACCAATGTTTACAAAGGCTATCAGACAGGCACGTCACTAAACGACCCCACGGTCAGCGTGGTGCAGGTTTGGCTTAACAAGGTATATAACGCTCACCTCGTCGTTGACGGTATCTACGGCAATTTAACGCGAAAAGTAATCATAATGGGCTTGCAAAGGGTCTTAAACCAGAAATTCAAAGCCGATTTGGTTGTTGACGGTATATTCGGCAGAGCAACAAAAGCGGCGATCAGACCGTTACAGCGCGGAGCATACGGAGGTTATCCTTCCATTTTGCAAGCGTTCTTGATTTGTCGCGGCTACGACACAGGCGGATTTGACGGCGATTTTGGAGCGCGAACCGAGAGCGCCGTTAAAACATTTCAAACTGTTAAAGGCTTATCAGTGACAGGAATTGCCGATAAAAACACTTTTGAGAAGTTAGCAACTTAGAAAGAAAAGGATTGAAAATGTTTAAGAAGTATTAAACAAGTAATTAATTCATTTTTATAATAGTTTAATAAGAAATAATAAAGCCCTTGCATAGCGATTTTGCAAGGGCTTTTGTCATAAATAGAGGAAATATTTCTGAAAGTATATTCATTTTTTAAAGAAAATTCTATTTTTATTTTATACGAAAAAATTTTTCATTTTGCGCGAAAAGCTACAGCGCGGCTGTACGGCACTGCTCGACGCTATCGGCGGCGCGGTAAAGCACATCGGGAATATCCACAGGTACGCCAGAGCAGAGGACGTCCCGGAGCACACAATGTTCGTAATCACCACCGACGGGCTTGAAAACGCCAGCAGACGCTACAACAGCCGCGACATCAAAAGGCTGATTGAGAGCAAAAAAGAAGAGGGCTGGGAGTTCCTGTTTATCGGAGCGAACATCGACGCGATTGAAACCGCGAACGACTACGGAATAAGCGCCGACAGAGCCGTAAACTACAACGCCGACTCGCAGGGCACCGGAGTTGTGTTTGAGGCGGTCAGTGAAACGGTGGCGAAGTTCCGCGGAGGTCAAAAGGTTGCGCCGTGCTGGAGCAAGAAAATAAACGACGACTACAACAACAGATAATGCAGACAAAAATACCGGTTCATCGCTTAGCGGTGAACCGGTTAGTCATTTATTTAGTTTGCTGAGCTTGAAGATGAAGAACCCGATGAACTGGAATCTCCGCCCGAGAGCCTGTCCTCATAAATGAACTTGGCAAACTCCAAACGCTGCTTGTTCATATCGGCAATCGCGATAACCGAACCTGCAGGAGTGTTGTTTTCGTAGTACCAAAGTCCCTCTGTAGGAACATAACTCTGCTCAACGGTGTAGGTCAGGTAAGTCGGAGCGTGAGAAACCAGAGCGGTAATCTCGTCCTTCTTGAGGTTGGTTGTAACCATAGGACCTACCGAGCTTACGATTGAAACAATCTTGGTGAGGTCAGCGCCCTTGAGGTCGTTGAACATCTTTTCAAGAAGCTTTCTCTGTCGTGAGGTTCTATCCCAGTCGTCGCCGTCAATACCGATTTCGTTGCCGTCCTCGTTGGTGGAAAGGCCGCGGTTACGCGCGTACCAAAGCGCCTCCTGACCGTTCAGGTGAACCATACCCGGAGCATTTGTGATGGTCTTGGGGTTGTCAACCTGCTCGTTTTTGTACATCTGATAGTTGATGTAGTCAATTTCGTCCTGAGTAACTTCCATATCAATACCGCCGAGGGTGTCGATAATCTCAATAAAGCTGTCAAAGTCAACAACCGCGTAACGGTCGATTTTGATACCGAAGTTTGTCTCGATAGTCTCTATAGTCAGCTTAGGTCCGCCGTAGGTGTAAGCGGCGTTGATTTTGTTCTGACCGTAGCCGGGAATATAAACGTAGGTGTCGCGCTGGAACGAGGTGAGCTTAAGCTTTTTGTGCCAGTTGTCAATCGACATCATAATCATTGTGTCGGTTCTGCCGTGCTCGTCGCCGTCGCTGTTATCCTCACCGAAGAGCATAACGTTGAGCACCTTGCTGTCCTGAAGCAGCTGTCCGTCACCGATTGTAAGCTGAGTTCCGTCGCCGGTCATCTCTGCCGATACGGTAGCGGATACCAAGTCGGATTTGTCGCTTGACGGAGCTGTAAAGTCCTCAAAGTTCATAGAGTTAAGCAGTGCGTAGTAATAAACCATTGCGCCGCCGCCCAGCAAAAACAGTATTGAAAATATAAGACATAAAATTCTTAATGCTCTGCCTTTTTTGTTGTAAAGCTTAAACACCTGGGTGTTTGAGCTAATATCAACATAGCGGCCGTTAGGATTCGCCATATTAATCCTCCTGTGTTGATAGGAAAGCTGTATTACAAAATTTTATAAATAGTCATATAATATTATACCACATAATTCCAATGGATAATTCTCTTATAGAACTATACGCTTTACGTGTGACGAAATTTGCTGCCGAAAATAGCGCTTTTTTGATATAGATAATCAAATTTGTGAAAATTTTGTGAATAAAAGGGATAAGGCGTTTAATTAAGCTCGTCGAGGGCAAGGTAGAACGACGGCAAAAATTCGCGCTCAAAAACCTCTGCCTCGGGCAGCTTCATATCGTCGATTGACTTTTGGATCGTCTCCTTAGCCATTCTGAATTCATCGTTGCCCATGCGCATTTCCTCAATGCACTTTATCAGCGCCGAGTACCTGTCGGCAGCCTTTACAAACACATGCAGCTTGTCGTCGTCTTTGCCGTTTTGCTTTAGGATTGTGCTGTAGTCGTCCCTGAAATCCTCGGGCAAAAGCGAGATAAGCCTGTCCGCGGCCCTGTCCTCAATCTGCTTGTAGGCGTCGATAATTTCGGGATTTTGATACTTTATCGGCGTGGGCATATCGCCTGTGATAATCTCTGTGCTGTCGTGAAAAACCGCGAGCAGCGCCGCGCGCTGGGCGTCGAGCTCTCCGCCGAAGCGCTTGTTGTGAATAAGCACCAAGCAGTGGGTTAAAATCGCCACCTGCTGGCTGTGCTCGCTGATATTTTCGAGCCTTGTGTTGTTCATCAGTCCCCAGCGGTTGATGTACTTCATCCGCGAGAGCATTGCGTAAAAATGAGATGACGTCATAGCAAAATCTCCAAACAAAAATTTTTATTAAAAATAGTGCAAAAATATTCAGTATGTGTTATAATATATTGATACTATACTTATTATACTGTTTTTAAGACAAATGTCAAAGATATTACGGGGAGAATTTTAGATGGGCGACAGAATACAGCGCTTTAAGCCGAGAAACGGCCACTTTTTTCTGTTCACATTCCTTGTGGGCTTGATTACAGCGGCAGCGTTGTTCATACCTTTTATTGTTTATCAGGGAGGGGTATTTTATTACTACGGAGATTTTAATGTTCAGGAAATTCCGTTTTATCAAATGCTCCACTCATCGGTCAAAAGCGGCGAGCTCGGCTGGAACCACCTGACCGACTTGGGCTCGGACACAATTTCGAGCTACAGCTTTTACCTTTTGGGCAGTCCGTTTTTCTGGCTGACCATTCCGTTTGACAACGATTTTGTCCCGAATTTGATCGGGCCTTTGCTGATATTAAAATTTGCCTGCGCCTCGGGCGCGGCGTATCTGTTTTTGCAGAGGTACGTTAAGTACAAGCCGTTCGCGGTTTTGGGCGGACTGCTGTACGCTTTTTCGGGCTTTTCAATTTACAACGTATTTTTCTTCCACTTTCACGAGCCGATGATAATGTTTCCGCTGCTCTTGGCGGCGCTCGACTGCTTTTTGTACGACAGACGAAGGGGACTTTTCGCGGTCGCGGTGTTTGCGGCATGCGTTGTAAACTACTACTTTTTTGTGGGACAGGTGCTGTTCGTGGTGATGTACTACCTGATGGTCACCCTCACAAAGACCTATAAATTCAAAATTACCGAGTTTTTGCTCTTGGCGCTCGAGGTCGCAATCGGCTTTGCCGCCACGGCGTTTATACTTTTGCCGTCGGTTTTGGGACTAATGGGCAATCCGAGGCTCGACACCTTCCCCAAGGACTGGAACGCCCTTGTGCACGACAAGCCCCAGCGCTACTGGCTGTCGGTGCTCGCGTTTTTCTTCCCTGCGGATATGCCGGCTATGCCGACCTTTACACCCGAATCAAACTGCAAGTGGGCTTCCGTCGCGGGATGGCTTCCGCTGTTCGGTATGACCGGAGTTATCGCGTATTTACAGCTCAAAAAGCGCGACTGGATAAAAAAGCTAATCTGCCTTTTGATACTGTTCGCGATGGTTCCCGTCCTCAACAGTATGTTCCAAATGCTCAACACCTCGATTTACTACGCGAGATGGTACTATATGCTTGTGCTGCTGTTCGTGCTGGCGACTGTCAGGGCGGTAGAGAACAGGCGTACAAACTGGAAACGCGCTTTAATCTGGTCGTCGTGTATCACGCTCGGCGCTACTCTGCTTATCGGCTTAATGCCAAAGACCGTCGAGAGCGAGACCGGCGGCGAGGATTCGTACACCATAGGCGTTCAGGCGGACAACGTCCGATTTTGGGCGTACGCTCTGGCGGCTATGATTTGCCTGCTCGGCTTTGCGCTTATTATTAAAAAGTTCGGCAAAAACCGTTTTGAGTTGGTCACAGCGTCAACGATTGCTGTGCTTGTCGCGGCGCTTTTGACCTCGTACTTTATTATCGGGACAGGTGTGCTGAGCAGCTCGACAACCTCGACAATCAGAAAAGATATAATCAACTCGCGCTCCGATATTGAAATTGACGATTTGGAGACCGAGCGAAGCGACTTTTACAAGTGCGTTGACAACACCGCGATGTACTGGAAGGTTCAGAGTATCAATTGCTTCCAAAGCTCGGTTTCGCCGTCAATAATGCAGTTCTACGAGAAAATCGGAATTAAGCGCGACGTTGCCTCAAGACCTGATTTTTCAGCCTACGGGCTCAGACCGTTTTTGAGTACAAAGTATTATTTTGACTACAGCCTTGACAACGGCGACTACACCATCGACAAAAGCTTTGTCGATAACAAGGGCGTTACCAAAATGCCGGGTTGGAAATTTATTAAGTCAAACAATAACTTTGATATTTATTTGGATGAAAACTACATCCCCATGGGATATTGCTTTGACAGCTATATCACCGAGGAGGAGTTTGAGCGGATCAGGGAGAAGGACCGTCCGCAGGCTCTTGTAAACGCGATGGTTTTAAGCCATGAGCAGATGAAAAAGTATTCGTCCATCACCGGCTACACCGACGAAAAGTACGCCGCGCTGTACAGCCAAAATCCCGACAGGTTCAAAAGCGTTGTGGATAATTACAGCTTCGGTACTCCCCAGCTTGAGCAGGCTTGCAATAAGCTTAAGGCGGATTGCTGTTCGTCGTTTGAGTACACCAAGGAAGGTTTTACGGCGAAGTACGAGAACAAGGGCGGCGAAAAGCTGATGTTCTTCACCGTGCCCTACAGCGAGGGCTTCACCGCCGAGGTAAACGGCGAGGCGGTCGAGGTCGAAAAGGCGGATTACGGCTTTATGGCGGTTAAGGTTCCGGCAAAATCAAGCTGCGACATCGTGTTTAAGTACCGCACGCCGGGGTTTGACCTCGGAACAAAAATTACACTCTGCGCCGCGGCGGCATTTGCGCTTTATATGCTTGTTGTGCTGATCACGGCGGTTGTAAAAAGGGTGCTCAGAAAAAGAAAAAACAATATTCGGGAAAATTGGAGAGATATAAAATGACTTTCGGTGAGAATATTTTAAAATACCGCGACGAGTTTTTTGACGACCTCGGCAAGCTGCTGAGCCTTGAATCCGTCGACGGCGCAAAACCGGAGGAATGTAAAAAGGCGCTTGACTTTATCCTGTCACGCGCAAAGGACTTCGGGCTTGACGGTGAGCTCGTCTCGGAGCACAGCGGTCACGTTCAGCTCGGAGAGGGCGGAAAGCTCTGCGGAGTGCTCGCGCACCTCGACGTTGTTCCGGCAGGTAATAACTGGAGCTTAAATCCGTTCGCCCTTACAGAGCAAAACGGCAGGCTCTACGGCAGGGGAATTGCCGACGACAAGGGAGCGGCGCTTGTAAATCTGTACTGCCTGCGTGCGATTAAGGAGAGCGGCGTTCAGGGCAAAAACACCCTGCGCGCGATTTACGGCACGAGCGAGGAAACAGGTATGAAGGATATGGACGAGTACTTTAAGGCTCAGCCCCTGCCCGACCTCGCCTTTACCCCCGACAGCGAGTACGGAATTTGCTATGCCGAAAAGGGCATTTTGCAACTAGAGATAAGCACTCCTTCAAACGAAGCTAAGGTGCTTTCGCAGTTTCATTCGGGCAAGGCGGTCAACGCTGTGCCTGATTTGGCTTACGTTATGCTCGACTCCTCAAGCTACGACGAGCAGAGGCTGATGCGCTTTGCCGACGCGAGCGACGGAAGCTTTGAGTTTAACTACACAATCGACGGGCTTATGATTATCAGCCGCGGAAAGGCGGCTCATGCCTGCGAACCCGAAAAGGGCTTTAATGCCGCGGCGGCGCTTATTGATTTAATCGCCAACGCCTACGATGTCGAGGATATCGGCGCGCTCTGCTCGTTTATCGACTACGCGCTCAACTGCGAGACAAACGGCAGGTCGTTCGGAATTAAGATGAAGGATTCCGTCTCGGGAGCGCTGACCGTTAACCTCGGCGTTGTCCATATTGAGGACGGTACCTCTAAGGCAAAGCTCGACATCCGCTACCCCGTGACCGTCAACGGCAACTACATTTTCAGGCAGTTAAAGAGCGTTGCGGAGCACAGCGGAATAAAAGCCGAGGTTATCCACCACGAAAAGCCGCTCTATGTTGAAAAGGACAGCGAGCTGATTGAGCTTCTCTCAGGCGCATACGAGAGCGTTACCGGAGAAAAAGCTGAGCTCTACTCAACAGGCGGCGGAACCTACGCGCGCAAGCTCGGCGGCAGGGGAGTGGCGTTCGGCCCGAACTTTAAGGGCGACGACATCCATATGCACAACGCCGACGAGAGCGTTGACAAAGAAAATTTCCTAAAGCATATGCAGATTTGTTTGCAGGCAATGTACCGCTTGTACACGGAATAAGGGATTGATTATGAGTAAGGAAAAAATTGTAAAAAAGCAGGCAAGAGAGGCGCTTAAGGGCAACACCTTGCCGATTATCGCGGGAATGTTGTTATCTGCGCTTGTGTTCGTAATGCTCCAAAACATTATGTACGTTCTTATGATTGCCTTCGACGCGATTGACCTTGAATCAGAGCGAATGAACGCAGGCTCGGACTTGCCGTACTTTTTGGTGCTGACAGGAACGATAATCGCAGGAGTTTTGCTCTCGCCGTTCATTAATGGAATGTACAAGGCGGCGGCAAACGCCGTGATTAAGAGGGAAAACGACATTACCGATTTGTTCTGCTTCTTCCGCGGATTTAGAAGATACCTCAAAACACTTCTTGTAAATATGACGGTGTTTTTGCTGTACGCGGTGACAGTCAGCTCTGTGAACGCGCTGTTAAAGACATTTGCCGACCCGGGCGATATTATCCGCGGCTTGGCTTCGGGCGTTGCGGGCTTTTTGGCTTACGCGCTGTTTATGCACTATCCGCTCTGCCTTTACGCTGTCGATGACAGCCGCAGCGCAGGCAGATATATGTTCGGTTATATCGGCTTTTCATTCAGGCATTTTTGGGCGCTGATTAAGCTGATTTTCAGTATGCTCGGCTGGATTTTACTCTGTTTCTTCGTAGTACCGGTTCTGTATGTAGGACCTTACGCGCTATGCGCCGCAATCAATTCCGCATACTGGCTGAAAGAGGCTGACGACGAAAAGTCACGCGGCAATATTCAGCAGAATTACACAGGATACACACAGCAATATAGGTGATTGTCAAATGGTAGTTTCACTATGTATGATAGCCTACAATGAGGCTGAGGCTATTCAGGGACTGTTCAGCGATATCTCGCTGCAGGACTATCCCCATGAAAAAATCGAGATTGTTTTTGTGGACAGTATGTCCACCGACTCGACATATGAGAGAATGGAGAAGTTCAAAAACACCGACTACGGCTTTATGGACGTGCGGATTGTCCAGTGCGCCAAGCGCAACCAAGCGTTTTCATGGAACGCCGCGCTGATGACCGCCACAGGCGACGTCATCATCCGCGTTGACGCTCACGCGCGTATTCCGCGCAACTTTGTGTCGCGCAACGTCTATAACCTTAAGCAGGGAGAGAACGTTGTGGGCGGCGGACGTCCGAACATCAGCTCAAACGTGAGCTCATGGAAGATGACCTTGCTTGCCGCCGAGGACTCGCTTTTCGGAAGCTCCGTCGCGGCGTACAGACGTCCCTCAACGCAGAAGGAGTATATGGACAGCCTTTTCCACGCGGCTTACCGCAGAAAGGTAATTGCCACGGTCGGCGGCTTTAACGAGAACCTCGGACGTACCGAGGATAACGAGTTCCACTACCGTATCCGCCAGGCAGGCTTCAAAATGTGCTGCTGCCCCGACATAATTTCATACCAACATTCGCGAAATACGCTTAAAAATATGGTAAGGCAAAAATACTCCAACGGCAGGTGGATAGGCCTGACGGTTTCGGAGTGCCCGGGATGTCTTTCGTACTTCCACTTTGCGCCGTTTATATTTGTCGTGGCGCTTATCGCGCTGATAATTCTCGCAATTTTCGGACATCCCTTCCTGCTTTATATCCTCTTGATAATTTACGGAATGTTCGATTTCGTAAACACGGTCGGCTGCTGCACGGTCAAAAATATGCAGCCGCAGTTTGTGCTTTTGCCGTTTATTTTCCCCTTGCTTCACGTGGCGTACGGTGTGGGTACAATCGTCGGACTGCTTCAAATTCCGTTTTGGCGCAGAAAAATCCGTAACAGCCACGCAAAGGAGCATATCGAAAAGGTTAAGCGCAAGGTAATCAAACACACGGTGGTCAGAGACTATGAATAAAGTTGAGTTAACCCCTGAGCTTTTGCGCGAGCTGCAGCTTAAGCAGCTTCCGATGCTCGAATATTTCAGGGACTTTTGCGAAAAAAACAACCTGACCTTCTACCTCATCGGCGGAGGTCTTATCGGCGCGCTCCGTAACGGCGGCTTTGTGCCGTGGGACGACGACGTTGACGTTATGCTTCCGCGTGAGGACTATGAAAAACTGCCCAAGCTCTGGCGCGAACAGCACGCCGACGGCAGGTTCAGGCTTTTGAAAACCGACGACGAAATGTTCACCGGCAACATCTTCATCACTATCACCGACACCGATTACACAATGGTAAAGACAAACCAGACTACGGTGGATATTCCCCACGGACTTGTGCTCGACGTTTTTCCGCTCGACGTTGCTCCCGACGGACGGTTCGCACGTAAAATGCAGTTTGTCTGGACAATGATTTACTCGCTGTTTTTGGCGCAGGTTGTGCCCGAAAACAACGGCGGACTGATGGCCTTCGGCAGTAAGGTTCTGCTCGGAATATTTAGGGGCAAAAAGATTAGAAACAAGATTTGGCGTATGGCTGAACGGCATATGACAAAGTACAAGCTCAGCGAAAACAAGTGTGTTACCGAGCTTTGCGCGGGACCGAAGTGGATGCGCCCGGAGTACCCCAAGCGGATTTATGAGGGCGTCGATTACGTCACCTTTGAGGGCTTGCGTATGCCGTGTATGAAGGGCTACGACGAGTACCTCACGATGGTTTTCGGCGACTATATGACGCCGCCGCCTGCGGACAAGCAAAAGCCTCACCACGACGTGGCGTATCTCGATTTGAACACGCCCTGCGAGGTGTACGACAGAGAGCATAAAGATGAATTTACAAGTTGACGGCTGGAACGCGGATTACTACGCAAGATTTGTGGAATACTTAAAAGGCTTTGCGGACGAAAAGTACAGGAGCTTTCATTCCGCACTTGTTCCGACCGAGCAAGTAGATACCTTCCTCGGCGTTCGTATGCCGAAGCTCAGAGAGCTTGGAAAAGAGATTTCCAAAGGCAATCCGAGGGATTACCTGAATATGCAAATCAGCGGTTATTACGAGGAAAAAATGCTCCGCGGTATCGTCACCGGACTGATAAAGCCGAGGGACTTTGATGATTTTACAGCGCTTGCGGACGATTACATTCCGTACATCAGCAATTGGGCGCTGTGCGACTGCTTTTGCTCCGGCTTAAAATACGTCAAAAAGTGCCGTGCGGAGTTCTTTGCGCACATCAAAAGCGTTTATCTGACAAGCGAAAATCCTTGGGCAATCAGAACCGCACTGGTGTTAATGCTCGACTACTACCTTGACGATGAGTACATCGACGAGGCTTTGAGCCTGACGGACAGCGTAAATAACGACCACTACTACGTAAAAATGGCGCAGGCGTGGCTAATAGCTACCGCCGTCGCAAAGTGTGAGGAAACAACGCTTGAGTACCTCAAAACCGCGAAAATCCCAAATGACGTCTTTAACAAGGCAATTCAAAAGTCGCGCGAGAGCTTTAGAGTGAGCGATGAAACAAAAGAATATTTGAAAACACTTAAGAAGTGATTGACAAACGAAAAATTAGTAATATAATAGTATTAGAGGTTGTCTTCGGGGCGGAGTGAAATTCTCCACCGGCGGTGAGCGGAAGTTTTTCCGTAAGTCCGCTAACAGGCGTTTTGCCTGCCGAGCCTGTGAAATTCAGGCACCGACGGTTATAGTCCGGATGAAAGAAGATGCAGAGCGGCTCGGCCGCATATTATGCACCATAATACCCGACGTACAATTTGTGCGCCGGGCTTTTTGTTTTCCAAAGACGCCTTAAATAAATTCTTTGGAGGTCTTTTTATGGCAGACACAAAACAATTTTCAACAGGCAAAAAAATTGCCGCAATGGCAATGCTCACGGCGCTTGCCTTCGCGGCGGACTTTTTCCTCAGAATTCCGAACATCGCAGGATTTCTGACCTACGAGCCCAAGGACGTTGTGCTCACAATCGGCGCGTTCATCTTCGGCCCCGTGGCAGGGCTTGTAATGGCGCTTTTGGTGTGCTTGCTCGAAATGGTAACCGCAAGCTCAACGGGCGTTATCGGACTATTGATGAACTTTTTGGCTTCGGCAACGTTCGTCGGCGTAGCCTCGGTAATCTACTACCGCAAAAAAACAATGCTCAGGGCGGTAATCGGTCTGATTGCAGGCTCGTTGTCGATGATAGCGGTAATGCTGCTGTGGAACTACATTATGACGCCGATTTATATGGGCGTTCCGCGCCGGGCAGTGCTCGAAATGTTCCTGCCCGTGCTCATTCCGTTCAACGCGATTAAGGCTGGCCTTAACTCGGCACTCGTGCTGCTGCTTTACAAGGCGGTTGTAACGGCTCTGCGAAAGGCAAAGCTTGTTCCCACGCGCGAGAGTAACGACAGCACAAACAAAACCACAAACACGATTATTGTAGTGGTAGTTTCGGCTGTAGCGGTAGCGACAATGCTGCTTGTAATGCTGATTTTTGCAGGCATAATTTAAGCCGTCGCACAAGGCAAACGGCTTGACAAAAGCAAATATAATGCTATAATATAAGTAGAGATAAGGCAAACCGTATAAGCGGTTAGCCCTCAGGATTATCTAAAAAGAATTAGACCGTTCCTTTTGGTTGAGGCGGTCTATTTCTTATTTAAAACTATGACTGTGTACAGAACAAGAGCAAGAATGACAATCGTTATGTAGTTCATAGCAAGCCCTCCTTTCAGAGGGCAGGATTTAACCGCCTACCGTATAGGCTTGCCTTATCAAGTGGAATTATAACATAACGTGTCGTAAAATTCAATATTAGAATTATATTTTTCTTGACAAATTATCATTAGGTGGTATAATTAAAGCAATAACAGAGTAGAAACCAATGCGTAAAGTGGTTTGCGGACGGGGAGTTGCCGTGAACACGAAAGGCTTTGCCTGCGGTGTCGGTTTCGCATCCCGCTGTATTTATTGACGTATTTTAGCGGGCAGTTATTCTGCCCGTTTTTTTATTTTTAGGGGGTACAAAATGTCAGGACTTAAAGTGTTTGTTAATTCCGCAAAAGAATTAAAGAAAGTCTATGCGCTTGCGGCAATCGCAATGCTCCTTGCGCTCAGGGTAGTGCTCGGAATGTTCGCGAACGCGACTCTGCCGATGTTCGGCGGAACGGTAAAAATCAGCGGAGCGTTCTTGCCGATTGCAATTTGCGGCGCTATGTTCGGCCCGATTCCTGCCGCTTTGGTAGGAGCGCTGGGCGATGTAATCTCATTCTTAATCGCGCCGGGCGGAGCGTATATTCCGGGCTTTACAATCAGCGGAGCGCTGACGGGCTTAATCTACGGCTTCGCGCTGTACAAGGACAACGTGACAATCCCGAGGGTAGTCATCGGATGGCTGATTAATATGATAGCCGTCGAGACGTTTTTGGCGGCGTTTTGGTTTTACATCTTCTTCAACCCGGGCTATGAAACGCCGTACCTCGCGTTTTTATCGACGCGCTTCATCAGCGTTGCGGTCAAGTGTATTCCCGAAATCCTGCTGATTTTCGGCGTGGGCAAGCTGACCGCGAAGCTCGACAACCGAATAGGGAAGAAAGCGTAAATTTCAGGGGCGGATTTTCCGCTCCTTTTTTTGTGCAGAAAACTGCTATTTATAACCCCGCCGTTGAAGAAACATTACCGCACAATTACGCTGTCCAAAGGCGGGCAAGAGTGCCCGCCGGCACTTGACAAGTTTGTCTATTGGTGATAGACTTATTGCATAATTAGACAGAAAGAGGATAAAAATGAAAAATCTCGGACTTGTAGAGGGAAGATTTTGCGATTTAGTGTGGGCAAACGCGCCGGTTACAACGGCTCAGCTTATAAAGCTCTGCGAAAAGGAGCTTAACTGGAAGCGCACAACCACCTACACCGTGCTGAAGCATATGATAAACCGCGGTCTGTTTGAAAACGACAACAAAACCGTGCGCGTGCTCATTACGCGCGATGAATTTTACGCCGACCAAAGCAGGGAGTATGTGAGCGAGCAGTTTGAGGGCTCTTTGCCTAAGTTTATCGCGGCGTTTACCTCAAAATCCAAGCTCAGCCGCGAGGAAGCGGAGGAGCTTAAGCGGATGATTGACAACGCCTCGGAGGACTGAAATGCCGTCAATGATTAGTTTTGTAAAAACGCTGGTTTCGATGAGCGCGTCGTCGGTCTGGATAATCTTAGCCGTTATAATTTTAAGGCTGATTCTTCGCCGTATTCCCAAGCAGGGAAGAGTGCTGATGTGGATTTTGCCTGCGGTAAGGCTGACGGTTCCGTTCAGGTTCGAATCGCGGTTCAGCGTAACGCCCGAATTTACAAAGGCGGTTCCTGCGATGTCGCCAATATATTCCGCGCCCGTCAGCCGTGCTGAAATCATAGTGACCGTAATTTGGGCAGCGGTCACACTTGGAATGTTGCTGTATATGCTCCTGAGCTTTGTGCGGCTGAAAATCCGCGTGCGCGCAAGCCTTAATCTGAGGGATAATATTTTTATCTGCGATACTATCAGCTCACCGTTTGTGCTCGGGCTGTTTCGCCCGAAAATTTACGTGCCGTCGGATATTGACGGCAAGGCGCTCGACTATGTTCTTATGCACGAGCAGGCGCATATCAGGCGGCTCGATACCGTGTGGAAGCCGCTCGCGTTTTTGATACTGAGCGTTCACTGGTTTAATCCGCTCGTGTGGGCGGCGTATGTGCTGTTTAACCGCGATATAGAGCTTGCATGCGACGAACAGGCGGTTAAAAAGCTTACTTTTGGCAGGCGCAGGGAATATTCCACCGCTCTGCTTGACTGCTGTACAAAAAATTCCTTTACGGCGGCGTGTCCGTTCGCGTTCGGGGAAAAGCCGGTTAAACAGCGGATTAAAAGCGTGCTCGGCTACAAAAAGCCGAAGCTTGTTTATAAGCTCGCCGCGGTGGTCTGCTGTGCCGCGGCAACTCTGCTTTTTCTCACAAATCCCGTGACGGCAAAGGTCGTTCGCGATAACAGCGTGGTTTCGGTAAATCCGCTTAAAAATATTTGGGACGAACCGCCTGTAACTGAACCTGCAACTGAGCCTTCAACTATCGCACCTACCGAAACGGTTGAGAAAGATGAAGAACCACACGTGGAAGATTATGCCGAAGCGGAGTATTCATCTAACTCCGAAGAAATTTACTACGAGGCGGATAATTACAGCGGCTATGAGGCGGAGGATGATAATTACAGCGAGAATTATTTGGATAACAGCGGAAATGAACCTGTCGGATATGTAGAACCCCAGCCATTTGAGAGCGACACTGAAAAGTATGTGCTTGAAAATAACTGGTGGGAAAACCCGGTAATTTATAATGTCAGAGGAAAGAGAATTGATTAAAAAAATCGAACTTTTACAGTATGACTGATAATATAAGAGCATAAAAATAAGCGCTTCCGTTTTGCGGAAGCGCTGAATTTTTGCGTTTGTTGAGTTGTAAAAATACATTACCGTACCCGGCAATCCTTTGACGCGCCGTTAGTCCGCGGTCAGTATTAAACCGACTTAGCCAAAGGCGCATTGGATGCAACGTCACGTTGCTATTTTGCGAACTCCGCCGCGCGGCTTTCGCGGATGATGTTAACCTTAATCTGACCGGGATATTCAACTTCCTCTTCAATCTTCTTACAGATTTCTCTTGCGAGGGGAAGCATTCTCTCGTCGTTAACAACCTCGGGCTTAACCATAACCCTGATTTCGCGGCCTGCCTGAATAGCGAACGAGCGGTCAACTCCGCCGAACGAGGAAGCAACCTCCTCGAGCTTTTGCAGGCGCTTGATGTAATTTTCAACATTTTCGCGTCTTGCTCCGGGACGTGCAGCCGAAAGTGCGTCGGCAGCCTGAACCAGACAAGCGACGATTGTCTTAGCCTCAACGTCGCCGTGGTGCGCGTGAATTGCGTGGATAACGGCGTCGCTCTCCTTGTACTTTCTCGCCAATTCTACGCCGATTTGGATATGAGTTCCCTCAACCTCGTGGTCAATCGCCTTGCCGATGTCGTGCAAAAGACCTGCGCGCTTGGCAATAGTCGGGTCAAGTCCGAGCTCGCTCGCCATCATACCGGCGAGGTAAGCGACCTCGATTGAGTGGTTAAGAACGTTTTGACCGTAGCTGGTACGGTAGCGAAGCCGTCCGAGCATTTTGATAAGCTCGGGGTGAATGTTGTGAATACCGACCTCAAGAACGGCGCGTTCGCCTTCCTTCTTGATAGTCGCGTCAACCTCGCGTCTCGCTTTTTCAATGGTTTCCTCAATTCTGGCGGGGTGAATACGACCGTCGGAAATGAGCTTTTCGAGCGCGATTCTCGCAACCTCGCGCCTAACGGGCTCGAAGCACGACAGCGTAATCGCCTCGGGTGTGTCGTCAATAATCAGGTCTACGCCTGTCAGGGTTTCAATCGCCCTGATGTTTCTTCCCTCACGTCCGATGATACGTCCCTTCATCTCGTCATTGGGAAGCGGTACTACCGAGATTGTAGCCTCGGCAACCTGCTCGGCGGCAAGTCTCTGGATAGACAGAGAAATAATGTTGCGCGCCTTCTCGTCAGCTTCTTCCTTAAGCTGCTCCTGATACTCCATAATCTTCACGGACTTTTCGTGAACAAGCTCGTCCTCGAGCTGAGTGAGTAAGTAGCTCTTTGCCTGCTCAGCGGTGTAGCCGGAGATTTTCTCAAGCATTTCAAACTGGCTCTTTTTGAGGGTTTCAACCTCAGCGAGCTTTTGGTCTGCTTCTTTGAGTTTCTTGTTAACTCTCTCGTCCTTTTTCTCGACATTATCGAGCTTGCGGTCGAGGGTTTCTTCCTTTTGCTGAATTCTGCGCTCTTGGCGCTGAACCTCTTTGCGTCGGTCGGAAATTTCCTTTTCGCTCTCGTTTCTGAAGCGGTGAACCTCGTCCTTACCCTCAAGAATAACCTCTTTCTTCTTAGCTTCGGCAGTCTTGATAGCGTCCGAGACAATCTTTTTGGCTTCTTCCTCAGCACTTCCGATTTCCTTTTCGGCAGTGTTCTTGCGGATTTGAATGCCCAAAAATACACCGATCACAGCGCCGACCAACAACGCAGCAACGATGCAGATTATCGCAATGGGTAACTGCATACTTACTGACACCTCCTTAGTTTAGTTTTTTTCAAAATCTCATAATTCCATTACAAAAACTTTAAAAGGTGCCGTTAGACAAGATATTCAATTTTAATCAATCGTTTAAATATTTTTTATATAACCCCAAAGGAGCTTAAAATAAACCAAACGGTTATCAAAACAAATAAAAAATATCTATATATAACGGCTCTGTTAAAGAGTCTGGTAAAAAGAATAACAAAAGGCAACTCCATATTACGCCTTTTGCAAATCCATTATGCCATAATAACGGATTATAGAATAATTTTATAACAAATTCAATAATATGTCAAGTCGTCAACCGTGCGAAATGCAGAAAAATAATTACAATATCGAAATTTGTCTGTAAAAAATGCAATATAGTCTTAATCGGGTTTATAAATTTACAAATTCATAAAAATGTACGTAGATATTTAGAAAAAAATTCAAAAATTCAGCTCTAAATTGCCTTTAAACTATTGAAGAAATGAAAAAAATGTAATATAATAGAGATACCATAATATTAGGAGGAATTTATTATGTCAGTAAAAGTTGCTATTAACGGCTTCGGCCGTATCGGACGTCTTGCTTTCAGACAGATGTTCGGCGCAGAGGGTTACGAAGTTGTAGCTATCAACGATCTTACAGATCCCAAGATGCTCGCTAACCTTCTCAAGTACGACACAGCCCAGAAGGGCTATTGCGGTACAATCGGTGAGAATCTCCACACTGTTGAGGCAGGCGAGAATTCAATCATCGTTGACGGCAAGGAAATCACAATTTATGCTAAGCCCAACGCTGCTGAGCTTCCCTGGGGCGAGCTTGGCGTAGACGTTGTTTTGGAGTGCACAGGCTTCTACTGCTCTAAGGCAAAGAGCCAGGCTCACATTGACGCAGGCGCTAAGAAGGTTGTTATCTCCGCTCCCGCAGGCAAGGATCTTCCCACAATCGTATACAGCGTAAACGAGAACGTTCTCACAGCTGACGACAAGATTATCTCTGCTGCTTCCTGCACAACAAACTGCCTTGCTCCCATGGCTGATACTCTTAACAAGTATGCTCCCATCCAGAGCGGTATCATGAGCACAATCCACGCTTACACAGGCGACCAGATGATCCTTGACGGTCCTCACAGAAAGGGCGACCTCAGAAGAGCAAGAGCCGGCGCTGCTAACATCGTTCCTAACTCAACAGGCGCTGCTAAGGCTATCGGTCTTGTAATTCCCGAGCTCGACGGCAAGCTCATCGGTTCTGCACAGCGTGTTCCTGTTCCCACAGGTTCAACAACAATCCTTACAGCTGTTGTTAAGGGCACAGACGTTACCGTTGAGGGCATCAACGCTGCTATGAAGGCTGCTGCTTCAGAGTCCTTCGGCTACAACGAGGATCCCATCGTTTCTTCAGACGTTATCGGTATGCGTTTTGGTTCACTCTTTGACGCTACTCAGACAATGGTTTCAAAGGTTGCTGACGATCTTTACGAGGTTCAGGTTGTTTCTTGGTATGATAACGAGAACTCCTACACAAGCCAGATGGTTAGAACAATCAAATACTTCGCTGAGCTCGGCTAATAGCTGCTTGGTTTAATATTTGAGCTTAAAGGCTGTCCTTCGGGGCAGCCTTTTTAGAATTTAAAGCCTCCCCCGTCACTTGTTACGGGGGAGGTGTCACGGCAGTTATGCCGTGACGGAGGGGGCGGCTTTTCCGATAACGCCCCGTTATGAATTGCAACAGAAAACTCGTGCTAATTCATACGTAGCCCCCTCAGTCACCTCCAACAAGTTGTCGGTGACAGCTCCCCCGAAACAAAGTGTCGGGGGAGCCTTTAAACTATCATCAAACAATTCTTGTAAATCAACTCACAACTCTCAACTCTAAAATAATAAAAATCTTGCCAAATCCCTTGTAATTTTGTGTAATTTACCGTATAATTAAAATGTAAACATTTTAACTGACTAAAGGAGTGTAGCTATGGGACTTTTTGATAACATTATGAACAAGGCGAATAATGCGGTTCAGGGCGCAGGCGGCTCTAACAAAACCGTCGATGTCACGTTTGCAAACCTGCCTGAAAGCCTTGAGGAATTTAAGGCTCTGCCGCAGGCGGCATTGGCAAATCCGTTTGATACCGCGGCTCTTACCGTGCTTGCCCTCTGCTTTTATCCGCAGGACAAGGAGCTCTGCTATCAAATGCTCGAGTTTCTGAAAGGTCCGGGCACGCTCAGTCCGTATGAAAGGCAGTTCATCAGAGACCGATTTATGGACTCAGATTATGTGCCGAGGTCGTACTTTAATGGCGCGACTCCGCAGAACGACTACCTGCCCTCGCAGCCGTACACAATTTCGGTCAGCGAAAATCCGTATTCATACCAAAATCAGGGCTACGCCAAGCTGTTTATCAGGTCGGGCGGAGCGGATAGTCCGCGCGAGGTGCTCTTAAGGCTTGCCAAGGACGGCAAGTGGTACCTTTGGGAGCAGTTTTTGCTCGTCGGAATCCGCGCTCCCGAGAGCAGCAACCCCTGGGCATAAATTTAACATAAAGGAGAATTACTATGGGACTTTTTGAGAAGAAATATTGCGATATTTGCGGAGAGAAAATCGGCCTTTTGGGCAACAGAAAGCTCGAGGACGGCAATATGTGCAGCAAGTGCGCCGCCAAGCTGTCTCCGTTTTTCACAGGCAGAAAAAAAACTACCCTTGAAGAAATCAAGGCTTAGCTTGCTTACCGCGAGCAAAACAGGCAAAACCTAAACTACTTCAACGCCACGCGCGTGCTCGGCAACAACACGAAGGTTTATATTGACGACACTCAGGCGAAGTTTGTAATCAGCCGCAAGAGCGACTACCGCTCGGAGAACGCCGATATTATCGAGATTGCTCACGTTATCAGCGCGAGGTACGAGGTTGAGGAGCATAAGAGCGAGATTTACCGCGAGAACAACGAGGGCAGGAGAGAGTCCTACAATCCGCCCAGATACGACTATGAGTACGAGATTACAATTTACATCACCGTAAACTCGCCGTATTTCAGCGATATTCAGTTTGAGCTCACCGACCAAAGACCCGAGAGCCGCTACACCGAGGAATTCAGACGTTACGAGCAGCAGGCGAACGAGATTGTTATGGCGCTGAACGGTAACTCAAATATGGGCAATATGGGCGCTATGGGCGGAATGGCTTACGGACAGCAGAATTTCGGTCAGCAGCAGCCCTACGGACAACAGAATTTTAACCAACAGCAGCCATACGGTCAGCAGAACTTTAATCAGCAGCCGCAGCAACCCTACGGTCAGCAGAATTTCAACCAGCAGCCGCAGCAGCCCTACGGTCAACAGAACTTTAACCAGCAGCCGCAGCAGCCCTACGGTCAGCAGAACTTTAATCAGCAGCCACAGCAGCCCTACGGTCAGCAGAACTTTAATCAGCAGCCGCAGCAGCCCTACGGTCAGCAGAACTTTAATCAGCAGCCGCAACAGCCCTATGGTCAGCAGAACTTTAATCAGCAGCCGCAGCAGCCCTATGGTCAGCAGAACTTTAATCAGCAGCCGCAGCAGCCCTATGGTCAGCAGAATTTTAATCAGCAGCCGCAGCAGTCCTACGGTCAGCAGAAATTTAATCAGCAGCCGCAGCAGCCTTACGGTCAGCAGTCGGCAGGTTGGGTGTGTCCTTGCTGCGGAGCAACAAACACCGGCAACTTCTGCGAGAGCTGCGGAGCGAAGAAGAACTAAGTCAGAGTTAAGAGTTTACTGCGTAAACGTTAAGAATTTGCTTCGCAAATGTTAAGAGGCTTCGCCGTGAACAATTAATTTATAGGAAATGTTTGATATACAATTTAATGGCTCCCCCGTCGCGCTAAGCTACGGGGGATTCCCCTGTCAGGGGAAATGTCACGAAGTGACAAAAGGTGATTCCCCTCGTAGGGGAAATGGGCGAAGCCCAAAAGGGTTGCCGACGTGCTAAGGTTGCCGTTTTCGCCAGAAAAAGCTGTCGCGTTAGCGACTGAGGGGGCGGCTTTGCCTTAATCGCCACGCTTAACAATTATTACTTTATAATTTAAATGTAGTGACAGCCCTTGCGGCTGTCTAATACAATTTACAATTTACGATTAACAATTAACATTAAAACGGCGACCATTGCGGTCGCCGTTTTCTGTTTGATTTTTATTTTAGTCCAATACTTCAAAAGGCAAATCTGTTTTTGCCGGGATTTTGGTTGAGAAGTTTTCAACCGGGTTGCCGTCACGGTCAAATACGTAAATCCAGTATTCCCCGTTTTCTATCGGCTCACCGTAAAACTGCATAAACTGCGCTGATTTTGCGGTGATTTTAATTACCTTGTAAAGGAGATTTCCTTTTTCATCGGTAAACAGGTCGTTGCCTGAAAGACTTTCTCCTATTTCAAACGGAATTGCTTTGTTGTTTTCGAAATCGACGGTGTAGAGTACGGCAAAGTTGCCGTCCTTTTCGTCTTGAAGAACGTTGGCGTAATCATTTTCATTGTTAGGATCATAAGCCGCGTATTTACCTAAAAGCAGCGCATCTTCTCTTGTCACTGTTAAATAGACTTTTTCGCCTATTGACCATATGTGAGGGTTAGTGAAATTCCAAGTCTTGTAATTGTTATCCGGCTGTTCTACGTGCGATTTAATTGTGATTTGCGAGCGCACATTATTGTTTACCGCCTTTGCAATTACATAATCCGGATTATGTTCTCTGTTGTAACCGCAGACCGCGTAGCCGTCGTCTGTTTCACACACGGAATCGAAATACCTTATTTCTCCGGTGTTGAATTTGCTTTGCCTTATTGTTTCTCCCTTTTGGTTAAGCGTAACTAAGGTGGTTTCATAACCCGGTTCAAAGCCTTCCGTGTGAGTCATCTGAACAATGAACGCGTCGATGTTTCCGTCTTTCCTAACCGCCGCGGCAGAGACAATTCCACTGTAAAATGTATCTACATCTTTATTCTCATAGTGCGCAAATTCGGAAAACTCTTTTGAGAACAAAACGTTGCCGTTTTCGGCGTTAACGGCAGTTATAAAGCCGATGTCTTGATCTTGCTCGTCAACGCGGTAGGACGATGAATGAGCTACTCCGAAAAACAGTTTTACCTTATCGTTTCCGGATGTATTAACGTACTCAAGCTCAGCTCCGTGTTGCTCCGGCGTAGCCTCGGAATCTTCAAAGAAAACAGTGCTCCATACTTCCTTTTCACCGTCATATTTTACTACACGGTTTCTGATAACCTCATATTTGTAGTTGTGCTCTGATGAAGTCCCGGATTGTTTTTCTGTAGCGTTCGTCAGGCAGATTACGGAAATTGCCGCAGCTAAAATCACCGCTATGACCGCAACGGCGGTTATCTTTTTGTATTTCGCTATAAATTTTATCCTACGCTTTACGTCGGATTTTCCGCTTTGGAGCGAGCTTGTGCCGAGGACGTACCTGTTCTTTGTCGCGGTTTTCAGCAAAAGCTTTGCGTAGCTCTGCCTGTTGCCGGTGAATTTGAGCGTGCGTTCGTCGCAGTAAAGCTCAATGTCTCGCTTGAACATAAAGAAACTTACCCAGATAACCGGGTTGTACCAGTTCAGGCACAGTACTGCAGCGGCTATGCCCGACCATAAAACGTCGAGGTGTTTTAAATGGCAGAGCTCATGAATAAGCACAGCCTCGAGTTCGTGTTCACTGTAGCTGTCGGGAATATAAATTGACGGTCTGAAAAGTCCGGTCAGCACAGGCGTGGCGTCGGCAAAGTACAGGCGGACGGTTCGCTTTATTCCGAGCTTTTCCGTGCAGGAGTTAAAGACCGAAAGCGTTTTTTCATCGTATTCGCGCCGTTTCTTTTTAAGTCCGCGGCGGTAAATAACCAGAACAATGATAAAGTAAACCGAGAGCAAAAGCGCTCCGGCAGCCCATATCATCGCGAAAAATTCTCCGAAGCGGAACGCGTGAACATTGGTGTTGTAATATACTCCGTCGCTGTCAGGTTTGTTGTTATCGGGCACGGCGTTCTCGCCGAAGGTTACGGAGTATCGCGGCTCGTCGCTTTGCCTGTAATAGCCTTCCTGCGAAACGATATTTACCACCGATGATGAAGTGACCGACTGCTCGTCCATTTTCGCGAAATTGAATACCGATAAAGGCGTTGAGGGCAGAACGGGAAAGACAAGCCTTATCAGCAAAATTGCCCAGACAAGGAAGTGCCATTTTGCGCTGATACGGTTTTTGAAAATCAGCTTAAAAACGATAATCAACAGTGCCGTCGCCGTGGTGAAAACCGCGCCTTGCACTATCCAAAACCACAGCGGTTGTGCGACTTGCTCAAGTGCAAACCAAAAGTCAGAAAGAGTGTTGGGGCTCATAGCTTACTCCTTTCCCATTTTGTCAATCAGGCGCATAAGCTCCTGCGTTTCCTTTTCTGTAAGGTTAGAGTCCGACGCGAGGTTGGTGACGAGCATATTCACCGAGCCGTTGTACACGCGGTTTATAAAGCTCTTTGTCTCTTTTAGCCTGCAATCCTGCTCAGGTAGTAGCGCGTAATAGCGGAATACCGCGCCCTCGTCGTTAATCGCGACGGCTTTTTTTGACACAAGCCTGCGGACAAGGGTTTTGATTGTGGAATCGCTCCAGCCTTTTGGCGAGAGCGCCTTGCGGATGTCAGTGATGGTAGAGAGCGGATGTCTCCAAAGGTACTCCATCACTGTCCACTCGGATTCGGAAATACTGATTTCATTTTTCATATTATCACCCCGATCAATAAAAGGTTACAAGTGTAAACTGTATCTATAGTTTACATCTGTAGCCTTAGTTTGTCAAGATGTTTTTAAAATAAAACGGGCGGACAATAAAGTCCGCCCCTACATTCAAATAGTTTACGCCTTTTTATACATATTATCGTAGTACTTCATATAGTCGCCGGAGGTGATTTTGTCCATCCACTCCTCGTTTTCGAGGTACCACTGGATTGTCTCGGCAATTCCCTGCTCAAAGGTGTACTTTGGAGCCCAGCCGAGCTGAGTTGTGATTTTTGTGTTGTCAATCGCGTAACGTCTGTCGTGACCGGGACGGTCCTTAACGTACTTGATAAGGCTCTCATCCTTGCCGAGGGTCTTGATGATGAGCTTGACAATCTCGATGTTTGCCTTCTCGTTGTTGCCGCCGATGTTGTAAATCTCACCGATTACGCCCTTGTGGAGCACGGTGTCGATAGCGTTGCAGTGGTCGGACACGTGCAGCCAGTCGCGGATCTGCATACCGTCGCCGTAAACAGGGAGCTGCTTGCCGTTCTTGCAGTTGTTAATCATAAGCGGAATGAGCTTTTCGGGGAACTGGTAGGGACCGTAGTTGTTTGAGCAGCGTGTGATGTTAACGGGCATACCGAAGGTCTCGTGGTAAGCTCTTACAACCATATCAGCGCTTGCCTTTGAAGCCGAATAGGGGCTGTTGGGCGAGAGGGGAGTTGTCTCCATAAACATACCGGTTTTGCCGAGCGCTCCGTAGACCTCGTCGGTAGAAACCTGCAGGTACTTAACGCCTTCCTTGTACTCGGTGGAGTACTTGTCGTCGGGGTTAATCTTCCAGAACTTCTTTGCTACGTCGAGCAGAGTCTGAGTTCCGATAACGTTTGTTGTAAGGAAAATCTCAGGATCGGTGATTGAACGGTCAACGTGCGACTCAGCCGCGAAGTTAACAACGGTGTCAATGTCGTACTTCTCAAAAATCTCAGTGATAGCCTCGCGGTCGCGGATATCAACCTTCAAGAAGGTGTATCTGCTGTCGTTCTCAACGTCCTTGAGGTTGTCGAGGTTGCCTGCGTAGGTGAGCGAGTCGATATTGATGATGTTGTAGTCGTGGTTTTTGAGCATATGATGTACAAAGTTAGAGCCGATAAAGCCGGCGCCGCCTGTTACAAGTACGTTTTTCATAGTGATATTCTCCCTTATTATTTATTGTTTTTCGCCAGATTTAATAGATACTGACCGTAATCTGTCTTTTCAAGCTCTTTGCCGAGCTTTTCGAGCTGTTCCGAGGTTATGTAGCCTTTTCTCCATGCAATTTCCTCGATACAGCTTACATACAAGCCCTGCATTGACTGGATTGTCTGAACAAACTCCGCCGCCTTGAGCAGACCGTCGGGTGTTCCGGTGTCGAGCCAAGCCATTCCTCTGCCGAGCAGAACAACGTCGAGCTCGCCGTTTTCGAGGTAGAGGCTGTTGATTGAGGAAATCTCATACTCTCCTCTTGCCGAGGGCTCAATCTCCTTTGCGTACTTAACGACCTTGTTGTCGTAGAAGTAAATTCCAGGCACAGCGTAGTTTGACTTGGGGTGCTCGGGCTTTTCCTCAATGGAAATTACCTTGCCCTGCTCGTTAAACTCAACAACGCCGAAGGCTGTCGGGTCGTTAACAGGGTAGCCGAACACGGTCGCGCCGCTGTTTTTCGCCTTTGCTCTGAGGAGCATATTCGGGAAGTTCTGACCGTAAAAAACATTGTCTCCGAGAATAAGGCATACATTGTCGTCGCCAATGAACTTTTCTCCGATTACAAACGCCTGGGCAAGTCCGTTGGGCTCCTTTTGAACGGCGTATTCAATTGAGATACCAAGGCGCGAGCCGTCGCCCAAAAGGTTCTGATACAGAGGAGTGTCCTTCTCTGTTGAGATTACGAGAATTTCATTGATTTCCGCAAGCATTAATATTGAGAGCGGATAGTAGATAAGCGGCTTGTCGTAAATCGGCAAGAGCTGCTTTGAAACGTTTTGCGTCATGGGGTACAGTCTTGTACCGCTGCCGCCTGCAAGAATAATACCTTTCATATTGTTATCTCCTTAACCGTAAACTCTTTCGGGAGCCATTGTGAACAGATAAACGCAGAATACCGCGAAGGGAAGAATGATAATTGTTCTGAGCCAGAGCAGCGCTCTTACTCTCTTTTCCGCGTTAAGCTTTAATGTATATTTTTCGTCGGGGTGGTTGAACACCAGCAAAAGTATGCCGCAGATTACCGCGATACCCGAGAACAGCGGCTGCAAGTGGTCGTACAGCTCGTCCTTGTCGAGAAGGTAGTTGTCGATGTTCATATACTTGCCCTCGTCGTTGTACTTGACAGTGTAGCCGAATAAGCGGTAAATAAGGCTTTTGTTGATGAACCTGATTTGGAACATCTGCGAGCCGCGCAGTATCAGCTTTATCATAAGTCCGAGCTGCATTGTAAAGTCAAACAGCGAGTTGTAGAATACCATCTTCTCATTTTGAACAATCAAAATAAAGAGGAACGGTACGAGAACGTCTATGCGGTAGAACGAGAACGGCGAGAACATTACGTAGTTCATATACACAAGGCAAATGATGTATATTACAAACTTTTCGGTTCTCACTCTGTCCGTCTTAAGCGTGTCAAACGAGAAGTCGCGCGTATATGCGTAAATATAGGTTAAAATCAGGAATATCGCGAAGAACGAAGCCGGTCCGAACGCCGTGCTGAGGTTGCCCGGGAACATATCCATAAGCATTTGCTTTGCCGGACCTGTGTTCATACTCTCCTCATATCCCGGAGCACCGTTGAAGAAAAGCTTTTGCACAATCATTCCGCTCAGTCCTATGAGCAGCTTGTAGAAGATTTTGTAGATTTTCTTTTCGAGCAGCAAGAGAATCGCGAGATACGCCAGCACGAAGAACGGCTTGATTGAAATTGCCAGCGCCGACCAAAAGATAAACCAGCCTTGCTTTTTGTTGAACAGGCAGTAAACCGCGATGACCGAGGCGCAAATCATAAATATCTCGTTTTGTCCCGAGTAGCATACCGAGATGTAAAGGTAAATCGAGCTTGCCGAAAGAAACGCCGCCCAAATGCCCTTGTTTTTGTCGCCGGTGATTTGCTCAGTGATTTTCTTGGCGAAAATCAGCATTACTACCGAGATAATAACGAGGAAAAACTTTGAGTAAGCCAGCATTACGGGCGAATTTGAAATATTCCTGCCGGTGAATTTCTGAACAAAATAAAGCGGCAGGTTCCAAATTGACCACGGGAAAACGCTCATAAGCTCAGAGCCCATATGGCTGTGATGAACGTTCCAGGTGTTCTCGGCTGTGTATTGGTATAGGTTACGCAGGTTTCCTTGGTCAAACAGAACGTGCCAAACGTTTACCGACCACTGCGTCAAGCTCTGCAAATCCCACGTTGCCGAGGTGATAAAGACAAAGAGTCCCGTCGCGATGGCGAGCAGCCATTCCGCGAGGAAAACCTTGTCGGATTTGTACCTTGTGATAAACGCATTAATTAATTTCATAAATATCCTCTGAACTATGCAAACATTTTTGAAATAAAATTAAATATCTCTCCGCCGAAGGAAAACACGACAATTCCCAAAAGAATGAGAACCATACCGATTGTTTTCTTGACGGTAAATTTCTCTTTAAGAAAAATAAATCCGAGTATTCCGACAAATACGTAACCCGCGCTCTCAAAAATAGGGCCTGCGGAAACGTCAACGTATCTGTAGCAGTACATTGTAATCATCATCGAGCAGAAAAACATAATGTATGCGACGATTACCAAGGGGTTAAGGTACTCCTTAAGCCTGCTGTCGTAGGTTCGGTCGGCGCTCTTTTTAAGCAAAATCTGAGAAATTGATGAAATCAGAACCGAGCATAAAAATACGCCTGAAAAAATAATTACCATAGTATCCTTATTCATTGCTCGACACCACCAATACCACGCCCGGGAATACAATCAGCGAGCCGAGAATTTTGTACCAGGTAATCTGGTCGCCCAAAAACAGTGCTCCCCACAGCATACCCCACACAATGCAGATTGCTTTGTTGGTAAACGCCACGGTAAGGGGCAGCTTTTTGAGCACCTGCTGCCAGATAATCGCGTAAATTCCGAGGAACAGCACCGCGAGTCCGGCAAACAGGAAAAAGTTAAATGAGAACATCTCATTTTGAAACGCGAGCTTCATAAACACGCCTACAAACGAGTAGAGCAAAAGTATAAAGTGAAGCACCGCGAAGGTTTTAAAGTCAAACTTTTTCTTTTTGTTATCCATTCTTTTTGTCCTCAACACCCACGGTTCTCCTGATAACGTACTGCGGAGAACGGTTAATACTGATGTAAATTCTGCCGACGTACTCGCCGATCATACCGAGCAGCAGCATTATCATACCGCCGATAAACAGCATGGCAGCCATTGTTGAGCTGTAGCCGAGCGGAGCGTTGGGGTGAATGAAAAATTTATTGATAATTACGTAAATTCCGTAGATAAAGCCGATTACCGCAGTGATTACGCCGACAAAGGTGGAAATTCGCAGCGGCTTGACCGAAAACGCCGTAAAGCCGTTAATCCAGAGCAGGAGCAGCTTGCCGATTGTGTAGCCCGACTTGCCCTCGAGCCTTTCGCGGTGGTGAACCTCGACGTTTTTAACCTTATTGGTAACTCTTATGAGCAGTCCGCTGATGTAGGGGAAGGGGTTGGGATAGCGCAAAACCTCGTCGGTTACATAGCGCTTGCAGGCAAAGTAGCTCATAATCTTCAAATCCTTCGGCTTGCCGATAAGCCACTGAGCCATTTTGTCGTTGACCTTGCTGCCGAAGTTTCTAAAGCCGGAGTGCATTTTGTTCTTGTACTCGGCAAAAACCAAGTCGCAGCTGTCGTCAAGCGCGTCAATGAGTTTGAACATCTCGTTTGCAGGCGTCTGTCCGTCGTCGTCAAGGGCTACCGTGATGTCGCCCGTCACGAACGAAAAGCCCGTCATAAGCGCCGAGTGCTGACCGAAGTTGCGCGCGAGGTCGATTCCCTTGATGTGCGGATTTTCCGCCGCGAGCTTTTCGATTACCGAAAATACGTTGTCGGGAGAGCTGTCGTTTACGAGGATAATCTCGTAATCATACCTGCCGTCAGCCTCAACGGTGGTTACAACCTCATTGACAACCGCGCCGATTGTATGCTCCGAGCCGTAGCACGGAATAACAAATGATAGCTTTTTCATTAGGTTATTTTACACCCTTTTCCCATTCTTCTCTTAAAATTGCCATAAATACCATATCATAGGGAGTGCCGTCGATGATAACGTCGTCCCTGAACGTGCCCTCGTACTTAAAGCCTGCTTTTTCGTAGCTCCTGATTGCCTGCTTGTTGTCGGCAAAAACTCTGAGGAACACGCGGTTCATACCGAGCTTTTCAAATGCGTAGTCGATTGCGAGCTTCGCAGCGGCAGAGCCGATGCCCTTTCCGCGGCAACTGTCCTCGCCTATAAAAATACCGTACTCGCATTTTTTGTGCTGCCGGTCGATGTCGCGCAGGTATACCGAGCCGACGTCCGTGCCTGACTCGTTGTCCACGATAATAAACTGAGCGACGTCGCCGGTCTCAACGCGGTTGTGAAGCCAGTTAAGGTGAGCCTCCTCGGTGAGAGGAGTTCTGTATATAAAGTGTTCGTAAACCGAGGGGGTGTTGCGCCATCTTACGATATTGGCGGTGTCAGCCTCGGTCATCGGTCTGATAGTTACGTTGCTGTTCATAAATTAACCCTTATAGAATTTGTATACAGCGTCGATTACGCGGTCAATTTCGTCGTCATTTAAGCCGTAGTACATCGGCAGTCTCAAAAGTCTGTCGCTTTCCTTGGTGGTGTACTTGTCCTCGCCTACGAACTCGCCAAACTTCTGTCCTGCAGGAGCGCTGTGGAGCGGAACGTAGTGGAATACCGCGAGAATGTCGTTCTCCTTAAGGTAGGAGATGAGCTTTGTTCTCACATCAATGTTTTCAGCCTTGAGGTAGAACATATGCGCGTTGTGCTTGCACTCCGCCGGAATTACCGGACGGGTTACATAGCCCTTTTGCTCGAGCTGTTCAAAAGCCTTGTAGTACTTGTTCCACGACGCGAGACGGTTGTTGTTAATCATATCCGCTTCCTGAAGCTGAGCCCAGAGGTAAGCGGCGTTCATATCGCTGGGAAGGTAGGACGAGCCTGCCTCAACCCAGGTGTATTTGTCAATCTGACCGCGCAGGAAGCGGCTTCTGTTAGTGCCCTTCTCGCGGATAATCTCGGCAAGCTCGACGTTTTCTTCATCCTTGATAAGGAGAGCGCCGCCCTCGCCCATGCTGTAGTTTTTAGTCTCGTGGAAGGAGTAGCAGCCGTAGTCGCCGATTGCGCCGAGAGCCTTGCCCTTGTACTCACTCATTACGCCCTGAGCCGCGTCCTCGCAAACCTTAAGGTTGTGTCTTTTCGCGATGTCCATAATAGTGTCCATCTCGCAGCCTACGCCTGCATAGTGAACGGGAACAATCGCCTTTGTCTTATCGGTAATCGCCTGCTCAATGAGCTTTTCGTCGATGTTCATTGTGTCGGGGCGGATATCTACAAATTTAATCTTTGCTCCGCGCAAAACAAAAGCGTCGGCGGTGGAAACAAAGGTAAATGACGGCATAATAACCTCGTCGCCGGGCTTTATGTCGAGCAGCAGCGCCGCCATTTCAAGAGAATGGGTGCACGAGGTAGTCAGCAGAGCCTTTGCTGTGCCTGTCTTTTCCTCAATCCAAGCGTTGCACTTTTTTGTAAATTCACCGTCGCCGCAGATTTTTTGATTATTTACGGCTTCCTTGATGTAATTAAATTCCGTTCCCAAAAAAGGAGGTCTGTTAAACGGTATCATAATATCACTTTCCTCTACTTTGATTTTTACCATAATTAAACATTCTAATTCACATACCATTATATTATAAATACTTGTAAAAGTCAATAAAACCACACCTTTTTAGCGCCTTTTCGAGCCGATTTTATGATTTGAACAAACGCGGTGAAAAACGCCTTTCAGCGATAACCAAATATAATCGAAACGTCAACTTGTCATTTGGTAAACTTATACAAATAGACGCTGAAATTTGGATTTTAGAATGGATTTTATACGGAAAATCTTTGGTCATTATTTACAAAGTTAAAAGTGTAAATTAGTGCAAAATGACGTAGGAGCTAGTTGAGAGTTAAGAGTTAAGAGTTGAGAGTTGAATTAATTTTGAGGAAACGTTTGTATATAGTTTAAAGCCTCCCCCGCTTGCGGGGGAGGTGGCACGCCGCCAAAGCGGCGTGACGGAGGGGGCTACGTTGCCGATATTGCCAACATTTCAATTAAAACCAAACATTCAATTACACCGTAGGGGCGGACCCATGTGTCCGCCCGGGAAATACCGCCAACATTGCCTTTACAGTTGTAGGGGAGCCCTTAGCACGTCGGCAACCCTTTTGGGCTACGCCCATTTCCCCTAACAGGG